>Ga0209427_10007217_pt1 | contig 12592 bp, 9 predicted proteins | sample DeeMarSWOR136_30_FD_187465 | JGI IMG/M metagenome (GOLD analysis project Ga0209427, IMG submission 187465) | Marine sediment microbial communities from White Oak River estuary, North Carolina - WOR-1-36_30 (SPAdes) (version 2) | ecosystem: Environmental > Aquatic > Marine > Intertidal zone >... | reverse complement strand
AAAGTTGTAAATTTAATCCCGAATTGAGAGTTAAATCCCGGTTACTCCCGATCTCAATACCTCTCACAATACTGCCACTTCTTTCAAGGCTCTCACCAAAGCTATCAAATTCATCCCAGATGCGACTTTTTGCAATACCCGAACTCACTTTTTCACCACTTAAAGAATCCACTTTTTCAATTTTTATTAACTCACGATGCCTGTAATCGACAATTAAAGGAAATGGATATTTTTGATAAATCACAGTTAGACTATCACCAGTTTTCAGGGGATGTATAAAATTGATCATACCGGTTTTATCAGATAGATGATAATGTACACCGGGGAATAATCTAAAATTATTTCGATAGAGCTTTTCTGTTCGGGGAATAATAAACGAATGGGGTAATTTAAGAGAATCTACTAAACTATCAGGAATAGTAATAAAAGTATCTGGGGGAACATCCAGGAATAATCTATTTATCTGGCTATTTTGTGCAGAAACTGATAAGCAAAAAAAATAAGTAACCAGATAAATAATCAGTCCTGCAATTCCATTTTTATTCTGTTGATACACGCCTTTTCATCAATCAACCTGTTACAGTATACGTTTAGCCTATACATCCTCCAAAAATCATAATGTTACTATATCGAAAATAAATACTTTTAAAATGAAATAAAAACAGAATTTTATGAAGTACGCTCTGGCTGGAAATGAGTTCCGGATAAAAAATTGTATTACTCTATCTTTTCACTAATAGCCATAGAAAAAAAGGTCCTCCCAGTATAGCCGTGATGATCCCCACCGGTACATCAACCGGAGCAATGATGGTTCTGGCGATGACATCACAGAGGGCAAGAAAAGCGCCACCGAAAAATAAGGAAGCCGGGATTAAATAGCGATGATCAACCCCTAAAAGCAATCTCAAAAAATGTGGTACAATCAATCCGATAAATCCGATTGGTCCGCTTAAAGCAACCACCAGCCCGGTAATTAATGAGGCAAACAAAAAGGCAATTCTCTGAACACTTGCCACTGATACTCCTTTACTTAATGCGATTTCTTCCGAAGTACTTATAATGTTTAGTTTTTTTGCCTGTAAGAAAATCATTATATAAGAAAATAAAAGAATGGGAATCACCCGGATAAAGATATGATAATCGAATAGATCTAAACCACCCATCATCCAACGAATCATCTGGCGGGTTTCCGTAAAATCCGCAATGAAATGTAACATTAAAATAATGGCGCCAAAAAAATAACTAATGGTAACTCCAGCCAGAATCATTGAATAAATAGAAATTTTACCCTCTCTACGGGACAAATAATACACCAGAGTAATCGTCAACAAACTACCTACAAAAGCTGTTGTTTGGATAGTTGTAAAACCCCAGAAGGTAAATGCAATCCCCAATTTTATCATGATAACGGCACCCAATGCACCACCAGCAGAAACACCAAGGGTATAGGGAGTAGCCAGAGGATTCCTGAGTATAGCTTGAAAAATAACACCGGCAACGGCCAGTGAGGCACCGGTTATTACTGCGAAAAGGACCCTGGGAAGACGAATTTTAAAAAATATAATACCATCGGGATTAGCTTCTCCATTCAGATAAGCTAAAACGTTATGATAATCAATTGATTGGGATCCGATGAAGGGCGAGAACGAAATGACAATAACAAAAAATAGAATAATTAAAAAGAATTGAAATACCTTATTATGCAACGACTTTAGCATTGAAATCGGTTCTGTTTTAATAAAAAGTTGGCACGATAACCGGACGTTTAGATTGAGGATGGATAATCATTTCCAGAGATGTTTCGTAGACTTCCTGTAATACTTCCTTTCGAATGATGTCGGTAATACCCCCATCTAAAACAATATGACCGTCTTTAATGATAACGAAGCGATCACAGAATTGAATTAATAAATTTATATCGTGAGTAACATTCAAAATTGTAATATTATTTTCAGACTGTAATTTTCTGATTATTTTATAAAAATGGATCTGATGCCTCAAATCTAAGGCGGTAGTGGGCTCATCTAGTAGTAGAATATCCGGTTCTTGGGCCAGGGCTGAAGCAAGAACCACCCTTTGCTTTTCTCCACCACTCAAACTAAAAAATTCCCGTGGCATTAAATGCTGACAATCAGTTGCCTCCATTGCTTTAACAGCTATTTCTTTGTCACGTTTGTCATAGCTAAAATATGATTCCTGATGTGGATATCGCCCCATTAGTACGATATCAAGCACGGTAAAATTAAAGGCGGTCTTAAAATCCTGCTGCACAAAAGCTATTTTTTTTGCAAGCTCTTTCCGACTAAAATTTTTGATTAAATTCGCCTCAATATAAATATTCCCAGACTGTGGAACGATCAATCGATCTATCAACTTCAGTAAAGTTGATTTTCCTGCCCCATTTGGTCCGAGAATGCCGACAAATTCACCCCTTTTTACAGCAAAATTCACATCTTTTAGGACATAATTTCCATTATAAGAAAAAGATAATTTTTCAACTTTAATCATGTGCTAATTGTCCCACTATTTTAGAAAAATTTAATGCAATTTTAGTAATCCTTGGACCAGGAATTAAATAAAAATCATCTTGAAAAATGAATATATTGCCTTCTTTAACAGCAGGTATCTGGTCTAAAACTTGCCACACCTTTTGTTCATTTTTAAGTTGTTTGTCACCCAAATCCCAATCCGGGTGAAATTCTATGATCACATCAATTGATCTCTTAAATAAATCCTCTCTATTTACAGAAAAATATCGAAGGGGAACCTCCTCAAAAGCATTTACTCCTCCGCATAATTCCCAAATTTGATTTAGATAGGTATTTTTTCCAGCTATATGCAATTTTTCCACACTTCCCTGCTGCCGTCCCACTATTAGCATAGCTGATAGAGGTGAGGAAAATTGGACAGAGGAAACCATATCCAAAGTATCCTGAATACCTGATATTACCTTCTCTGCCTGGGAAATTTTGTTCAGTATGCGACCTACTTTCTCAATGCTAGTAAGAATATCTTCAATACTCTCGTTGGGAATCTCTTCGACCTGTAATCCCAGCTGTTCCAATTTCATTCTGTTTTGTTGATTGGGAAATTGAAAAATGATATCTGGATTCAAAAAAATAATCTTCTCGTAATCAATGTTAAGGTATGCACCAACCGTTGCAATGCTCTCTGCAGACTTTGGATAATTGCAATAAGTTGTTCGTCCAACTAAAAGATTTTCTGCCCCCAGTCGAAAAATTATTTCAGTTATATGAGGAGCTAAGGAAACAATTCTCTGAATATTTTGACTCTTTGCATAAATATTTAAATTGAAGAAGAGTAAGAGAAATACAAATAAGAATAAATACTTTCCAGAAATTTTATGGTATAAGAGACTTTTAAAAAAATACTTCATATCAGATACACCTTATTCTGTTTCTCATCAATTAATCAGATTTTCACCATTAGTACCAGATTATTTTACAGTCCATTTGCTCTATATCAAAAAATTGATTGTTTACTTTACTCCGAAAAAACATGATTTAAAAGTCATTCCTGAAAATGTTAATTAATTCGAGGACAAAAAAACACGGTCATCTCGACCGGAATCCCGGCTCTTCTGAAGCCGGACTTAGCCCATCTGGCACCAGGTCAGCCGGGACGTAGCGGAGAGATCTTAAGGAATAGATCTTTTGACTCTCCCGCACTCAATAGATCTTTCATAACATCTAGGAAGACTTGTACAGACATTGAGTGCGGGATCGTTCAAGATGACTGTCAAAGAGAACATAAGTTTATAGTATTTATTTTCTCTATTGTTGTTCCCGAATTAGCTAACATATACAGAAACGCCAGTTTTATTAACTATAATATAAATAATATGTTACTATAAATATTTTCGGAGCTAAAGCATTCATCATATATTATAATAAAATATAACATTGGTACTTAAAACGGCGATTGACTTCACCTTATTGAAGTTGGCTTTACAAAATTTTTATCAATTGAGATTATCTACAATTAGGAAGATTTTCCTTATCTGACTAAGTGCATCTTTTTAATTTCTATATTTCTACTCGTTTTCAGTCGATAGAAATACACACCTGAAGATAACGGTGTACCCGAATCATTCTTCCCATCCCATGTCAGGGTATACTTACCTTCCGGGAGCTGCTGATCAATGAGCGTCTGTATTCGCACACCCAGCAAATTGTATAGATCCAGTTTCACCATTTCTTCGTGCGGGAGTGAAAAGGTTATATAGGTGACAGGATTAAAGGGATTTGGATAATTTTGATTGAGTTTAAAGTAAATTACAGAATCTGTCGTTATAACAACCTGGGGGTCATAAACAGCTATTGAAACAGGACCATCCCCAACCAAATAACCATTTAATCTCTGATTGTTTGGGTTATAGGTATATACAGAATCGTTTTCAAAATCACAGATATAGGCATTTTTATCTACATCAAAGGCAATATCAGGACCGCCTGGAAGCGTATTGGATACATCGCGAATAAAAACCTTTTTATCTAAATCATAAACCATAACACCGCTTCCGAATGTGGCCAGATAGGCTATATTATCTGAATTAATCCGCACATTTGTTATAAACAGATCCAGTGTTAAGGAAAATTCAACCGTATCGGTTTTGGTATCTATAATATTCAGTTGAGGTCGGATAGAACCGTAATCACCGGTACAGGCTACCACAATCTTTCCATGAGTTGTTACATCCAATGCCTGCGGATTCGTTCCGACCGGAATATCAGAGATCCTATGGCCATCTAAATCTATGACACTTACTAATCCAGGATCATAACCGCTTCCGTTGAAACCACTATTTGCCACATACACTTTGCCAAAGGCATACTTCACTCCCTGTGGACCATTTTCTACCGATACGGTTTTTATTATTTTGTCATTTTTTACATCAGCAAATAGCACCTGATTTTTTATGAGAAGACTGATAACTGCAACCGAATCGTTAACAAAATCCATTCCATACGGATTTGTTCCTGTACCTACATCAATTCGTCTGATAGTAGAAAGTGAAGCCAGATTAATCACTTCAACCTCATTCACTCCAGAATTTATGACATACCCAAAATTCTTGCGGATAACAATCTGGTTTGTGTAACGGCCAAGATTTTTAGCATCTTTGTTAACCTGCTTGTTCTCAAGATTAATCACTGAAAGATTTTCGCCAAGTGTGTTTACAATAAAGGCACTTTTTGCAATTTGGGCATGCCCTTCGCCGGGGAGTAATTGGACGAACAAGTAAAAGAGTATAAGGTAAAGTCTAGTTTTCATGTTATTCTTTCTCCTGCTTATATTTGAGATCTAAGGTGATCCGAAATTCCCTACCCGGCATAGGGTATCCCCTTATTAATTCATAAGTGGTACTGGTTAAATTTTTTATGATAAAACCCAGACCGAATTTAAACTTGCCTATTAAATACTGGGAATTGATCATAATATCCCAGATATGATAATCATTTAATGGGACTCCTGTGTTAGACGGTGTTACTTCTCTCTCACTGATATATCGGTAAAGAATTAATACATGCATATTCCTCAATGAGAAAGTAACATTAGTATTAAAGGAGTGTTCTGGAATAAAAACAATATGCTTATTCCTTCTATTTAATTCATCACTTTTATTCAAGGCCTGCACATAACTATAACCAATCAGCAGACTGAGATGATCTTCAATCAGACTTTCCTTAATCTGTAAATCCCAGCCTTTTTTAGATACTGCTTGTTCATTTCTGGGCTCCCATATCCCCTGTACAGTCCGGTGCCAGAAAATGAGATCAGTTATATTCTCATAAAAATAATAAAAATTTACTTCAGGAATATGTACCCGAGATGGCATATAATGAAGATGCATATTCCAATAGTTTTTTCTCTCCGGCAAAAGATCAGGATTACCTTGTGCAGTGGCATCCCCTTTCCAGAAAAGACTATTAAAATCAGGATAACGCACAGCTTTCGCCCAGTTTAAGGAATAAGCAATGAATGGTAATTGGTGCGGTACCATTGAAAATCCTATGAAAGGATATACTTCGCCAGATAGAGTAAAATATTTTTCGTAGCGGAGAACAGAAATTATCTTAAAAACCTTCATTAGTTCATCGAAATTAGGTAATTGCCATTCAAAGCCTCCATATATGCCATAGCTATTTCTGGATTTATATCCAATACTCAAATCCGGATATAACAGATTCTTTTGACTGAGATCCTCTTTCAGATAACGAATTCCCAAGCGACTTTCTACAGATGATAAGTTCGTCCAATATAGATCTGATTTTAATTCATAATTTGAATTTCTCTGTTCAACATCATATCTAGTATATGGCGAAGGGTCTTCCGTATTCCGGTAATTTTGATTCAAAGTATTAAAACTGAAGATGGTATGAATATAAGAATGGGAAGTGAGCAACAGATGATTATTCATTTGTATATTGTGAAAATCTCCCTTTTTTGAAGCACCGTAATGATTCATTTCTTCAAAAAAAGCAGAGGGAAGACCCTGGGTATCTTTATAATAATTATAGAGGATGTTATAGGAATTTTCTATATGACCAAGAGATGTTTTTACAAAAAAATTAGCACTTTTTTGCCAGGCATTTTTTCTTTCATAAAATTGATTTTGATATTGATAGGTGAAGTTTTGACGTGAATAACTTTGCTGATAGCTTCCAATGAGGCTAATAGACTCTCGGGAATATCCTAAGGTTACGGTACCAAGTGCGTGAGCAAATGAACCAAATTGAGATCTCGCTTCTCCAAAATTTTTTCGACCAGTCTTTCTGGTATTTATTTTCACAATTCCAGCAAAAGCATTTCCTCCAAATAATGTGGTATTCCCTTCCCGTATAATTTCAATGGTTTCAATAGATTCTATAGGGATCATGTTCAGATTGACTGCACCAGTTTGAGGATTATTAAGTTTCTGATCATCCAGCAATACCAATACTTGATTCGAACCACTCCCATGAATTCTTACATATACCGATTGATCGGATCCACCGGTAGTCTCTATTTGAACACCAGCAACATTTTGAAGAATAGCGGATAAACCGAGGTTCTTAAATTGAGATATTTCCTCATAAGATATGGTCACTTTATTCCCCTCGATTCCAAACTGGTAATCTGTAAACTTCCCGACTACAAGCACAGTATCGCTAACTAATGGCTCTGGTTCTAAATCAATTTGTATCACAGGGGGACTTTCTTCATTGATGTTAACTTTATTTATGATTTGGTCAGAAAAGCCTAAAGAGGAAAAGTGAATTGTATATATTCCTGGTTTGACATTTTCAAGTTTAAAATAACCATGATGATCGGTGGTAGTATTATAGAAAGTCCCGGGTAGTTTTATCAGCACTCCAGGAAGAGGACTACCATCTGATGCATCATACACATAACCAGCCAGTCGAATATTACTTTGTCCGAAAACTACTATACTGCCATAAAAAATTATAAAAATGGCTAATAATTTTGTAAATAAAAACTTATCTAAAACAAGTCTTTTAAGAGGTTGAGAACACAGAAATACTATAATTTTTTTTCGAGACACTTTTTCTTTTTTCTTTATTTTCAGATCATAAAAAAACCCCAATTTTCTTCACCGAAAATTGGGGTAAATAAATCTTTTTCAAAACAATTCACCCGACCTTCCCGCGAAGGTTTTTGCTGGGTTTCTCACTTTGGTCGGTCTCCTGACTCAGGGATCAGCCGAATGGTTCGCCTTCCCATTCCATCCAATTGGAACAGTGGCATAATGAACCTTCGTACTCCATTACAGTTGCGGGGCAGTGGCGGATTCTCACCGCACTTCCCGTTACCAAAATGAAATCATAAATCTTTCAAAGACCATTTTCATAAATATAGATAGACAAATCAGCTAAATCAATTATAAATTTAGAACTTTTCATTTTCTGATAGCTTTATTTTCTTACTAAAAAATATTAAATTGTATTAAACTTTTCTTTAGTGGAGATCCAAAAACAGTGGATTCCGAGGAAAGTATTCTTTTTTGTTCTCATTAGAAAGCCTCAAATAAGGTCAGGAAAAAATATGGAAGTCAGACCAACTATTTTAAGAGATCTTCTTATCATTGAACCAACGATTCATGAAGATAATAGGGGATTTTTTTTCGAAAGTTACAACCAGAAAGAATATGAAAAACACGGTATTAGGGAAAATTTCATTCAAGACAATCATTCAAAATCCGTTCAGAATACACTTCGTGGATTACATTACCAGGTGAACCCAGGCCAAGCAAAACTGGTTCGGGTTATTCAAGGGCATATATTCGATGTGGCAGTGGATATTCGATTCGGATCACCTACCTTCGGCCAATGGGCAGGAATATTCCTATCCGCTGAGGACAAAAAACAGCTCTATATTCCTGTTGGTTTTGCACATGGCTTTTATGTTCTAAGCGATTTTGCAGAATTTGAATATAAATGCTCTGCTTTTTATTCCCCGCAAGACGAAAGGGGTATTCTGTGGAATGACCCTGATTTGGATATTGACTGGCCAGCAACAAATCCCATCTTATCGGATAAGGATAAAAACAATCCCCCTTTTCGTGAAATAGAAAAAGATTTTATTTATGAACCATCCACCTATAAATAACTTCACGAATACATTCCTAGACCTACTTTACATCACAGGATCATTAATTCAGAAACAAATAAAACCTACCTTTAGAAAAAAGTACCCACATATTATCTTCCAAGGTAATTTAATAACATAGGAAATGATAATTGACTTGACATCATTATAATTTTCTTTAAAATTTTGCCAAATTAAAGTAATCTTATCGGTCTATTAGCATTGGTAAGGAGGAAAGATGGCAGATTTCTCAACTCATTATATGGGGTTGCGGTTAAAAAATCCAATAATTGTCGCCAGTAGTACTCTCGTTCAGAATCTTCCTGGCGTGATAGAAGCTGAAAATGCCGGAGCTGGAGCAGTTGTTTTACGCTCACTTTTTGAAGAACTCATTCGTGAAAATATCAGAGACCAACAGTCTCCTCTCTATAGTGGACATCCAGAAGAATATGATTTCATCATTTCAGAACTAAATCTTCAATATGGACCTAAAAACTATCTGGAATTGATTCAGAAAGCAAAAGCACAGACTAACATCCCTATCATTGCCAGTATTAACTGTACCACCCCCAAATGGTGGTTAAATTATGCCAAACAAATTGAAATAGCTGGTGCAGACGCACTGGAATTAAATCTGTCGCTTATGCCAACGGATCCCGGGAAATCCTCCTTAGATATTGAGGAAGAATTTTTATCTGTTATCAGGGCAGCCAGGCAGAACATTGCAATACCCATTGCTGTAAAAATTGGTCCTTATTTTACATCTCTTAGCCGTTTTGCTAATCAAATATGTGGGACAGGTGTTAAGGCACTGGTTCTGTTTAACCGATTTTATCAATTTGACATCGACCTTGAGAATTATGAAATCAGTGGAGCTAATTGGTATAGTAGTCCAAACGAAATGAGTTTATCGCTTCGCTGGATCGCGCTTCTTTATCAACGAGTGAATTGTGATCTTTGTGCCACTACCGGTATTCATGATATAAAGGGCGTTATTAAACAAATCTTAGCAGGAGCGACCGCCCTTGAAATTGCGTCAACAATTTATATTAATGGCTTCACTGTGATTCAGAAACTTTTAACCGAATTAGACAACTGGATGCAAAAAAATCAGTATAAATCGATCAACGATTTCAAAGGTAAACTAAGTTTGAGCAGGACAGACGACCCGGAAATCTATGAAAGATTGCAATACATTAAAGCACTCACTAATGTAGAGAAAAAATAATAATTTAATCGATATACTCCATATAGTTATAAAGAAACATTTTTGAACGAAATTTGTTTTCATACGTATTTTCTATTTTAAATTTAGATTATATATAACGTCTTTTAGACTCTTCTATATTCGGCAGAAATTACACATATTTACACATTATTCTACTCAATATTTATTCTTTACAATAAGCTAACCCCCTAATTTTTTGTGATTTGTGTAATTTTTAATTTTTCTTGATAAAAAACCTTTGTTTTTTTATTTTGCTTTTAGGGAAATAATTCTTTTGAATTTTATTCGCTGTTATTACAAATGTCGTGAATGATTTAACAAAATACTTGGGAGTTTGGCAAGGTGCAGAGAGTTATCGACAAAAATATAACCGTAATCAAACCTGAAATCTGTAAAGGGTGTGGTTTATGTATTGAAGCGTGCCCACAAAATGTTCTCAAATTCCATGAAAAATTTAACACAAAAGGTTATCACTATGCTTTTTACATAGGAGATGGCTGCACTGGTTGTAATGTTTGTTTCTATGCCTGCCCAGAACCTGAAGCTATTGCAGTTTTTAAAAAAGGTCATGTGCTGCTAGAAAGCGAGGAGATTTTTATTTGATGGTAAAAGAGCTCATTAAAGGAAATTATGCAGTTATCAAAGGAGCAATATTAGCAGGATGCCGATTATATTTTGGATATCCAATTACCCCAGCCTCCGAGATAGCCGAGGCAGCGGCATTCTATTTACCATTAATTGATGGAACATTTATTCAGGCCGAAAGTGAAGTGGCTGCCATAAATATGCTTTATGGTGCTACCAGTGGTGGCACCCGTGCCATGACTGCCTCCTCCAGCCCAGGTATAAGCTTAAAGCAAGAAGGAATCTCCTATGCTGCTGGATCTGAACTCCCGGTTGTTATTGTGGATGTGGTAAGAGGTGGTCCAGGATTAGGTAATATTGCACCGGAACAGAGTGATTATAATCAGATTCTAAAAGGTGGTGGGCATGGAAATTATAAAAACATTGTTCTTGCACCGAATAGCGCCCAGGAGATGTGTGATTTAACAATGGATGCCTTTGATCTAGCCTTTAAATATCGCAATCCAACCTTTATACTGACAGACGGTTTTATTGGCCAAATGATGGAACCGGTTTCCTACTCTGAACCTAAAATGAAATTCCATAGAGAAGAATGGGCACTGTACGGGGATTTTGAAAGCAAGAAAAATCTTATCAATTCCATTTATCTCGATCCTGATGAACTTGAAAAGCATAACCAGAAACTTCAGAAAAAGTACGAGATGATTCAGGAAAAAGAAGTACGAACTGAGGATTATCATCTAGATGATGCAAAATTTGTTGTTTTTGCATATGGTATTGTCTCCAGGATGGTACGTTCAGCGGTAGATCACCTGCGTAAGGAAGGTCTAAAAGTTGGAATGTTAAGACCCATAACATTATTTCCTTTCCCGAAAAAAGAAATCCGGGAATTGGTGGATCATGGTGCAGCATTTTTAGTATCAGAAATGAGCAATGGCCAACTTATCGATGATGTAAAACTGGCAACCGAATTTAAAGTACCGGTTTATTTTTACAACCGCATGGGTGGGAATGTCCCCGGTACAGAAGAATTAATCGACAAAATTCGTGTTCTTTATCAAAAGTCATAATCGTTGTAAAAGAGGTGTTTTAATGGCAAAAACCGCTTGGACAAAATCAAACGCTTTTTACCATGAATATTTTAGAAATACCAATCCAGATAAAAAAAGTACCCATTACTGTCCGGGTTGCGGGCATGGAAACATCCATAAATTTCTTGCCGAAGCGTTTGAAGACTTTGGCGTAATTAATAATACCATTATTGTATCTCCAGTAGGTTGCAGTGTTTTTGCTTATTATTATTTTGATACTGGTAATATCCAGGCTGCCCATGGAAGAGCAGCGGCAGTAGCGACCGGCATCAAAAGAGCACATCCACATAGTATTGTTGTGAGTTATCAGGGAGATGGTGATTTAGCCGCTATTGGAACAGCTGAACTCATTCATGCCGCAAACCGAGGTGAAAATATTACGGTTATCTTTGTTAATAACGCTATCTACGGCATGACCGGTGGACAAATGGCGCCAACTACCTTAGCTGGTCAAAAAACCACTACAACGCCCAGAGGACGCGATCCTTCAAATGAAGGGAATCCCATTAAAGTATGCGAAATGCTCAACAGTCTCGATGCACCAGTCTATATCGAAAGAGTATCCCTCCATGATGTAAAACATCGCGCCAAAGCCCGAATGGCCATTCGCAAAGCCATCAAAACACAAATTGATGGTAAAGGATATTCATTAGTAGAAGTACTATCTCCCTGCCCTTCGGGTTGGAAGATGGATCCGGTTGACTCAATGAAATGGATTGAGGAAGAAATGACCAATGTTTTTCCCCTGGCTGTTTTTCGCGACCGAACAGCAGAAGTTGAATCTAAACAAACTGAAAGAAAACGATTTACAAAAGAAGATATTAAAAAACATCTTGGACTTACCCAACTACAAGAAAAAGCATTTCCCAGAACCACTCCACCAGATAATTTCAAGAATCCGGCCATTAAAGCAGCCGGTTTTGGTGGCCAAGGAATACTTCTGCTTGGCATCGGATTAGCCCAAGCGGGCATGATGGAGGGATATAACGTCTCATGGATACCATCTTATGGTCCAGAGATGCGGGGAGGAACCGCTAACTGTCACGTACATATATCAGAAAATATTGTTGGTTCTCCT
>Ga0209427_10007216_pt1 | contig 12592 bp, 12 predicted proteins | sample DeeMarSWOR136_30_FD_187465 | JGI IMG/M metagenome (GOLD analysis project Ga0209427, IMG submission 187465) | Marine sediment microbial communities from White Oak River estuary, North Carolina - WOR-1-36_30 (SPAdes) (version 2) | ecosystem: Environmental > Aquatic > Marine > Intertidal zone >... | reverse complement strand
TTGGATAATATGTGCCGCCATGGACCTGTTAAAACTACAACAGGAGATTTACTCAAATTTCTGGGAATCTGAACTTTATTTTAATGGTTTAATCTATTTTTGAATTGTATTTATATAGAAGTTCTCTAAATATTTGCAGAATGCCGCTGAAGGATTTCACAGAACAATTAAAGCAATGGTTAAATAAGTCACTGGATATGGAATTAAATGTAAATTATCCTTGGGAAATACTGGATAAATTGGAAAAAAATTCTATTGGAATTGATAGTGAAGTTAAAGGGCTATTAAGGGATTTTGTGGTTATTGGAAAAAATTGTAATATTGGACAATCAAGTGAAATTAAAAATTCAATTATAATGGATTATTCAAATGCGCCGCATCATAATTATGTAGGTGATAGCATAATTGGCAAGAATTGTAATTTAGGTGCTGGAACAAAAATAGCTAACTTCAGGTTAGATGGAAAAGAAATTTCTATTGACGTTGGATGTGAGAGATACAAAACAGGACGGCAAAAATTTGGCGCCATACTGGAAAACAGAGTTAAGGTTGGTTGTAATGTTGTGATCTGTCCTGGTAGTTATATAGGAGAAAATAGCTACATAGGTCCTGGTATTGTTGTTTATGGCTATGTTCCACCAAATTCGAGGATAAAAAGCGACTATCGTAACCGTTATGATTAGATTTATAATGGTTTAAATACTTTTTTAATTGGCTTTATAAATATAAATTATTAAAAAAAGCATAATGGCTGCGACGACAAAATACAATGGAACTTACATTATACTCAAAACACTTTACACAAATCCGCTTACACAAAATGATCTTCAAGAACGCATTCAAGAAATAGATGTGAATGAAGGATTGGTTTCATTAGTGGCAGATGGCCTTCTAAGTGATATAAATAAAATTCCAAATTCATATCCTATTTACAAACTTACTTCAAAAGGACGAAGAATAGTGGAGGAAACAACAGCTAAAGAATATGGAAATAGGGAACAAGCAACTGAGTGTACTTGAGACCTGCCCGAGTTGCGGGAGCAAGAAGATAATTTGTAGTAATGGCAATGGAGATTTAGAGTTTTATTGCACTGAATGTGGATTAGTAATTGAATAATAAATTTTATAACTTTATCTAGGTACTGAAAATAAATGAGGTGTGTTAAATGGAAGGATTAGATGCTTTTTTGAAAGGGGAAACAGAGCATTTGCAAATTGATGATTTTATTCTTTACAGAGAAGGTGAAAGAATAGTTGTAGGTGGCCTGTTATTTAAAGAAGATAAAGAAGGTAAAAGAAAAGGTGATGAAAAAAAGTTTGATCTAAGAGAAAGATTGGAAATAGATGTAAAATCAAAGAAAATAATTTCTATAAACCAGCCAATTCACAATAAAGATGGAGATGATAGTAGAATCATAGGCTATAGCAGATTTGATGGCATATTTGTTTCAGAAAAAACCAGTAAATTTGATTATGATCAATTTGAAAAAGAATTTGGCAAAAATTATAGGCCTGTGGTGCAGGTAATTAATGGATTAAATGAAAGCTATAATCCTAGCAGCAGGTAAGGGCACGCGCATGCTGCCTTTGACAGAGAACATCCCTAAAGTTCTTGTTCCAGTTGCTGGCAGACCGTTTCTCTGGTATTTGTTGAAAAATTTGCAAAAAGCAGGTATTACTGAATTTGGGATTATTATTGGCTACAAGCAAGATATGATAAAGGATTTCATTGAGCATGAAAATATCCCTAATGTTACTTTTATTGAGCAAAAAGAACAACTTGGAACAGGTCATGCTGTTTTCCAGGCAAAAGAATTTGCAGGTAATGATAAATTCATTGTAATAAGTGGAGACAATCTTTATTCTGTTGCTGATATTCAGCAAGTTGCAGGTGAACAGGAAAATACAATAGCTGGTTTAGAAGTTGGAAATCCATCTGAATACGGTGTTTTAGTTGCAGATGGAAATAAATTAATAAGGATTGATGAAAAATCAGAAAATCCTGTTTCTAATCTGATAAACACTGGCTTGTATTTATTTGGACCTGAGATTTTTGAAGCAATTGAGAAAACAGGAAAATCATCAAGAGGGGAATATGAATTAACAGATGCCATGACATCATTAGCGCAAGAAGGCAAGATGTTTGTTTACAAGCTAAATAATTATTGGATGGATTTGGGCAAATTAAGTGATATTCCAATTGTAGAAGCAAAGATCAAGGAAATATTTGGTTCGCAAGTTTAATAAAGCGGGATTTCTCTTAAAATATTGGGGGTAGAGTAGTGATAGAGCAGGCCAAGAAAGATGTTATTTCAGTACTAACGGAAGTACATGCTACTATCAAGCAAAAGTTATTTGGCAATCTCCACGGGCTTTCTGATCATTTAATTCATTCTATGTCCATATATCAAGACAAGGATATTATTGATGTTGCTGTTGCAATTTATGCCTTGCATAAGATATTCAATAAAGAAAGGCACCTAAAGCACAAAAAAATCAAGGCATTTACAAAGGAGATTCTAAGTCTCTTGAAGCAGGCTATCAATGCTTTACAAAGAAATAAAGAAAAAGAATATGAAAAAGTGCTCAGACAAATTTTAGCTAATATTCATGGCTTGGACAGAAAAATAAATGTTTACATTGAGGATGTTTTGGAATTTGCCCGTGTCAAAAAAAGTTCTAGAATATATGAACATGGAATTTCACTAGGTCAAGCAGCTGCAGCAGCTGGTGTAACAAAATGGGAGCTTATGCCTGTTGCAGGTGAAACAATAACTCATGAAGAATTTATTGAACCAATGGAAAAAAGGAGGCTTGAATTAATTAAAAAATTATTCAAGGTGAAATTATGACTTCAATATTTTTTGATTCATCAACAATAATAAGCATGGCAATGTCTTGTACACTTGAACCTTTTGCAAAACTGCAGAAAGATTTTGGTGGTGATTTTGCAATAACACCTACTGTCAAAGCTGAAACAATTGACAAGGCATTAAGGACATTGAAATTCAAATACGAGGGTTACAGATTAAATGCCATGTTAAAAAACGGCACACTGAAGCTTTATCCTGAAAATAAATATTCAAGTGAAATTAATGAATTAAAGGACTTGATGAACAAAACATTTTTTGCATGGGGTAAACCAATGACAATTGTGCATCCTGGTGAAATCAGTGCATTGGTTGTTGCTTTAGAACAAGGTGCAGATGCATATGCAGTTGATGAACGAACAACAAGGTTGTTAATTGAAAGCCCTGAAGAAGTTGCAAATCTAATGGGTTCAAAATTACATACTTCTATTAACGTTGATAAAAACAATCTTAAGGAATTAAAAAAGAAACTAACTGGCCTTCCTGTCATACGCTCAACAGAACTTGCACTTGCAGCTTACAAAAAAGGTTATTTTCCAGGAAAAGGAAAAGATATTTTAGAAGGTGTGCTTTGGGCATTAAAATTAAATGGGTGCGCAATCACAAAAAGAGAAATTAATTCTTACTTAAGAAAGATATGAAATTAGCTGACAAGAAAAAATCATTAATTGACCATCTTGTAAAATCAGGAGTTTTAAAGGGCAAGAATATTATTAAGGCCTTTAAAGAAATTCTGCGTGAAAAATTTATTTTACCAGAATATCGGCAGCATGCTTACATGGATGAACCATTGCCGATTTTAGCTGGTCAGACAATTAGCCAGCCAACAACTATTGCGATAATGACTGAAGCTCTTAAACCAAAGCCAGGCCAGAAAATATTAGAAATAGGAGCTGGCAGCGGCTATCAGGTAGCTATTCTTTCAAAAATCATTGGACCTAAAGGAAAACTATACACAATAGAAAGAATAAAAGAGCTTTATGCTTTTGCTACTGGTAATTTAAAAAATTACAAAAATGTTTATGTTATTCTTGGTGACGGCTCAAAAGGTTACGCACCTGCTGCACCTTATGACAGGATAATTGTAACTGCAGCTGCACCAGAGGTTCCTAAAAAACTATTTGAGCAATTAAAAGAAAATGGAATAATGATAATCCCTGTTGGTAAAACTTCATTATCCCAGAAGATGTATAAAATCAAAAAGATTAAAGGCAAGAAGGTTGTAGAAGATTTGGGGTACTTTGTATTTGTACCTTTGATAGGAGAATTTGGTCATAAAGGAGGTTGAAATGATAAAAATTGATGACTATAAATTTGGTGTAATAACAATTAATAGTAAAGATTACAAAGAAGATGTTATTATAACAATAAATGGTGATATTGCCAAGAGAAAAACAGAATTATCTAAAAATAATCATGAATTTTCAAAAAAAGAAATTGCTGATGTTTTAAAGCAGGATCCTGAAGTCCTGGTAATTGGAACAGGTAAATCAGGTGTTGCTGAAGTTAAACCAGAAGCTGAAAAGCTGTGCAAGGAAAAAAATGTGAAATTAGAAGCCAAGCCAACTAGCCAGGCAATTGGTAGATTTAACTGGCATCAGGGCAAACACAAGGTTGCAGCTATATTTCATTTAACTTGCTGATTACAAAAAAGGTTTTTATATAGAAAATTTCTAATAAAATCAATGGTTTTCGAGTCACTAGTGCCTGCACAAGTAGCTGAAAAGCATCCGCTTGAGATGATTGGCTTATCATTCTTATATGCCAGCATTGCTGTTGTGCTTTCTTTGATTGTATTTCCTGGCTATGCTAGCTTTGCAATGGTCACTTTTACTGTAATAGCATTTGTTCCATTGATGGTTGAGGTCATACGTTATGAGCACAAAAAAGAAGAGAGCATTGTAAGGAAATTCCCAATAAAGTCCCATAAACGAGTTGCTGCATTTTTTACATTCTTGTTTGCTGGACTTGTACTAGCTTATGCATTCTGGTTCATCATACTGCCAGCTGAATTTACAAGCAGCTTGTTTTTCCTGCAGATAAATACAATAACTAATATAACTGGCCCTAGTGGTGGCTTAATATTAGGTGAAACACTTGGGAAAATACTTTTGAACAACTTTAGGGTTTTAGGATTATGTGTTTTGTTCTCTTTCTTCTATGGTGCAGGTGCAATATTTATCTTAACCTGGAATGCTTCAATTGCAGGTGTTGCAATTGCCAACTCAGTTAAATTAGCTGTATCTTCAGCAGCAAGTGCAGTTGGTGCAAGTGGTGTTGCGCTTTATTTCAGTGCATTTTCACTTGGGTTGTTGAAATACATGACCCATGGAATACCTGAACTTTTAGGATATTTCTTAGCTGGCCTTGCAGGTGGAATGATATCAATTGCAGTATTAAATTACCGTACAAATCCTAAGAAATTTGGAAGAACAATGTGGGATGCTGGTAATTTATTAACAGCAGCAGCTGTGCTGTTATTGCTTGCAGCTGCATTAGAAGTAACTATATCTCCGCTTATACCTATTTAATTTCTTCAATTGTATAAGTTAATTCATCAACTGTTAATTTTGCACTAGAATCTAATTTGAAAATAAGTTTTATTGGTGCATTAGGTGACATTGGTATTCCAATAAAGCAGGTATCTGTACATTCGTTGTTGAATGCACCTCCAACAACTTCCATGTCTTCTGGTATTGGTGTAGCAAAACCTTCAACAGTTTCATCTGTTTCATCTAAAATCAAACTTGCATCTTCAAGAGGTACTGTTTCTTCAGGCACGCCAGTAAGCATGCCTGTAATTAAATTAGATTGTTCACGTTTTTCTCTTAAATTAGTAAATACTAATTGTCTTTGGCCATCAACTTCCAGCCAAATTTCCACGCGATTGCCACTTGTTTCTCCAGATAATCTAAAAGATGTTAAGTAAAATGATTCTTCGCTGTTTGTTGTTAAAATATAACTCTGGCTCTTTTCCATTACAATGTTTAAGCTCTGCACATTCATGTCAGCTGAAATATAACCTGTTATTCCTGTAACAGATGGAACTGCAGGGTATTCAGCCATTGTATAAGGTGCAACTAGGAATACAAGCAATACAAGAACTAACATAGTTGCTGAGAAAACCTCTATTTTAAATAAAAGATCTTTGTGTGGCTTTTTGACTTTCATTTTTTACCAACCTTAAGCTTAACCCAAAGTGGTCTCTTGGCTTTTTTAATATTTGCGATTGCACTGCCAAGTCCAATAAGACCAATTATTGTTACTAATATCAGAATGCCTGTTATAGGGCTTGACTCATCAGGAACATCAATTATATGGCCTGTAATTGGAGACTTAACAAATGTTAATAGTAAAAGAAGTATTATTGCTACTATCAGGCTGATATGCAAGCCCATTATTATGTTCTTGGTTTTCTTTGATACTTTTGCCCTGCTAAAGGATGCAATTGCAATTAATGTCACTAAAAGCAAAAGAGTTGGTACAACATAATATGGATTTGGTGCTTTGTAAGGTGGTACTGAAATTGCACTTCCAGTAACTGGCTCGCCTGAAAGGCTAATGCAATCCTGGGATTCAACTGGCTTGGTTGCTGTTATTCCGCAGGAATTTTTATCTGTACAAGTTCTTGTTTGTATATTATTTAGACATTCGCCCCAGTCAGTACATTCCCATTCAACAACACATTGGCCTCTTAGACCACAGTATTTTTTCTCAATTGGCTTTCCTACTGTGGTTTCGCAATTATTACTATCAACACAGGTCCTTATTTGATAATTATTTGTGCAAGCTGTCCAATCTGTGCATGTCCAGTTAGCTTCACAAGTAGTTGTAGTAGGTGTGCCACCTCCTCCGCCACCGCCGCATGATCCGCAATCAGCAGAGCAGCTTGAGCAGGTTTCAGCACCATTGCAAGATCCATCTCCGCAAAAAGGTGCGGCGCCACTGATATTAACGCTATCTTCACCTGTTGCCCCATTTCCAGTACCATCGTTAGGAGTAACTACACATTTCCATGTTTCTCCTCCAGATGTTAAAAGATTAGATAATGTGCTTGCTGTCTGTCCTGCCTGCAATACATTATTTTTATACCATTGATAGGAATATGTTATTGAATCATTATCTGCATCTGTACTAACATTTACTATATTTGCAGCTAAATCATCATCGTCATCAGGTGAATTAGGCAAAACATCTATCACAGGTGCAGTTGGCAATGAGTTTTGAATTGTTTTAGCTGCGCTTTTCTCAGTGCCATAGCTTGTGCCGTCATAAGGAATTACAGAACAGTTCCAAGTCTCTCCCTTAATTGTATTAGAACTGTCAAGAGTTATTGAATTAGAAGTTCCATTTGTGACATTTATTGTTCCAGATGAAAAAGCAGTACTTCCATTATACCAAGTATAATTAACACTTAAACTGTCATTAACATCTGCATCTGTAACTGTGAATGAACAATTTAAAGTATCTGTTGTATAAACTGTTGCAGGTGTTATTGTTGGTGTTGTTGCAACAGGAACATTATTTGTAGTTGAATAAGTGATATTTAGATATGGCCTTAGCGAAGCATTAGTATATTCTTTTGAATAGAACTTATCTATTGTTCCTCCTTCTTCTGTATGAAATACAATTGAAACGTCATCATCATTGTTAGCATATTCATTTGCAACCATATTCACAACACTCCAGCACTGCCACGTATTATCATCATCATTTGATGTTGTTATAATATCCTCTGCAGTTAAATTACAATTTGTAGAATTATCAAAATCATCGCCGCATACTTGATTATTCCATGTGATTGTTGTTTCATTTTGTCCATCCCATGTATGGTCGAAAACATGGTGCGCAGTTATATTAGGGGTGGTTTGATCATTCCAGAGGAACATGCAGACATATGCAGAATCAATTTGTTGATTTACTGGTATTGAGCTTAAATTAAACATTATATAAGAATTAATAGCTGGCGATGCTAATTTAACTTCAAGTGAGTCATCTGTTCCATAATTCAGATTTGGTGACCCGCTCTTAACTGATGCATCTGCAAGGTTTTCAGTGTCTGCGGTTTGTAGCTTGATTGTTGTTGCTGAAACAGAAAGAGGTATAATTAAAATTGTGAAAATAGCAAATAAAATAATTTTACTGTAATTTATAGGTATTTCTAACTTCATTGTATTTCACCTGTTATGGCCTACCCCCTTATTTCTGACAGTTTGGTAGTCACTTCTAAATATTAAATAACACAAGGTAATATTTAAGTTTTTCTTTACTAGAATTTCTCAGCTTTTTTTAGCTCTTCCTGAGCTAAACGAAGCCTTTCCTGGGCTAATTTGAATTTTTGTTCTGCAAATCTTTTTTTCAGGGCCTTTTGCTCTGATTCTGCTTTTTTCCTTTCCTGTTCAGCTCTTGTTTTTTCTGCAGCTAATGTGGCTTTCAAGTCAGCTATTAATTTTTCTTGCGCTGCTTTCCATGTCTTGAATTTCTTTCTTTCATTTCCTATTTCTTTTTTAGCTGAATTTAATTGGGTTTCAGCTTTTTTGCGGGCATTTTCTATTTGCTTTAATCTAAGTTCAGCTTGCTTGCGCTCATTTTCAATTAGAGCGTGTGCCTTTACTTTTTCTTCTGCAATTGATTTTTCAGACATTTTTTTCTCTTTTTCAATTTCCTTTTCTAGGCGGGTTTTTTCATTAGAAATCCAGAGCTTTGTTTTTTGTCTCTCTTTGGCGAGTTCTTGCTCTATTTTTTTCTTGTTTTTATTTATTTTTTCTAATTCTTTTTCAACTTTTGATTTGTGAGTATGTAGTATTTTGAGGTCTTTTTCAGCATTAATCTTAATTTCCCTTGCTTTTTGTTTTTGCCTGCGTATTGTTTCAAGTGATTTTTTGAGCTGATTTTCTATCTGAGTTCTCTTTGTCTGTAGCAGATCTCTTTCTTTTTGGACAATTTTTAACTTATTGTCCACATCCATTCTTTCTTTTTGTATGTTTTCCAGTCTCTGGTGGAGCTTTTCTATGTAGGCCTCTGCTTCTTTTAGCCTCTTTTCAGCCTCTTTCCTAACTTCTTCAATTGCAGCTCTTGCCTGCAATTTTTCTTCATCCAATAGTTTCTGTGCATGGGATTTTTCATCTTCAAGTAATTGTCTGGCCCTTGCACCTTCTTCCTCAAGTGATTTGGAGAATTTTTCTTTTTCTTCAGTCATTTGAGTGTGTAATCTGTCAATTTCTCCTTGAGCTCTTTTCTTCTCATCTTCAATTAATTTCTCAACAAACAATTTTTCTCTTTCAATTGCCTGCCTTGACAATTCTTCTTTCTTGAGCTGCTCCTCAACTTCTGTTTTTTTCCTGAGTAAAGAATTAAGTTCCTGTTCAGCTTTCAGCTGATAATCCCTTGCTTTTCTTTGTTCAAGTGCTATTTCTTCCTGCGCTTTTCTTTTTTCTTCATCAAATACCTCTTTTGCTTTTTTTTGCTCTTCAACGAGTAGGGATTTGAATTTAGACCTTATAGTGCCTATTCTTTCCCTTTCTTCATTAATTTTCCTTCTCTGTTCAGCAAGTGCAGCTTCTGCTTTTAATTTTTCTTCAGCTATCTGTGCTTCAACTGCTTTTAGGCGCCCTTCAATCTCTTTTTTGCCATCAATTATGCTTTGTTTTTCTATATCTATTAATTTTAAGTCAGCTTCAGCTTGTTTTTGAATATTCAGAACTTTTTGTTTCTCCTCTAAAATCTGCTTTTCAAGGAATCTTTTTTCCTCACTTACTGCCCTTAATTTTTCCTCTAATTTTTTCCTGCCAGCTTCTACTTTTTTCTTTTCTCTGGCTAGGTCTCTTGCACGTTCTTGTTCTTTTTTCCGGTCTTCTTCAGCAAGAACAGCAACTTCACTTAATTTATTTCCAATTCTTTTTTCAACATCAGCTATTCTTTCTCGTTCTTTTTCTATGACGCTTTTGAATTTGAAAAATTTCATTTTTTATATTTCCTTAATCTTGTATCTATTGTTTTTTCAAGTTTTGTTAACGTCTCCCTCTCCTCCTTTAGGAAATTTGCTATTTCTCCTTCACGTTTCTTGTAATACAGTATAGCTAGTAGGCTAATCATAACAAAAATAACTGCACCTAAAAATGTATATGACGCCCTTCCGGGGATAAATATTTCTTTGGTAATAATAATACATTTTTCACTTGCTAAAAGCACACGAGCATTACTTATTCTATTTCTTGCTTCATCGTAGTTGCCTATTGCAGCTGCCTGCTCTGCAGCTCTAATGATCTGTATTAATTCTGCTTCACAATCTGTAAGTTTTACGTAATCAGTTCTTAAAGCAATTAAGTTATCAATTATATCTTGAGGTACTTCTTTTTCAAGCAAAGGTATCACTTCACATGGCACCCAAGACTCTTTGATACTGTCATTATTGCAGTCATATCCGCAATCTTTCAAACATTCGTATTGTCCGCCTTCACGTTCAGGGACATTGCAGGTTCCATCTCCGCATACTATTTCAAGAGGTGCTCCGCCAACTCCGCCTGGTGCTGGTGGTGCTGCAGAAGTTACAGTAAAGCTCTTGCTTGCATTTGCAGTTGCAGTTGGCCATACTAATTCAGAGACAAAGTAATATGTTCCTGCTGTTGCAGGAGCTGTCAATGTTACACTAAAGGTTGCGGACTGGTTTCTTCCTACAAATATTGTTCTGACATCCAAATCATATATTGTTCCACCTGCATCTTGTATCCACGTTGTTAATACTCTGTCTTCAGAAACTTCTGTGTTTTGGTTTATTACCTGGACAGAACCTGTTATTGAATTGCTAGCAGTCACAGAGCCTGGCAAAGTAACTATAACTACATCATATGGTCCACCATAGCCTGGTATTCTTATTGATGGCTGGTTGGAGTAGTAGAATGTTCCGCTTATGAAGCCAGAAGTTCTGGTAAAGTTGTAAGTATAACTTTGAGAGTTCTTGTTAATTACTTTGGTTCCATTTGTTGACCAGCTTTCACCTTCTGCTAGATCAATAACTGTATTTAAGCTGATATCAGAATCTACAACAGCTATTCCAGTTAGGTCTTCATCCCCTGAATTTACAACTTCATTAATAATCTGGTAAGTTATTGTTGTTGTAGTTTGATTTGCAACAATTATATTTTTTGTTAAAGTGAGTTGTGTCAGGCTTTCATTTTCTGGAATAACTATTGTTGGCTGATTTGACTCTGCATATACATTCTTGTCATAAAGTGGATCATAACCAGTTGCATTTGCTTTTTGCAATGTTACTAGTTGATCAGAAGTTCCTCTTGCATAAGTCAATAAATAACTTTCATTAATTGTTTGTAAACCTAATGCGCCTTCATTCCATGTCTGGTTTGCATCTGGGTCTCTTAAGATGGTATTATTTGAAGTTCCTCTGCCATTTGTCAAGTAAAGTATTATATTATATACAATATGCGAAGAATTAATGCTTTGTACATTAGGTACTTTTTGCAAGTCAAGGTTTGCCTTTTGTCCTGCACCTAAATTGAAAATAGTTGCATTTGTATACGTAGCTTTATGGTAATAGGTCTTGGTTGCATTTATACGAACATCATATGTTCGCGGCGCATTCATACCTGTGGTATCTAAAGTACAGTTATAAATTCCACTTCCTTCTCCTAATGTTGAACTGCAAAGATAAACATATCCATCCTTAGGTTCAAAAGTTACTGTTGCACTGTCTATTGGATTTGATAATTCATCATAAACATAACCTCTGAAGGTTATGTCCTGGCCTTCATAATATGTTGGTGTTCCTGTTGGTTCTGTAACATAAGCTGATAATATTCCATAAACAGTCGTTACTATTTCAATTTCATCAGTTGCATTTACATCAATTGCTGATTGTGCAGTTACATTTACGCGATATGTTCCAACATTTGTATTATCAGTTACATATAATTCTACATTTGCACTTGAATTAGAAGGCAGATTATTTATCTGAGTCTGATTAAGCTGTGCAACAGATGCTCCATCTATATTTTCCAGACTTAATGTGAAATTATCTTGTGCTGTACCTGTATTTGTTACTGTTATTGTATATGTTGCATTTATTGTCCTGTTTGTATCCTGGTCAGCTGGATCAGTTAAAGAAACTCCTGCATAATCTATTGCAGATACTGTCAATGTATTTGCTGTTGAAGCTGCTGTATAGTTTTGAGTTGGCGTATTATTGCAAGTATAATTATATATTCCAACTGCATGTGTTGTTGTGTAAGGATTTGCAACTGGATTTCCATTTACAAATAATTGAGGAGTAACTTGTGGGGTATCTACTGTGCAATTTACTGTTGTAGACGTAGGGTATGTTACATTCCAAGACGGATTTGCTGTGAGAGTTAATATTGGTGTTGCCTTAGTGATTGTATAATTTGCACTATCGCTTGCAGCTGTATAGTTTTGGGTGGATGTAACATTGCAAACATAATTATGTACTTGTGCGGCCAACACAGTATATAAATTATTTTCAGAAGAAGTTACATCCACGCCATTTCTATATAATCTTGCATTTGCTTCTGGATTTGTGCAAGAACATGATGCATTTATTGCTGTTCTATAAGTCTGCGGACTTAATGGATTAAATGTTAATGAACAAGTTGAATTTGCTTTGTTAATTGTAAAGTACCATGCAGGTGTATTATTCCATTGATCTATTGTATCATTTACATGTGATTTCCAGTACCAGGTTCCAGCAG
>Ga0209427_10007215_pt1 | contig 12594 bp, 9 predicted proteins | sample DeeMarSWOR136_30_FD_187465 | JGI IMG/M metagenome (GOLD analysis project Ga0209427, IMG submission 187465) | Marine sediment microbial communities from White Oak River estuary, North Carolina - WOR-1-36_30 (SPAdes) (version 2) | ecosystem: Environmental > Aquatic > Marine > Intertidal zone >... | reverse complement strand
CTCCGACACATGGTAGATTTTCACCTCCCTTATGTGGGCAGCGTTGTTCGCCGTGTTCCCAGTAACCGTAACCTTGACATAGCGAGCACTTACCTCCGCAAAAGTGTCCGTGACAGAACCACTTCCGCTCTTCTCGGCAACAACCGTAGTCCAAGACGAACCATCCGGAGAGGCTTCAATATAGTAGGTGTAGGTTCTCGGATAACCAGGATACTCCCAGAAATGAGTCGTAATCTTGCTTATCGAAATCTCAGATCCCAGATCCACCTGGAGCCACTGGGGCAAAGTCGTGACAGCATCATCAGTCCCCCAATAGTTGTTCGGATCAGTCTCCACACCATCAACCGCCATACCGGGCAAGTGAGTGCCATCATCTGACGAGGCAATTGCAGTCGTAGCTCCCGGAACCACAACATTTGTCTCTGTCTGAGTCTGAGGTGTAACGGTCCACGCGTTCTCCCCATTCGGAGTCGCTGAAATGTGCGTGTACATTCCATCAGCGTACTTGAGGGCGACGTAGGGATGATCCTGCCACAAAGATTCACTCGACGTTATTGCGTAGCTACTTCCTAGAGGAGTCAGAGTCAAAGTCGGCGGAGTAACATCAGCATATCCTACGGCCTGTTGCATTGCTTCCCGGGCAGTCACATACTTGAAACTAACATCCGGGTTAACCGCAGCCGCAGCGTCCAACTCACTCTGGACCAGGGTGATCTTGGAAGCCATATCCTCCCGGTCGTGGGTGAAGCAAGCGTAGACAGCGACTCCCTCAGTGCTCGCGCGAGCAAAGGCAGAAGCTACGTCTGATGGAATGTATGCGGCGCTTGCGCTGCCGGTTCTAGTCTGCCAGCGAGTCATGCCTGAAGGATGCGTCGGATACCATTCACCGGAGTAAGGCGTATAATCGAACGGTATCCAGCTCTCAAGCCAGGAAGAAAGAACAGACGGCATGATCCACCAGCCGCTCCTGAAGGCGGAAGGGTACGCTTCCCGGTCCAGTATCATTCTGTTCAGCGCTGCCTCATGGTAACCCGGATAACCCGCGTCTGGACCACTATCATGTCTCTGCCAAGTTCCATCATAAATCATGAAGTGATGATGATATTGGATTTCGTCGCCGTAGGCTGCGATTTCTGTTCCCCAAGTGTTAATTAGCAAATCCCGTGTTGCGGTGTAGCCTGAGACTCCTGCTGGGGATCCGTCGGCCCAGACGAAGCTGCCGGAAGCAATCAAGAAATCGGATTCTGGGAACCACGTGATCTTTAAGGGGTTGCCGTAGCTGTCTTGGGTTGTGGCTCTGAAGTCCGAGTCAAAAACAGCGGCCATGGTCATAGGCGAATCGCGCGAATATTCACGCACATCAAAAACAGGATTCGGGTTCGTGGTTCCAAGATACAAATCGTGACCAAGCGTTACGGGATCCGTCCAAAACTCAGTGTCAACACAAAAAACAACGTAAACGGTCTTCTCATCCTGAGCTTTAACTGTTTCAGTGAAAACCGAATAAAACGAGCTGAAAACCAAAATAACCAACACTAACAAAGTGAAGAACCAAAGCACCTTAGTCTTCGATTTCAAGTCCAATATTGCCTCTCCCTTTTTTGAACCTGAGCACGCAAACACTGCAAAGTCAATCCTTTCTCAAGGTTCACCTCAAACAAAAACAGAATACATACCTACATCTTATAAGAAGATAAGTAACCAAGATATAGAACCAAAATATGGTTTGCAAGTATGTAACAAACCGACCTTTGTTCTATAAAATACATTCTGCACAAAAAAGAACTTAATCTACCCCGAACACCAGAGGCATAATAAAAAGATCAACACACCAAAAATATCACATCGATTAAAAGCACTGAAACAAGGGCTTAACAAAAAAACACCTCAAAAAAACAAAAGCCTCAACATAAAATTAATTCAAAGACGCGATAACAATTTTAAATAAACGGGTGTTTTAACTTGAAACATCTCGGGAAGCAACAATGAATATTTGTTTAGACCAAACAATACTTTTTCAGGGAGACAGCATCACTGACGCAAATAGAAACCGCTGGGAACCACACGATTTGGGAACCGGCTACGTGATGATGGTGGCACAAAAGTTTTCTACAGAACACCCCGAGATAAACCTGAAATTTCTGAATCGCGGCATAAGCGGAAACAGAATCAAAGACCTAAAAGAACGGTGGCAAAAAGATTGCCTAAACCTGAAACCCGACATCGTCTCAATCATGATCGGCGCAAACGACACTCTAGCAACCTTTTTCTGGGGAGAACCCACACCCATAGAAGACTTCGAAAAAGACTACGCATACATTATAGGTCAGACACAGAAAAAACTGAACACACAGATAGTCTTGATGGAACCATTCATTCTACCCTTCTCCGAAGAAACAACAAATTTGAGAAACGACCTCAACTCCAGAATTGAAGTCGTGAAGAAACTGGCAGAAAAATTCAAAGCCGAACTAGTTCAATTAGATTCTGTTTTCTCCGTAGCTTTGAAGGAAAAGCCGCCTGAGTTTTGGTCAACTGACGGCGTTCATCCAACACCTGCTGGCCATGTCCTGATTGCCAAGTCGTGGCTTAGCAAAACAAAATTCACCTGAGACTTCAAGCGTGCCGTGGACTCCTAAACTCCAAGCATCATTCTTGCTTCAGAGCTCATATGCCAATGAAGACTTCCAAATTTTGTCAAAATGATCTTGGCACATTATTATGAAACTGGGATGATTCGTCCATATCAATGGAGACTGTGCCAGAGACTTTGACGGAAAGAAATTGAAGGTAGCCGCTTTCTGGTCAATAATTGCCGCGTTGGTTCTAAGAGGACCGCGACTAATCCTCAGTTTAAAATTAGGTTTTGCCAGCAACACATGCACATTTGCTGGAAAACTTATTTTTCCCTCAAGTTTTTCTATAACTACCCTGTATTTCACTCCTCTATCTAATGCGCTGAGGTAACTATCAAAACAGCAATCAAGGATTTGAAGCCACCGTTGCAAAGTAGAAAGAATATCTATCCTTTGCTGAACACTGTCATGTTCGCTCTTTATTACTTGAAGTATCTTATCCTTGTTTTCAACAATACTAAATTTCCATTCATCTTCCCGAAGCACCTCTGGGACGTAACTTTCGCTTCTTAAAAGAAGAGCTTCTGCTTTCTCTCTTTGTTCTTCATATTGTTGAAGCTTCTGAGCCATCAGAATTTGTATTGCCTGCTTTAGCGGCGTGGCTCTAAATCGATAGGGAACTGCAATTTCTTTTTCCACTAACCCCATTTTTTGCAGTTCATCAAGCGTTCTATAGATTACTGTTCTTGGAGAATTTGCGCTTTTGGAGAGCATTCTTCCATCTGTTTTTCCCAGTCTTAGAAGTGACCAATAAACTTTAGCTTGTGTCTTAGTGAATCCTATCTGTGTTAAACGGTAGAGATCTTCTTCCTCAAGAATCATCGTTTCTCACGATAAGAGCATTTATTATGAAAAGGGCTTAAGAATTTATAAATTTTGTCACAACTTGCAGTTGTTACAATTTTTTATTAGTTGCCCAAAATGTTAATCTGCTTTCATAAATTTAAGGAGAATGAAAATGTCAAAAAACAAAACTGCTTTTGCTATTGCAATATTTCTGATGACAACCATCGCTGTTTCGCTCATATCCATCTTACCAAATGCCGAAGCTCAAGTAGAAGAAGAGTCTTGGCGTTCCTTCATTTACGTTGGTGTTACCCCCGGAATTATAGGCATAAATCAAGAAGTAATCATTGTTGCGTGGACCAGAGATATGCCGCCGGAAATGGGTGAAGAACTTGGCTTACTAGATTCTCCCACTTCGAGAGCTGGCTGGTACGACATGACAGTAACCGTCACAAAACCTGACAATACTACCGAAACCCTAGAATTTCCATATTCTGATCCGGTTGGAGCTGTATGGCTCGCGTATACGCCAGATGATATTGGCACATATACTTTAAGAGCAAACTTCCCTGGAACGCGGAAAGAGGGAACTTGGTATTACTTTACAGGAAACTATCAGGAGATAAACAGATACTATGAACCTGCTGTAAGCGATCCGGTAGAACTTGTCGTGCAAGAGGAACCAATACAAGACTGGCAAGAGCCTGCTCTTCCAAACGATTACTGGAGACGCCCAATAAACACTGCTAACAGAAACTGGTATACGATCGCTGGAAACTGGCTAAGTAGCGCCGGAAACGTGTGGCCTTCAGGCAGCTATGGTGGCAACACTGCTAATTACGCCTACGGAGTAGGAACAGAAACTCCCCACATACTATGGACAAGACAGTACTACTTTGGAGGTCTAATGGGTGACCGCCAAGGCAGCACGGGCTACATCACCGCTCAGTACGGAGGTCTTGGGTTCTCAGGGATAGTCCTTAACGGTGTACTCTACTACACTCCGCGCCGTGATCCACGTGGAAATACGGGCGTAGCTGCTGTTAATCTGTACACTGGCGAAGAACTGTCCCTTGACTGGGATGCACCCACTCTTTCATATGGACAAGTGTACAATTATGAGTCGCCTAACCAACACGGAGGCTACGCCTACTTATGGAGAACTTCCGGTGTCACCTTACCAGAAATAATCCAGGTACCGCGGGCAGAACTATACCCCGACGCTAGACATTTGCCCTATCGGACAGCACCTGTGCAGACAATAAATACAACAGCGACGCCAATAAGCACGGGAACTGTTTGGGAGATGCTCTGCGGATTCACAGGACAGACAGTGGCATACATAGCTAACGTGTCTAGTGGTGGTAGAGCTGTATACGGAAATGACGGAAGCTTACTACGCTACGACATCGAAAACCTCGGAACCTCCGCAAACCCCAACTACTACCTGCAGGTGTGGAACTCTTCGCATGGAACTATGCCTTCAAGTGAGTGGGGAACTGGATCTTGGCAGTGGCGACCCTCAGGCGGAACCTTCGGAGGGAGAGACGCTTATCTAGGAGGAGTTGCGTACAACTACGTGCATGATGGACGCGACTTTTTCTCGTTGAACGTGTCAATACCAAGCATACTGGGCCCAAGAAACGCAAGACAGAATCAAACCGGTAGCATCCAAGCGGTTCGCGAAGACGAATATATAATCATTGGAACTACAGGAGCTAACGACGAAGAAGGGATTGCTCCAGGCTGGATGATGGCTTTGAGTCTGGAACGAGACAAAGAAGGCACAAAACTGTGGGAGGGAACGTTTACGCCGCCGTCATCAGCAGACCGCGATACCTTGAGTTTTACTGGTGTCTATCCAGAATACGATATGTTCCTCTTCCATTCGACGACTAGACTCAAACGGTTTGGCTACAGTTTGAAGACTTTCAAGCAGGTTTGGGAAGGTGAACCTGAAATCCAGTTCGCATATTACGGCATGTATTCCAACTTCTATGAGGGAATATTGTACGGTTATGGCTACGGCGGAGTAATCTACGCCTACAACGTTACTACAGGGGACGTTCTGTGGACATACGAGGCTATCACCGAGGGGTTTGAATCTACGTATGGCGGCAGATATCCAATCGGCGTCGTTATTGTTGCTGACGGAAAACTCTACACGGTTACAGGTGAGCATTCGCCAACTCAGCCTTTGTATCGTGGCCCGAACTTACGTTGTTTAGACGCGTTTACAGGCGATGAATTGTGGAAGATACAAGGATGGTTCGGTGGAATGTCTCCTTCCTCGTCAAACATACTCATGGCAGATGGTATTCTTGCGGGTCTTAATTTCTTTGACAACCAACTCTACGCTTTTGGCAGGGGTCCAAGCGCTATTACAGTTTCTGCGCCACAGGTCGTTTCAATGGTGGGATCCAGCGTGGTGATTACCGGCTCAGTTACCGATCAAACTCCAACAGGCAGACGTGACATCAGCAATGAGTTGCAGTTTTCGCTGAAGGGTACTCCAGCAATATCTGATGAAGACATGGCTGATTGGATGGAATACTTGTACATGCAACAAGCGTATCCTGCAGACGCTAAAGGCGTCGAAGTCGTGTTAGAGACGCTTGATCCAAACGGCAACTTCTATGAAATCGGAAGGACAACAAGCGACGTAACCGGCAGCTACGGTCTCAAGTTCACTCCAGAAGTTCCAGGCGACTACCAGATCTTCGCCAGATTCGAGGGTTCAGCAGCCTACGGCCCTTCATCCGCAACAACCTACTTATCCATTGATGAAGCACCTCAAGCTACACCTCCACCGACTCCTCCACCGGAATCGATCGCTGACCTATACTTCGTGCCAGCAACAGTAGGCATAATAGTAGCAATCATAGCAGTCGGACTAATAATAATAGTGCTGATGCTCAGAAAACGGTAAACAAACCGCAAAGGCAAACTATCTTCCCCCTCTTTTTTTCGGGGTCAAACACACAAAACGGTCATGTAAGGAGAAAAAACAGGAAAAAACATGGGCTGAGTGGGCTCTGCAGAAGTTCAAACTAACAGGGTAGCAGCTGTTAGCATTTCTCTTTTCTCCTATATCTCCTTTAATTTGGCTGCAGAGCCCCAGCAAACCTGAAGGGTTCTTACTTTCCTTTGAAAATATTACCTTTAAAAAACCGCGAATGGAACAAGTGAAGATTTCACTCGCAAACCTAATATTTTTTCAGTTTTATACTGGAATTGATGTGCCAAATAAGCATTTAGTCCATATATACTAAAAAGACATCCCGCGCGCTAAGTAATTTGAATTAAAGGCGTTCTGCTATTTTCTTGGAGGCCCAGCTTACGTCAAGTTCTTCGAGTTTTTCTGAAGTGGGAATTCCTTCTTTATTCCAGCCTGCCATCTGATAATAAATTTGTTTAGCGTTCTCTAGGTCTTCTGCATCAATGCTACTATTTGATAGGGCTCCGTTCAGCTTTGGCTGCAGTATTCTTTGAGGCAACTTGTCCTCTTTCCGGGTGAAGCCTTCTCTAACGTTGAAAACCCTTGTCAAGTTAGTTGCTCTTTCTGAGACTTTCATCAATTCAAACACAGAAGTATTCCAGCCAGTTACGCATCTAACTATCTCCACTTTTTGCCGGACATTCCAAGAAGGAAACGCACACATCAAGAGGCAATTATCTAGGCTGTTCCATGTTGAAACATAATGAAACAAGCGTACTTTCCTCGGACCCAGATCTTCAGCGGCCACAGGCTCTAAAACGCCCAAGCCCTTTTTTGTGGTAGGAATACTCTTCTCATATATGGTATCGTGGATATTGTGCACGTGGTCAGCCCCAGTCGGGGAAACCGCATATCCCAAACCCAACCCCCTTTTCAACCGCGGATCATGCATTGGGATTTCCTGCCCTTTAACGTGAACAGCATACTTCTCCGCATCATGCCCAAGTACAAGTGCAGCTTTCTGAGTGCCTTCAGCGAGAATATCACCTATTCCTCGTCTCTCACCGATTAAATCAATTAAGCGGAGCATAGCTTCTGCGTCACCGAAATTCAGCTTAACCCCCTCAATGCAGTTCGGTTCCAAAACACCGTTCTCAAAACATTCCATGGCGAAGCTTATCGTTACCCCTGTGCTTATGGTGTCCAAGCCGTATCTCTGGCAAAGCTCGTTCGCTTTACATATCGCCTTAAGATCATCAATACCGCAGTTAGAGCCCAAAGCCGCTATCGTTTCGTACTCCGGACCTCCATACACAGGATCCACGGTGTAAGATGGTTCAGCGACCTTCACAGTTTTCTTGCATCGCACCACGCAGGCGAAGCATGTTTCCATGCCTACTCCAACTTTCTCTTTGATAGCCTCAGCAGATATTGAATTAACATTGGGAAAGACACCTTCTCTGAAATTCTTAACAGGAAGGTTGCCTGTAGCTTCGTAAACATCCATTGCTGCGCCTGTGCCATAAGTGTGCAGACTATGATCAATTTTATCAACTTTTTTTGCCATCCAAGAGGCAAGTTTTCTTAATCTCTTGGGTTTCGCAATTTTCACCTTTCCAGTTCCAACAACTGCGACCGCTTTAAGTTTTTTCGAGCCCATTACTGCTCCAAGGCCACATCTGCCCGAAACGTGCCGCAGATCATGAATTATGGATGCGTACCTAACCAGTTTCTCCCCTGCTGGACCTATGGCGGCAATTCGTACAACCGATTTGCCAAGTTCTTCTCTTATCGCCTCCTGGGTTTCGAAAAGTTGTTTTCCCCAAAAATTATGTGCCCTCCTTATTTGCACTTGATCATCTTCTATGCAGATATAGCTTGGCTCTTCAGCTATGCCTTCAACGATAATAGCGTCGTATCCTGCTTTTTTCAGCTCAGCACCCCAGAAACCTCCTGCTTCCGCCTCTCCATAACCTCCAGTTAAAGGAGATTTGGCTCCTATGCTATGACGTCCTGACCCAGTTATTGGAGCTCCCGTTATGGGTCCACAAGCGAAAATAAGCTTGTTTTCTGCTGAGAACGGGTTTATTCCTTTTTCCAGTTCTCGAAGAAGAACGTAAGCAATTAATCCTCTTCCTCCGAAATAGCGTCGATAAAAAATTTCTTCAGGTTCTTCCACAATGACTTTTTCCTTGGATAAATCTACTCGTAATATTCGCCTGTTACATCCAAAACTCATTAAAACCACTCAAACAGTATAGTAATTATTTTGATTTCTAAAAAAGGTAGCCTTTCCGAATGCAAGAATGACACAGCAGAAAGTCGTGGTTTCGTCTCATAATTAGATTAATGCATTATCGTTTTCCATCTAATTTATTAGAAGACATGTTAGTTTAATTGTGGTGATTTATGGTTGACGGTAGCAACAAAACAGCTTTCGTTAAACACTGAAGGAGACGGGGACATCATAGACATTACACGCATGGTTTCTGAAGCGGTGCATGAAAGCGGCGTGAAGAATGGCGTAGTTACGGTTTTTGTACCCGGAGCAACCGCAGCGTTGACAACTATCGAATATGAGCCTGGGCTTCTCATGGATTTTCCGAATATGCTTGAGCGTGTAGCGCCTAAAAGTCTAATGTATGAGCATGAGAAGAGGTGGCATGATGGCAACGGACACTCGCATGTGCGCGCTTCGCTAATTGGACCTAGCCTCACAATTCCAGTGGTTAAAGGGGAATTAACGTTGGGGACTTGGCAGCAGATAGTGTTTTTGGAGTTGGATGTACATAGCAGAAGGCGAAAGCTGATTCTGCAGATAATGGGTGAATAACCTAAGAGAACGAGTGTAATATCTGCGCCAAATCTAATTTTTTTAAGCTAATATGTGCCTTTTTTAAGCATGCAACTTTCTAACAAAATTAGGGCGGTCGAGTTCGACAGAACAAGGGGAGCTAGTCAACTTGCGAGAGAAGCCCTAAAAATCCTCAAATATTTTGCCCACAACAGCAAAAACAAGAATAGTAAACAGTTTATAAGGGACTTCAAAAAACTTGGCCAAAAACTTCTCGAAATAAGACCTAACATGGCTCCAATCCAAAATTTAGTCTCGCAAATAATCTACGAAATTGACGCTTTAAAGGAATATGACCTATCTTCTCTTCAGAAGTTGGCAATATCAAAGATAGACGAGTTACATCAAGAATCTAAAGACGCAGTCAAAAAAACCGCTGAGTGGGGAAGCACAATAATAAACAATTCAGACTATCTGGCCACTTGCAGCTACAGTTCAACAGTATATGAGACATTAAAAATAGCGAAAAAACAGGGAAAAACCTTCAAAGTCTTCGTCGCAGAATCAAAAACTCAAGACAACAACCTCCAGCACGGCCAAACCATGGCAGAGTCTCTCAAATCAATAAAAATAACCGCAGAGCTCTTCCCAGACAACGAAATTCACAGATATATCCGAAAGGCAAAATATGTTATAGTAGGCGCTGACAGCTTGCTCTGTGACGGCTCAATCATAAATGGAACACCAACGCACAAAGTTGCATTAAAAGCAAAAGAAATTGGGATACCCGTATATTCCGTCTGCGAAACTGCCAAAATAAACACTTTGAACTATCTAGGCAAAAAAATAGACCTAGAGAAAGGCTTTGAGCTCGTCCCTTCAAACCTGATATTCAGAATCATCACAGAGAAAGGAATCTTAGACCTCAACAAAATTGCTGAGATCGCAAAAGAAAAATCAAAAATAATACAAATAGTTAACTCATTGGATATTTCGTCGTTGAGTAGACAGAAAAATGATTAAGAATAAAGTGGTATCTTTCGACTTGGATGGTACCCTTACCGACCACAGCTTTGTCGATTCCGTATGGCTTGAGGGTATTCCTCAATTGTATTCAGTCAAAAAGAAAGTTACTTTCGATGATGCAAAAATAGCTGTGAAAAAAGAATATGATAAGATAGGTGAAGAGGAGCTTCAATGGTATAATCTGCAATACTGGATAAAAAAGTTTGATCTTAACGTTAGCTGGCAACATCTTCTAAGCCGTTTTGAAGACAGAATAAGAATCTATCCCGATGCATTAAAAATAGTAGAAGAACTGGCACAGAAAGAAATTAGATTAGTCATTATAACAAACGCTAATACAGAATTTCTGGAATTTCAACTTGCCAGCACCAAGATAGGAGGCTATTTTGAAGCCGTTTTTTCTGCAACTTCAGATTTCGGGTTAGTAAAGAAAACAGTTGACGTTTATCGAAGAGTATGCAACATCCTCGGCATCCTCCCGCATGAAATGATTCACGTTGGTGACGATCAAAATTTTGATTTTTATGTCCCTAAAAGACTGGGCATTACAGCTTTCCACCTCGATAGAAAAGGCACAAACAGAGGGAAGCATGTGATCTATAGCTTGGAAGAACTGAACAAAATAGTAGAAAAACTATGAAAATGGACCACTGCATAGACATAGCGCGCGATTTACTTCTTAAAAGCCAACATTTGACCAAGAACGTCCAAGATCAGTCCTGAAGATTCAGGGTCTGGAAACTCCGGGTCATCAAGATTTGGCTCTGTACCGGCAAAAAGGCATAAAGCATCGACGCCTTTCCTTTTGGCCAAGCCGAAAACCAAGCCTGAAAATCCATAAAACGGGCCCTCATACTCAACTTCAATCTCAAACTTCTCTTTCATCTCTTGGATTAAGTCGAGATCCGTAGCCGCACAACAAACCTTCCTAGTTTTCGAACCGTAACCCGCTGCTACAATAATTCTTTTGGCACCAGATTCACTCAAAAAACCCACAACTTCATCCGCAACGTCGAACTGGCCTGCAAAATTCGCATGATACCCTTTTGCAATAATCAGGGACGGAGCAGAACAAGCGTAGAACTTGACTTTCGGCAAATCCAACAGGCCATTTTTCACTTTGGCTCCTCCGATGCCCGGCAACGCGTAATGCGCAGCATAGGACGGTTTTGTTTGATAAACTAGGGGAAGATGAGTGGAATAAAGTTCCGCAATCAACTCTGCTCGCGTTTTCTCAACGAGCTGATTCACCACAAGTTCGCCTATAGACCGCAAGCCTGGAGAGCCAACAACAGCTACCGGCCGCTCCAAATCAACCTTTCTCAAATGCTCAATCCAGATGTCAGCGCCCATCAAGATTCCTTCGCTCTCACGTGACGTAACTGGGTTTTTTAGCACTCTCAGACATCTCTTCTTTTATTCGCCGTTCAACTTCCGCCATTCTAGCGATTATGTCATCCATTTCCTTAGCCTGCTTCTCCAATGGCTCCATATCCACCTTCAAGTTCAGAATTGACGTAAGCATGGTCAGCACCGACTTGCTTGCTTTAGCATCTATAAAATACTGGCCTGCGGGCGTTTGATAACCCATGGTTTCACCCAGCAAACAAACCGCCTCCACTCCCCTCTTCTTAGCTAAACCCATGATCAACCCGTTCTCACCAGAAATGATACCTTCATCCAAAGGCACAACACCCTTCTTCTTCAGTTCTTCAAGCGCTTCAGAGCTTGTAGCGGTTCCATAAACCCTAGGCGTATTAAACGTGCGACCAGTTACGTATGCAGCGAGAGAGAAAACCTTCTTAACCCCATTATCAACCGCCCAACCCAACAATGTATCAGCTATCTCATACTGCCCTTCAGGCGAAAAAGCCTGAGAGTTACCCGAAAAGAACATTATATCAACTGCAGCTTCGTCCCTATGCAGATGCAACTCGTTCCTAAGAAGCTCCACCAACCCATCTCTCCTTATTAAAACATAAGGCGGAAAATACTTTGAGTAGACTTCCCCAACCAACTCAGCATTAAGCTGCTGTATGAGATAGTCGACTGAAAGCTTGCCGATATAGGCTGCTCCTGGCAGTCCACAGACAAGCACGAACTCTTTGGATTCAATTTTCTTTGGAATCTTAATCTCGGACTTCATATTTACTTAATCAATGCCGTCGCTATTAAGCTGAATGCTTCCGTGAAACGCAGTATTGAACCCGGAGCAATCAAGTGGTTGATCAAAAGTAAGCAGGTTAAATCTAATTATCAACCCCGCAAAGGAAACATCTATTGACAAAATCCGTTACAAACAACAAAGTTTTGAGGGTGTATAGATTTGGCTGTTATAAACACATTGCTAAGCAACGGTATATGTGCAGAGACTGCGTTTACAGATTCTCATATATGTCCTTCCAAAATCACCT
>Ga0209427_10007214_pt1 | contig 12594 bp, 11 predicted proteins | sample DeeMarSWOR136_30_FD_187465 | JGI IMG/M metagenome (GOLD analysis project Ga0209427, IMG submission 187465) | Marine sediment microbial communities from White Oak River estuary, North Carolina - WOR-1-36_30 (SPAdes) (version 2) | ecosystem: Environmental > Aquatic > Marine > Intertidal zone >... | reverse complement strand
TTGTAAGACATGGCATTCTTTTTTTCCAAAAGGCCAAATGAATTATTATCATGGATTTTTTACTTTCAAAAGTGAATACGAAGTTGGAATTAGAGACGAACTTAAAAAATTGGATAGAACATCTTTTCTATACAAATTTCAAGAAACCTTGATACTGTATTTTATGTTGGATGATCAAAGGCAGATTAATAGATTTTATGATTTGGAAAAAGAGGGGATAATACACGGTCTACGTGTATCTTCCCCAATACAATGGCACAAGCCAGATGTTTTGATTTAATCTGGTACTCCAGGGCCCCCTCCGGGGCCACCACCATCACATGGCTGAACCCCATCATCTAGCGGTTCGAATGGCCAGCCTTTCAATTCTCTCATTTTCTTCACCTCACGTGATGTACGATTTTGAAATGAAAAGTCTTTGGCTGCTTTCTGATGGTCAAAAATGCAAATTTTTCATATTTATAAGAATTCCCTTAATATAAGGGTTTTGCTAAATTATCGACGCATTTAGTAAAGTGTGCAACCCATGAATTTTTCGAATTTCCATGAAAGGTAGAGTTCAGTTATCCACCGCAAACAAAAAGACAGGTTACGAAGAGCTAGGTTGTATTTTTTGCAGTATGTTAACAGCATCACCCTCCAAAGATTTGACAACCTCAATCAACAAAAAATCTAGAAGGTGAGAATCTATGTATGAAGGAACAATTTACCCCCTCACTTTAACCATCCTACAGTATATAAACCATCATGACAATTTTCTGGCATGCTGATTGTCAGGAAAACAACGCGCAAGAAATCTGAACTGGAAATCTACAATATAAATAATGGCAAAAAAATCTATTATCTAACCTTGAGAAGAGAACAGAATAAATTAAGACCCCACAAATTTCGTTCTCAAGATCAGCTATATCAACCCAAAAAAGCAGTACAACTCCTCAAAAGAGAGCAAATATACCTCTCAAAAGATGAAGAAACCCTCACCATCAAAAAAGAGCTAGAAGAACTCTTCAAATACCTTCAGACCACCTACGAATGGATTGATTTGTGCCGCCACTGCTTCATGGAAGGAAAAATCACCCAGAATCCCCACTATGTATACCGTGGAGAAAAAATCTGCAGGGAATGCGCCTTACAAGAAGTAAAAAAAGAATTAAGATTCAGAAAAGTATCTGTACCTGTCAGACCCATCCTGGACCGGTTAAAAGACGTGGATAAAGTCATCAGACTATTCGACCCCAAATTTGCACGAACGCAGGATACGTTGTACGATATTGTAGAAGGCAAGTTGCCAGAAGCCTTGTTAACAATTGATGACATTGATATACCTGAAGAGTTGAAAACTATCCTCAAGAAAGATATCACCCATTTACTGCCTATCCAGCAAAAGGCGGTAGAAGCCGGACTACTCAACAACAAGAATCTTTTAATTGTTTCTGCCACTGCCTCCGGTAAAACGTTGATAGCCGAATTAGCTGGGTTAAAAAGTGTCTACAACAAAAAGAAATTTTTGTTTTTAGTACCCTTGGTGGCTTTGGCAAACCAGAAGTATGAAGAGTTCAAAAAGAAATATGGTTCACACTTTACTGTTTCTATCCGCGTTGGTATGTCCCGCATCAGAACGAAAGAAGACCTGTACGTCATAGATACTGACATTAACGCAGATATTATCGTCGGCACCTACGAGGGTCTTGACTTTCTCATTCGCTCAACTATCAGGTTGGGAGATGTAGGGTGTATTGTTATTGATGAGGTTCACATGCTCTCAGACCCTGAACGAGGACCCCGGTTAGACGGCATGATCTCCCGGTTACGTGCCCTACACCCTCAAGCCCAATTTTTAGGATTATCGGCCACTGTGGGAAATCCTCAAGAAATCGGAAAAGAACTCGGAACGAAAACCATCTTGTATGGGGAACGGCCTGTCCCCTTAGAACGCCACATTGTGTTAACACCCGACAAGAAAGAAACTATAAAAGATATCATCTTAAAGGAGTGGAAAGAAATTTCTCCATACGGATACCACGGGCAGACTATATTATTTACCAACTCACGAAGAAACTGTGAAAATTTAGCATCTTTCTTACGCTCCCAAAAAATTAAAGCAGAAGCCTACCATGCTGGACTCCCGTACGTAAAACGAAAAAAAGTGGAACTCCAATTCTGGAACCAACACATCCAGGCAGTGTGCTGTACTTCTGCTTTGTCTGCTGGTGTGGACTTTCCCTCCTCTTGTGTCATCTTTGACAGTTACAAAATGGGGATCGAGCCCTTAACCAAGAGAGAATTTCACCAAATGTTAGGAAGAGCAGGAAGGCCCTTGTACCACACTCTCGGAAAGGTGTACTTGTTGGTGGAACCCTTCTCAGAAGATGATTCTGCTTTACTCCGGCTGCTGGAAGGCAGTATGGAAGAAGTGGATGTCACCTACACTGAAGACCAAGAATTAGAGAATGTATTAGCAGTCAAAGCGTGTAACCTCTCATTAGAGTCCGTCAATGAATACGCTCTCTGGGTATTAACGCCCAGCCTATTTACTGTGCTCGAGAAATACCACATGATAGAAGGCCAGGAAATTACTGAATACGGCAGAGCAGTATCTGTCTCCTTTTTAAGTGTGGAAGAAGCTGAATTCATCAGAAAAAGGTTAGACACAGATATTTTAGATACAGTACTCCAGCTGGAACTCTTTGAAAACGTTTATCTCACTCAACGGTTAAAATCTCAGTTGGATATAGAAGTGGACACCTTCTTTTCAGGTACCTGTCTGGAAGCTGTAATCACCAATGAATCCGTATTAACCATGTTCGTTGATTTTTTAATCTGCGACTGCAAAGACAGTCCCTACTGTGACCATCCCAAGTACAATATATCACGGAGGATTTGTGAATTGCGCATGAACGGGTTATCCCCTTCCAGAATCAGTAAAATCTTCAGACAGCACTACGGATTGCTCCTCTACCCGGGCGATGTTTTCTCGTACTTGGATGCAGTAGTCCACAAAATTGAAGCTGTAGAAAGGATTGCCAGAGTATGTAACAAAGAAGAAGTGGTAAAAAAAGCTGAAACTCTCAAGAAGAAAATAGAAGGAGGATAATCTATCCAGTGAAGATCTCACTCTACAATACTTCTATCTTGATTAGCTTACAAAATTCAGAACTACCAGATAACTATTTTTCTCACATTTTAACAGGCCCTCACGTTCAAATAATCGAGCAGGGACTGTCAAGTCTTCAGAGGATGAACTTCAATTGGCTATCATTTTTTCAGAAAATGTGATAAAAGGCAATAGATTGTTACACGTGTAACAAGAGAGACAATCACCCGACAAGTTGACAACTCCAAAGCAAAGAAAGGTTTATATAGTATGTGCTGAAATAAATGGGAGCTTAACAACAAAAAAAGCCCAATTTAACTACCTACACTGATGAAATCAGACTCCCAGCCAATAGAAACCTTTATAAACACAGATACTATAGTAAATAGTAGCTGTAAGGAGGAACGAGAAATGGGAACCCCTCACAAAAAAACGCTGGATGTAACAAGGAATCATGCAGTTATATCACTCTTTCAGAAGATTCTGTCACTTTTTAACCAAGGGGGGGTGTAATAATGTCTATGTGGAAATTCATCACACGAAGAATAATTCAAATCGTGATAACCCTGTTCATCATTGCTTCGTTGATCTTTTTCGTGTTCAGGTTAACACCAGGAAGCCCTGAGGCAGGGGGAGGTGCAGACAGGGTGTATTACTCAGTGTTAAGTCCTCGAATGACTCCTGAATTGAAAGCGCTTTTAAGACAGCGGTTCGGACTGGATAAACCCTTGTGGGAACAGTACTTAATATATATTAGAAATGTGTTCCGTGGTGAATTTGGTGTATCCTTTTACTGGGAAATGGACGTGTGGGACATGCTCAGAGCAAGATTATTACCCACTATTTTACTCTTCTCGTTAGGCAATACACTCGCTTTTTCTATTGGCATCAATTTAGGGAGGGTTATCGCTTGGAGGAGAGGGCAAAAGATTGACTACGGTTCCACTGTTGTGGGATTATTCTTCTATACAATGCCCATTTTCTGGCTGGGGTTGTTGGCCATCTGGCTCTTAGGGTTCAAGCTGGATTTATTTCCTCTCGGAGGAATGAAAACGCCAGAAATATGGACTGCTGCGAACGTGAGTCCTTTAACCAAGGTGCTGGACATGATGCATCACTTATTTTTGCCATTGACTGTGTTAACCATATGGATATTTGTGGGGCACATGTTGTTGATGAAAAACAGTATGCTGGGAACGTTAAAAGAGGACTACATTACAACTGCCAGAGCCAAAGGGTTACCGGAAAAGAAGATACGAGATCGTCACGCAGCGCGCAATGCTATGTTACCTGTGGTGACAGCTTTTGCGCTCAATATGGCATTCTCCATAAATGGAAATGTGTTAACAGAGACTGTATTCTCCTGGCCAGGGATAGGTTCTACCCTGGTGGATGCAGTAATGAACAGTGACTACCCTCTTGCGCAGGGAGCATTCATCATCATGGGTGGAATTTTGTTGGTTGCAGTTCTTTTTGCAGATATTTTGTATGTATATTTAGATCCCAGAATAAAGTATGAGTAAGGCTAATTTCGGTTATTTCTTTTTTTTCTTTCACATACGAATCGCAGCTTTTCCTGTACAAAAGTTCCACTACATGGACAGATTGAAATACAAATGAAGAATTCTCTTCAGCCAGCGGAAGTAAACCCCTGAATAACAAGAACATCTCATCATATACTTGTTACAGAATAAAAACTGAATAAACAAATGTACGTACAGATGCACAAAAAGTATTTATTTTTATTATTATATTAACTTTTTGAGGTGATATTATGTCTATCAATACACAAAAATTGGATAAAAGGGTTTTAATACCCCTTTTCTACCTTTGTTCAGAGTTACCTCAGGAGGTGTGGTAATGTCTTTGTTGAAGTTTGCAGCACGAAGATCAGCAGAAATTGTGATAACCTTGTTCGTTATTGCAACTTTAGTTTTTGTCCTGTTCAGGATGATGCCTGGAGATCCTTCACTAGCAGTTATCAGTCCTTATGCCACACCGGAACTGAGGGAGATTTTAAGGCAACGGTATGGAGTGGATGGACCATTGTGGGACCAATACGTAATCTTCATCAAGGGGCTGCTCCGCGGTGATTTTGGTGTATCCTTTTACTGGGAAGGAGATGTCTTTGATATATTGAAAGAAAGATTGCTCCCTACAGCACTGTTGTTCACGTTAGGCACTCTTACAGCTTACAGCCTGGGAGTAACCTTAGGGAGAATTATCGCCTGGAAGAGAGGTGGAAAGCTGGAGTACGGTTCCACTGTTGCGGGGTTATTCTTCTATACTATGCCCATTTTCTGGCTGGGATTGTTAGCTATTTGGATCTTTTCGTATAGGCTGGATTTGTTTCCTATAGGTGGGATGAAAACGCCAGAAATATGGGGCGCTGTACAGGGAGCGAGCCTTATCACTCGAGTGATAGATGTGGCATACCACTTGTTTTTGCCTCTGACTGTGTTAACCATATGGATGTTTGCAGGTAGTATGTTGCTGATGAAAAACAGTATGCTGGAAACGTTAAAGGAGGACTACATTACAACTGCCAGAGCCAAGGGGTTACTGGAAAAGAAGATACGAGATCGTCACGCAGCGCGCAACGCTCTATTACCTGTGGTGACAGCTTTATCTTTGGCCATGGCCTTTTCGTTCAATGGAGGTGTTTTAACAGAGACCACGTTCTCCTGGCCTGGACTGGGCCGCACATTGGTACAGGCATCATTAAACTACGACTATCCTCTGGCGCAGGGAGCCTTCATTATGTTAGCTGGAGTAGTGTTGGTAGCAGTCTTTATGGCAGACATTTTATATGCGTATTTAGACCCCAGAATTACGTATTAGTACAATTAAATACAACAGGAGAAGAGTTCTTCCCAATTACGAGGAGAATTCTAACTCTTCCTTTTTTCATTTTCCCCGGGGAGCCTTGATAGAACCTGCCTTTTGCGACATTGAAGTAGGCTGGTTGATTTTTCGTGAGTCGTTAGAGATTCGTGCACTTTGGGTTTTTGATATCTCTTTATATCAAAGAATATAGACGACTGTTGAAAAGGACATGAATTGTTACACATGTAACAAAATTCCTTTGATAGAAAATTATTTAAGCTCCCACTCAAACACAAACTATCTGTTGATTGGAATAGTAGTCCAATGAACAAGGCAAAGTTGAAATCAAGCCTTTGTAAACCTTCTGTCATTGAAAGGATCCTGCAGTATGAACTTCAAAAAACCTGCAGAATCAGGAGGAAACTCCAGTCAGCAGTACGTGATTGTATCAACCTGGATGGAGGAGAACATGCCAATAAGTGAGATGAAGCCCAATGCAGCTCGCATGTGGGATTATGTTATGGGTGGAACCTACAACTTCTCAGTGGACCGTGCCACAGTCAAGCTAGTGCGAAAGATCTATCCCACATATGAGGAATCCTTGAGGGAGCAGAGGCGCTTTTTGCAACGAGCAGTAACCTACATGGTGAACGAGAAAGGATTGGATAAATTTGTGGACTTTGGTTCAGGATTACCTACTATGGGTAATGTGCATGAGATCGTTCAGGCTATCAACTCGGAAGCTAGAGTGATCTACTCAGACAATGATCCTATAACTGTTACCTTTGGACAGGAGATTTTGGGTAAGACACCTAATGTACGTTATGTTCACTGCGATGTCACAGAACCCCATACACTCCTTGACTCGCCAATTGTCGCCGAGTTGTTTGGCGATGACCGGCGGGTAGGCATTGGATTAGTTGGTGTAGCCGTTGTCGTCCCTGACGAGCCACTGGCTCAATTTTTCGACACTTTGTATAATTGGGTGGATGAAGGCAGCTATATTGCAGTCACAATTGCGAGTAAGCAGCTGGAACAGGTTAAAGGGATGGTAGAGGCATCTAAGAAATTTGGAATCCGATTTTATGCTCGTTCTGAACAAGAGATTTTGAATCTGATAGCTCCTTGGAAATTGACAGAATCAGGGCTGGTGCTGGGCCTTTGTTGGGGATTACCTGAGGATGCCCCTGATGCCAATGAAGAGATAAAGGAATCCAGCTTCTCCTTTGTGGCTTATAAGTGACGTGTGATTATAACCCTGTAACCACAGAATCAGCTCATGCATCATCCACCCATACACTGCAGGATTGCTCACTATTCAAGTATATACTCAAGAAGAGTACCCAATTGACGAAGATCTCTCACATCAATAGTCTCACCAGGAGAATGAGGATACAGGGTGGGACATCCCAGTAAAACCGTTTTTGATGCAGAATGCATAAAAAATCCCAATCCGTCTGTGATTCCGCGCTCCAAAATTGCACATTGGTACAGTATGTCGTATTCTCGTGCAGTTTTCTTGCAGTTGACAATCAAGTTATGGTGGTAGTGCATCGATCCATCCTTGTACACAATTGCTGGACCCTCGCCTAGTACAACAGTTTTATCAGATCGTGACGTCGGCACAATCTCCAAAATGTAGGCTTCATCAAACCTACACTGTGAAGCCAGCGCACGAGCTCCTCTCACCCCAATCTCTTCCTGAACAGTAGAAGCCAGCCACAGATCACAGTTCACACTGGTTTCAGAAAAATACTCTGCTAACCCCAGTAGGATGGTCAATCCAAGACGATCATCCATGGCTTTACCTTTCATGCGAGTCCCCATTCTTTGTACTTTTCGTTTCCACGTCATGGGGCAGCCCACATCAATCCCCATGGCTTTGACCTCTGTTATTGAATTACACCCCACATCTACACAGATATCTTCTAGCTTTGGCGCCTTCTTTCGCGTTTCTGAATCTACTACATGGCCTGTATCCACGGTGAAAACCCCATCTACTAACTCGTACGTGTCTGTTAAGACAGTAACATCATGAAAGGGAAGTATACGAGTATCTGCACTGCGAGTTTTGTAATTCGGAGCTATTTTTAACAACCCATCTTCTGTAATACTTTTAACTACAAACCCAATCTCGCACGCATGAGCTGCAATAACAGTCTTTACACCTTTCCCCGGAAAATGTGTTAATAAATTCCCCACATTATCATATGCTAGATCAGAGGTGTAGGTTCTGAATTGTTTTTCCATGTGGGCTTGAACGAGAGTCTCCCGTCCTACTGGTCCCGTAATTTCACTAAGCATTTTCAGGTGGTGCACCATAGTACTTTCATTCATGCACGTACTTGGTCAATACTATTAAAAACATATCTGTGGGAAGAGGAATGTACATTTTCCAGTTGCACGAGGTACCTCAATGCGCTTCATCACATCTCATTATCCACTGAGGTTGGCATGTGATTAAAGATATGTATTCAAGTGTCAATTGACCAAAAAAAAGAGAAAAAATAAAGAAAAGAAATTTCAAGAGCCAATCCATGTGGCTGCCTTAGAGGAGCATGACGCCACCAGTAGAAGCTACACAGGTGGAATCCATGTAGTCCTCAACTTTAGGGTTCATCTGTTCACCTCCTTTTTAGTGGGGTTTGTTTATAGATACTTAAAGGTTTTGGCGAAGCAGGATTATCTTGTCTGTTGGTGTCACTTTTGTTACACGTGTAACAGTTCAGTGATTTTCCTTTCTTCCTGTAACCTGATAAAGAGATGATCACGAGCAGGCGGTTGCACAAGATGTAATTGGTTTCCATAAGCTACTCTTTTTCCCAAAGACCTGAAATCATAATCACAGCCACGGAATTACGAAAAGTTATTGAAGAAGATTTATATGTTCATGATGATACCTTTCTCTGGTGAGAACATGAAATGGGTTACTCGTGAACGGGTGCATGTGGACAGAGTGGCATGTCCATGGCTAATTACTCGATTTATCGATCCTGATGCTGAATTTGTATTCGTTCCTCGTGATACAAATCCAGAAACCATAAAAGAGGGAACACCTTTCGACATGAAAGGTGTAGAATTAGGTCATCATGGAGGGAAATGTTCCTTTGAGGCTTTCGTTTCCAAGTACAACATTGATGATCCTGCCATTTTAGAGCTGGCTAAGATCGTCCATGGAGCAGATATAGAAACAGATAGGGACAAATATCCTGAATCAGGAGGGTTAGAGGCTATAGCATTTGGTATGATGTTTTTAGTCAAAGATGATTATGAAGCCTTAGAGAAGGGATTTATTATTTATGATGCCTTGTATACTGCATTAAAAGCAAGAAGAGTCATGGAAAGGGATTCGGAGAAGTTGAAGACTATGAGTCGTGGTGAGAGGTTTTCATACATTAAATCCCAAATAACAGATATCTAAGCCCTATCGTGAAATATAAAGAATTCATCAGACTCTTCCCAGGTTTCTCTTTTGCAGCACTCCTTAACTATCCCGATGCTTCACAAAATACACTATGTAGAATATATTCATTAAACTATATCCAACTAGGATCTCCGGGAGAAGATCGCTGTTTTGAGAAAGATACAAGTAGATAATGCATTCGAGGAAGCTTTGGAAGCTTTGGAACAGAAAGAATATGAGAAAGTTAGGTTACAGTTTGAGAACGCTGAAAATCTGTACAAAATTCTAGAAGATACAGAAAAAGAATCTCAATGCAGAGAGATGATTGCTATAGCAGAATCAGAAATGTTACTTGAACAGGGTAAGATGCAGTACGGGGCTAAAAAATATCTTTTGGCAAGAAAAAGCTTTATTCAAGCCAAGAATGAATTTAAAGAACTGGGAAACGCAAAAAAGTGTCTGAATGCGAAGAATGGCTGAATAAATTTGAAGTAATGTACCGGAGAATACTGCTGTGCATACTAGGAGCCATAGCGATTTCGCTGGCGCTGTGGCAAAGGTTTCGTAAAGAAGAAGTTTTAGTGGGTATGCCACCCTGATCTTGGTTTTGTGCTCATCAAATTCATTTCATAGATGATTTCTTTGTCTTTTATGTCAACTAACTCAAGAACTTCATTTACTTTCCCTTCTGAAAGTAACTTTTCTATCTTCTGTTTTTTCTCATTTATTCAGTCATAATATCCCTCCAATTGTTACACGTGTAACAGTTCAGTGATTTTCCTTTCTTCCTGTAACCTGATAAAGAGATGGTCACGAGCAGGCGGTTGCACAAGATGTAATTGGTTTACTGACTGAACCAAAACTCTTTTATTCAGAAAAAATGAACAAATCTAACCACACAACAAGTTGATCCTTATGAAAACCCATGTGTTCTGGATTTTGAGCATCATCGGTGGGGGTGCCATTTTCTCTTCCACCATGTCCAAGAGTCCGGTACTCCCGTTGTTTGCTGTCTCCTTAGGAGCTGCAGAGCAGTACATTGGCATCATAGCTGCAGCTTCCACCATTCCAGGGATACTCATTAGTCTCCCCGCAGGCAGCCTCTCAGATGTGTATGGAAGGAAACGAATGCTCCAGATTGCCTTATTCATCTTTGCATCTGCCCCCTTTCTGTATCTACTGGTAACAGAGTTGTGGCAGCTTGCGTTCATCAGGGTTTACCACGGGTTTGCCACTGCCATTTTTGGCCCTGTAGCTTTAGCAGCTGTAGCAGAACGGTACACCACAGATAGGGGCGCCCGCCTGGGATTATACTCTTCAGTAACCATGGTGGGAAGGATGATGGCCCCTGTTACAGGAGGATTCCTCTTGACAGTGGGCAGCTTCTCCAGTGTGTATGCAGCCTGCGCTGTCGGTGGTGTCATTGCTTTTGTTTTGAGCTTTACTCTTGAAAATCAGCCTGAACCTACTGAATCTACCCATGTGAGAGAGAACGTGAAAGCACTTTTAAAGAGCAGGACCATTATGACCACAAATGTTGTTGAAGCCTGCCAGTATTTCGCCTTTGGAGGATTTGAAACCTTCCTTCCCTTGTATGCCCGATCCGTAGGGATAAAGCCTGCAGAAATTGGCATTATCTTCTCTCTTCAGTTAATGGTTACCCTGCTTACCAAACCTACTATGGGAAAACTCTCAGATACCATAGGGAGGAACCCAGTCATCCTTTCAGGGTTACTACTCGGTGCAACCAGTTTAGTAACCATTCCTTTTATAGATAATTTTGGATTTCTGGCTGCAGCAGCAGCTTTGTTTGGTCTTGGACTGGCATCAGTTACTGCTTCCACCTCTGCTTTAGTCTCAGATTTATGTAAAGGTTCCTACGGCTCAGCTCTGGGTATTCTCAGTATGATCATGGATGTAGGGCACATGTCAGGTCCCATTGTCACTGGAGTTCTCATTGCTTTTTACACGTATGAGGCGGCCTTCTCTTTTCTGGCTGTTCTCCTGGTGACAGCAGGCGCCCTCTTTGTAACAGTTAAAGTCAAATCACCAACCCTGTAATAGTGTATTGTAGTAACTGTATTGTAGTAACGAATTCAATTTCTTATACAGCATGAGGGTGGAGCGATGTTACACGTGTAACAAATTGAGAGAACAGATAATTGGACACCCTCTCAAACGGTAACTTTATAAATTTAGGTTCAGTGTGCACATCAATGGAGAAAGGAGACTTCGTGACCATCAACTACACTGCTCGAGTAAAAGAGACCAACAAAATCTTTGATACCACTTTTGAAGATGTGGCCAGAGAAGAAGGTATCCACATGGAAAATGCAAAATACGGGCCTGTTACCGTCGTACTGGGAGCAAGACATGTCATTCGTGGATTGGAAAAAGCTCTTTTAGACATGGATGTAGGAGAGGAAAAAGAAGTGGATATCGAGCCAGAAGAAGCATTCGGTAAGAGAAAACGCTCTTTAGTCACGAAAGTTCCTTTGAGAGAGTTTCGCAAACACGACCTTTTACCCCGACCAGGGATGCAGATAGAGATCAACAACAGGTGGGCCACTGTCAGAAGTGTCTCTTCAGGGAGAGTCATTCTTGATTTTAACCATCCTCTATCAGGAAAGGTCGTACACTACTCTGTTGAACTTTTAGGTACAGTAGAAGATACTAAAGAGCAAATTGAGGCACTGCTCACCCTTTTGAAGATCAAGGGAGAGGTTACCCCAGATGAAGAAGGATTTTCCATCAAGATGGAAGGCATCCAGAAAGGAAGAGAGAAAAATGTTCAAACCTTAGTAAAAAGAGAGGTTAAAAAGTACATTCCACAAGCAGAAATTTCTTTTTGAACTAATGAAAGTAGAGGTCTTTCACTTTTTGAATATCCTCTTCCGGCAGTTCCCTGGGAGTACCAATTAACGATCCTAGAATGTGAATGCGGGCAGCAATCTCCACGATGGCAGCAGCCTTGTATGCTTTTTCTAATGTATTCCCTACTGCTAAGACGCCGTGATTTTGCAGTAAGCAGGCTCTCTTTTCTCCCAGAACGGCTAAGGCTTCCTCCCCTAGTTCTTTCGTCCCGGGAGGTCTGTAGGAAGCTACAGGGACTCTTCCACCAACGTGAGCTGCCACTTCCACCATGTCCACAGGTATCTCTTTGCTGACTACAGAAAAAGCACTGGCATACAGCGAATGGGTGTGGACAATTCCATTGATGTCTAGTCTCTTTTTATAGATGAGGGTGTGCATGGGTGTTTCAGAAGAAGGG
>Ga0209427_10007211_pt1 | contig 12598 bp, 12 predicted proteins | sample DeeMarSWOR136_30_FD_187465 | JGI IMG/M metagenome (GOLD analysis project Ga0209427, IMG submission 187465) | Marine sediment microbial communities from White Oak River estuary, North Carolina - WOR-1-36_30 (SPAdes) (version 2) | ecosystem: Environmental > Aquatic > Marine > Intertidal zone >... | reverse complement strand
CATCAGCCACTGATTCTGGGTTCTGTCCAATCTCGGCTCCAGTTCTTTCAACGTGTGGACAAGACAGGTTCAGTTCCAGAGCGTCCACATCAGCCTCGGCTGCCAGACTGGCCACTTCAGCGAAGTCTTGGGCCGAGAAGCCGTAAACGCTCACTATGATGGGCGCACGCAAATTGGCCTCGCGGAGTTCTTCCCTGAAGTAGTGAACGCCAGGGTTAGGAAGTCCCATGGCGTTGAGCAGCCCACATTGAACTTGAGCTATCGTGGGGTTCAGGTAGCCCTCGCGAGGTTTCAGGCCCACGGACTTTGTGACGACAGCGCCAGCCCCAGCATCGATAACCTTTCTCAGAAAGGGCACAGATAATCCGAGAATTCCCGACGCCAACATAACGGGGTTCGCAAGTTCTAGTCCAGCAATTTCCGTCGCAAGTTGACTCGTCATTAGAGGCGCCCCTTCGTGCCAGTAAAGGTTTATCATATAGCCAAAATAAAAGCTAGTGGTAATCTGAGGCGCCCGACGATGAAGCAAAAAGGTTTGAGAGCAACAATCATAGAGTGTGTGATGGGCATTTTCGGCTTCGGAGAGGCAAATGAACTCGTAGACAAGGTTCTCTTCCCAAAAAGACCGCGAGAAGTAGCCAGAAAACTTGGACAGATCGGGAAGGGAGAGCTTACAGATGAGATAGTCGCCTTGATTAAAAAATTGCAGAGGAACGGTTACACCGCTTTTGTGTTTGAATCCTCTGATATGGCGCGAAATGCTGGTGAGAAGCTTGGAATTGAGGTAGACGTGGACAGGCTTTCTGAAGCTGGTGAATTGCTGCGTGGGAATCTAGAAAGAATCGCCGTAGATGTAGGATTCGTCGAGCAAAAGGCGGAGTTTCGTGACTGGACGGGCAGAGTGTCTGTGGAACTCACCAAGATGCGAGTCAAGAAGGCGATTGAGAAACGGGACCTCGTAGCGGTACAGGTGATCCAGACGATCGATGACCTGGACAAGACGCTAAATCTCTTCATGGGCAGGATACGCGAATGGTACGGTCTCCACTTTCCTGAGTTGGATCGAATGGTGGATAAGCATGAGACATATGCGCGCCTCATAACTCGGCTAGGAGGAAGAGATCACCTTACCGTTGAGACCCTCGAAGCGGAAGGCTTGCCAAAGGCTAGGGCAGAGAAGATAGCTGAAGTCGCCAAGAAGTCGATGGGTGCAGAACTCAGCGAACAAGACGTGGGTCAGATACAGGCCATGTGCAAGAACGTGCTTGAGCTGTTTGATGTGAGGCGGTCACTGGAGAGGTACCTTGAGTCAGTTATGGAGGAGGTTGCACCGAACATCAGTGCGATAGCGGGGGCGCTCCTCGGCGCTAGACTCGTAGCCCTTGCTGGTGGGCTGGGGAATCTGGCCAAAATGCCGGCTAGCACGCTTCAGGTTTTGGGGGCTGAGAAGGCGCTCTTTCGGTCTTTGAAGACTGGGGCCCGCCCTCCAAAGCATGGTCTAATCTTCCAACACAATCTTATCCACGAGGCAAAGTCTTGGCAGAGAGGGAAGGTTGCACGAGGGTTGGCAGGGAAAATCTCCATAGCTGCGCGAGTTGACGCATTTGGTGGCAAGTACAAGGGAGACGAGTTGAAGGCAGACCTTGAAAGAAGAATCGAGGAGATCCAGGAAAGGTATAGGGCGCCTCCACCGAGAAAGCCCCGCAGGAGAATGAAGCGTGGTCGCAGAGGTTAAGCCACACCCACGTTTTCAAGGAATCTACGAAGTCTTTCTCAGGCATTACTCCAAGAGATTGGCCACCAAAAATCTCGCTGTAGGAAAAAGCGTGTATGGTGAACCGCTGATTCGACACAAAAGCGGTGAGTACAGATTCTGGGATCCCTTCCGAAGCAAGTTCGCTGCTGCAATCCTCAAGGGCCTAGGAACGGTCCCAATGCGCCCCAGCCAGAAGGTTCTGTATCTGGGAGCAGCCTCGGGAACAACAGCGAGTCACGTTTCTGACTTGGTAGGGGAAGAAGGCCATGTGTACTGTGTGGAGTTTGCGCCCCGCGCTATCAGGGAGCTAGTGGGCAATGTGTGTGCCTTTCGGGCCAACATGTCACCGATACTGGCGGATGCTCGGCTTCCTGAACGCTATTCAGCTCTTGTGGGAAAGGTGGACGCTATCTACTGCGACATAGCCCAGCCTGAGCAGGCTAAGGTTCTGGCGGATAATGCAGAGGTCTTTCTCGCTGAGAACGGGGGGATCATGCTGATGATAAAAGCACAGAGCATTGATGTCACAAAGGATCCTTCAGTCGTGTATGAACAGGAAATAGAGACTCTGAAAGCACGTGGATTTCGAATCAAGGAGGTTGTGCATCTAGAGCCTTACGATAAGGCACATGCAACGATTGTAGCCGAACAGCGTGGCAAATAATACTCTAGACTATTGTTTCAAAACATACTTTGACATCAACAAAAAGCAGGTTTATATTGTACTCTTTTCATGGTTTATCAGACAGAGGGGAGATGATGAAGCGGACGGAGGTTCTGACCGCTACTGAATCCATTCTGAAAGATGCTGGCTTTCAGGTTTCGGAAAGATGTGCTGCCAGGCCCAGTTGCTTCGACATTGTCGCCCGAAGAGAAGGCCAACTGACCCTCATGAAAATGTACGCAAACATTGGTAACGTTTCCATAGAAGATGCGTCTGAGCTTCAAACAATTTCTGAATGCCTATCCGCCACCCCATTCTTCATCTGTAACGAAAACCGTGGAAAACCGCTAGAAGATGACACCATTTACTCACGATACAATATCTGCACCATGACACTGAAGACGCTTGAAGATGTAGCGCTTCATGAGATGTATCCTCTCATCGAAGCGGGTCCAGGGGGTTACTACGTTAGACTCGATGGAAAAAGAATCAGGCAGAGAAGACAGAAGCTTGGGTTTTCCATCGGCAAACTCGCAGACATGGTAGGGATCTCTCGAAGAACTCTCTATGGATACGAAAAGGACATGGCGAAGGCCTCGGTCTCCGTCGCATACAATCTTGAATGGATTCTAGGAGTCCCCGTGGTCAAGTCCATCGACATCTTTCAATCGAATGCTCAGAACGACGGTTTCCTCGCCACCGCCAAGCGCATAATTATAGGGCACCATTTCCTGCAGAAGGTGTTGAAGCAGTTCACCCAGATCAACTTCAGAGTAGCCCACACAAAGAGGGCCCCCTTCGATTTCATAGCGCAATCTCGCGATGAATCGCTGAACGTGATCGGCGGAGTCCCGACTGAAAAAGAGCGAAACATCGATCAGCGAATGAACGAGATTGTAAGCATCAGCAAGATTGTGAATGCGCAGCCAGTTTTCATAACGGATGGTCAACAGACCCCGAACAACAACATATCATTGATCAATCACAAGGACTTCGAGAACCTAAAACATCCGGAGGAGTTCATCTCGAAACTGGATGATGTGTCAAAGTATCGATCAACCGAAGCATTTGGGTATCGCAGAAGATGAGAGCCTAGAACGCTTCTATCCGCTTCTTTTTCACTAATGCATACACGAGTCTCTAGACGATCCTTGTCTGTTTTGACGATGCTTCACTCTTCAGTCTTTTCGCTGGCTTCCAAGATTTCCGCACGAAATCGGGATAAGACCCGAATTCTGCAATCCATTTTTCTAGGAAATCTAAGGTTTGGAGATCTGTTGGATAGCCGCACCCGATGCATCCATATTTCTGTTGCAGCTCAGAAATTGCGTTATCACGTTCAACCTTAGCAATGATTGAAGCCGCAGAGACAATTGGATACTTCTTGTCCGCCTTGTGCTCAGACACGATCTCAGTCTTGAAAGAGAGATTCTCTGCGATGTGATGCCCAAAGCGCTCAGCTAGAACATCAGAAGCATCCACATAGACTACGTCAGGTTTCAGAGCTTCTATCACCTTAGCCATCGTCTGCGCCTCAAGACGATTCAATCTGTGAAGCTTCCTTCCTGTCGTGACAACCTTGTCAATCTCTTCTGGAAGCAGTCTTTCGACATGCAATCCAACAGCCAACTTCTTGATCTCTGCGGCAAGGTGTTCTCTCTTGTGTGGAGAAAGGCACTTGGAATCCTTGACACCCACCTCTACAAGACAGGGCAGATCCCTGGCCTCAAGCAGAACTCCAGCGATGACCAAGGGGCCTATCACCGCCCCACGCCCGGCATCATCAACCCCTGCGGTTCTCATGCAAACCCCTCCGATGGTTAACGGATTTCCCACAATCATCCTTTCATGGATTGGAGGACTCTGCCAACAAGAACCTTATGAAGGCTTGTCCTGTTTTCATGGGTTACTTCAAGAATCTGTACGTCTTCTCGAGCTTTGATAGTGCTTATGAGAGGGTCCCGTGCTGCATAATGAATGGTTCCTATCATCACTTTGCTGCTGTTCAGTGCCGTCATCACTGCCTCCTTGAAGTTGGAGGAAAACAGCTCCATCGGACCTATTTCATCCACAGCGATTATGTCGGTGTTTTCGACTGCTTCGAGAATGGAACTTGCGCCTATACTGTTCAGGTCACTCAGGTTGACTCGATATTTGCCTATGCGGGGACCAGTTGGCTGGTTTGCGTGGGCCAGCCAGCCTTTCCTTCCAGTTTTGAAGTCAGCTATCTCAAATCCTACTCTAATTCCCCGCTCTCGAACTTCGCGACTGATTATACCGCCAATCTCATATCCTTTGGCCCTCAGAACATCCAAGGCACGAAGCAGAACGCTTGTCTTGCCTATGCCAGGTAGTCCCGTCAAGAGTAGATGCTGCTTCAGGTTGTGTGCCATGATCCGTCTCGGCTCATAAACTATTTTAGAGGAAGACATTTAGGAAGTTTACGGTCGCAAGCTTTGAAGGAAGCGGGACCCAGCTTCAGTTTCCCCACTGAAGTGGTGAGAGAAGGAACTACAAGCGTTGTGGTGCCCAGACTCGAGGCTTTCGTGGAGAAAGCTTGGGAATATGCACCGTCTAAGGCTCCGGTCTTCTACAATCCCATCATGGAGTTGAACAGGGACTTGGCGGTCATGGCGTTGCAGGCATATCAAAAACTCGTCGATAGGAAGATCTCTGCGTGTGAGCCCTTAAGTGGCTGTGGCATTCGGGGAATACGATTGGCAGTTGAAGTTGAAGGTGTCAATAGAATTGTTTTGAACGATATTAACGAGAAGGCCGCCAAGCTTGCAGGATTCAATGTTCAGTACAGTAACCTAGGCAAACGCATCTCTGTTATGAATGAGGATGCGGGTCTCCTTCTAAGCCGCTTCGCAGCGCCACGCAGAAGGTTTGACTACATCGACGTAGACCCCTTCGGGTCTCCAGTTCCATACATGGACTCCGCCATCAGAGCTTTGCGCGACAACGGCTTACTTGCTCTAACCGCCACAGACCTAGCTTCCCTATGTGGCGTCCATCCGAGAGCCTGTGTGCGGAAGTATGGTGGAAGACCATTACGGACCGAGTATTGCCACGAGCTGGCTGTTCGCCTTCTGGCAGGATGCTTGACGATGACGGCGGCGAAGCATGAAATGGGAATTGAAGTGTTGTTCAGCCATAGCACGCATCACTACATTAGGGTGTATGCTGCCGCACACTACGGTGCAAGGCGCGCCGACACTGCCATACAGAAGATGGGCTATGTCATCCACTGTTTCACCTGCTTTCACCGAGAGATATCGAGGGGTCTCTTTTCATCTCTGAAGCAAGAGTGCCCCGAATGCGGGTCAGCGATGAGCGCCGCTGGTCCGCTCTGGCTCGGCAAAATATCGGATGAGGCGTTTTGTGCGGCGATGGAGAGAGCGCTTGGAGAGAGAAAGCTGAGGAATCGGAAGACGATTCTTAGATTACTCTCTCTAGCAAAAGGTGAAGCCCAAGCTCCTCTCACATATTACGTGACTGACAAGATTTGCGATAGACTTAGCTTGCCGATTCCACCTCTGATTGAAGTGCTTAAGGCGTTAGGAAAAGCGGGTTTTCAAGCCACACCAACCCATTTCAGTAGCAGAGGTATAAGAACAGACGCTCCTGCAAGTGTTGTGAAGGGAATCGTAGCGAAATTAGTGACATAGACTAAGGCCAGTCCCACGCGTATTTTGCTATAGAAGAATGTTCCATAAAGCTAAAATGCAGTTATGCGAAAGAAGACTCTGGGATGCGTGTCTGATTAGCACTTCATAAAGGATTGTGCTGAAAGAGAAAGGAGAGCACTATTTTTTGCACGCATCCTCTCCAACTATACTGTTGAGGGTTGTCTGGAATTGGGCTGGTCGCATTTCATAGCTGCCAGGGGCTGTTCATTCAATGCTGAAAACTACGTCTGCTATATTGCTTTCATAAGTAGTTCTGATAGGTCTCTTATGACAAGCTTGTCTTCCACATCTAAAACCTTGACTGCATCCTCCAGTGTCGTTACACAGAAAGGACAAGCAGTGGCTATGATATCAACTCCTAGGTCAAGAGCCTCTTTAGTCCGTTCTACACAGGGGCGGTTTTCAGGTGTTGCCTCTTCGGTCCAGATTCTTCCAGCTCCTCCGCCGCAGCAGAAGCTGTTTTCTCTTGATCTTTTCATCTCGATCAGTTCTAAGCCCGGTATTGCCTTCAAGATTTTTCGCGGTTCTTCATAGATGCCGCTGCGCTTACCCAAGAAGCATGGATCGTGGTAGGCAACTTTCTTCTTAATCGGTTTGGCAGGCTTCAGTTTTCCGGTTTCAATGGCTTCTGCGAGGAATTGCGTGTAGTGTTGAGCGTTTACTCTAACATCCGTGTAGGGCGGTTCATTTTTGAAGGCGTGGTAGCAATGAGGTGACAGCGTTACAACCGTGTTGAAATCGTATCTTTTGAACAGGGAGATGTTGTGTTCTGCAAGTTCTTCGAATAGTCCTTTTTCGCCAAGTCTCAGTATGTGGTCTCCGCAACACCACTCTTCATCTCCTAGAACTGCAAAGTCTTGGTTCATATGATGGAACAAGTGAGCCATGGATCTGGCCATTTCCTGATTCCGCTCATCATAAGCAGGCACGCAGCCTACGAAGTAGAGAACATCTGCTTTTTCGACCGTTGATAGCTCCTTGAGCTCCAGGCCCTCGCTCCATTCGGTTCTCTTTCTTGGAGACACGCGCACGGGGTTGTGATACTTGAATGCGCTGTCCAGAACGTCTTTCGCTGTTTTGGGTACAAGCACGCCATCTTCCACGATTAGGCTGCGCTCTCCATCCAGAGCCCCTGCACAGTCGATCTCTTTGGGGCAGTTCAGTGTGCAGGAATCGCATGAGGTGCAGAGCCATATGGTTTCGGAAGCATCTTTCAGTCGTTGGCTGAGGCCTTCATCACGGGTGTCTACGATGAATCTGTAGTTGGTGGTCAGGCTTGACGGTCCTAGGAATCGGGCGTCTATTGCTGCTGGACAGGACGCGTAGCACAGGGAACACTTGGTGCAGATTGATTTATCCCAGTATTTCTTGAAATCGTTTGGCGGTTGGATGAATTCGGTAGGCTGGCTAAGCTCGTTTTCAGCTTTGATGAGAAGAGGGTGGATCTCCAAGAATTTCTCGAAGAAAGGATGGATGTCAACTACTAAGTCCTTTATTACGGGCAAGTTTGGGAGAGGCTCAATCTGTACGGTGTTCACTCCAAGTTGAAGCACTTGTGTGTAGCATGCCAGCATAGGTTTCCCATTAATCGTGACGCCGCAGCTTCCGCATTGGCCCATTCTACATTGTTGTCTAAAGGTGAGCGTTCCGTCAAGGTTGTCTTTGATGTAGCGAAGGGCTTCGAGTATGGTCATTCCCACGCGGACCGGGACTCTGTACGTGGAAAGGTACTGCTTGTTGCGTTTAGGATTGAACCGCTGTATCTTGAATTCGACGATTTGTTCTTTCTTAGGCTTCATGTTGGATTCTCCTAGTAAGCCCTTTTCACAGGAGGCCACTTGGTTATCGTAACTGGAACGTATTCCAGTCTTGGGCCGTCCTTAGTACGATATGCCAACGTGTGTTTCAGCCAATTTTCATCATCTCGCTCTGGATAGTCGAGCCTAGAATGAGCGCCTCTCGACTCTGTCCTAGCGAGTGCGCTGGCTATCCCAACTTCAGCCAAGTCTAAGGTGAAGTCAAGTTGCAGGGCTTCTACAAGCCCGGTGTTGAAGGCTCTATCTTTGTCTTCAACCCTCACATTTTTGAATCTCCTCTTGAGGCCTAGTATCTCCTTCAGGGCGCTCTTGAGTTCGTCGCCTTTTCTGAAAATCCACACTCTATTGCTCATGATACGTCTCATTTCATCTCTTAAGACGGGGACTCGCTCGTCTCCTTCACTGCCTAGAATTTCGTCGAAGACTCGTTTCTCTTCAGCGAGGGTTTTGTCGCGGGGCGTCTCCCGGAGACTGCTTGATAGGGCGTGCTTGGCAGCTTCTTTGCCCGTAACAGAGCCGAAGGCTAGGCAGTCTGCTGTCGAATTTGTGCCGAGCCTGTTTGCTCCATGGATGCTCAAACATGAGCATTCGCCGGTGGCGTAGAGCCCTGCAGTCGGAGTTTCCGTTTTGATGCTGGCAGCGATTCCTCCCATGGAGTAATGAGCCGCCGGCCGGATAGGTATGGGTTCCTCGACAGGGTCGACTCCGCCGAGTTTGATGGCGACGTCGCGTATGAGGGGTAGCCTCTCGCTAATCTTCTCCTCACCCAAGTGTCTAAGGTCTAGAGCTATGTAGGGGCCATATGGACCTGCTAGTCCGCGTTGATCCTGAATCTCTGTTGTCTCCGCTCTCGCGATGATGTCGCGTGGAGCCAACTCCATCTTTTCAGGGGCGTAGCGCTTCATGAAGCGCTCGCCTTTGGCGTTAACTAGGTATCCGCCTTCACCGCGGGCGCCCTCTGTTATCAGTACTCCAGATGGGACAAGACCAGTGGGGTGGAACTGGATAAATTCCATGTCTTTTAGAGGCACGCCGACACGATAGGCTATGGCCATTCCGTCACCGGTTGATGTGTGGGAGAATGTTGTGAACTCGTAGATGCGTTCACAGCCGCCGGTCGCCATTACGATGGTTTTCGCTCGGAATGTGTGCATTTCGCCTGTCTTCATTTCTATGGCAGTCAAGCCCGTGGCTGTGTTGCTCTCGAGAATGAGGGAGGTGACGAACCACTCGTCGTAGAATTTTATGTTCTCTTGAATTGTGGCTCTTCCATATAGCGTGTGCATCTCAACGAGTCCGGTCATGTCTGCAGCGAAACATGCTCGGGGGAAGCTGTGTCCACCGAAGCGGCGTTGATCTATCTTTCCTTCAGGTGTCCTGCTCCAGGGGCAGCCCCAATGCTCCAACGTAACGAGTTCGTGGGGCAGTTGTTTCACAAAGAACTCTACGACATCCTGATCTGCTAGGAAGTCCGCCCCCTTGACAGTGTCCCACGCATGAAGGTCGTATGAATCGCCTGGCCTCATTACGGCAGCCGTTCCGCCCTGTGCGCAAACAGAATGCGAGCGGACAGGGTGAACCTTCGAAATGACAGCAACGTTAAGTTTGTTGCTGGTTTCGGCAGCAGCGATGGCAGCCCTGAGACCGGCTATGCCCGCCCCTACAATGACTATGTCGTGAGTTAGTGTCTCCGTCTTCTAGACCTCCAGTACTGCAGATTTGAGAGACTCGTTATGCTCCCAGTTTTTCATAAATCTTCTGTCTTGTCGTTTCTACACTTTTTTGAACGTCTTCAAAGAGATTGTTTCCGTGGGCATCGATGGCTACGGTTAGTGGTCCGAAGTCTTCGGCTTCAAGGATCCACATAGCCTCTGGCATTCCTAGGTCGTACCACTCTACGCTTTTGACGTTCTTTATGGCTTTCGCTGCGAGAACGGCGGCGCCTCCTGTGAAAGCTCCGTAGACGGCGCCATGCTTTTTCATGGCATCTGTGGTCTTCTTGCCCATGCCGCCCTTTCCTATTACAACCCGTACTTTGAAGTTCTTGATGAATTCGTCTTCGAATAGGTCCATGCGTGTGCTTGTGGTCGGGCCAGCTGCGACTATGATCCATTTGTCATCTTTCTTCTTCACTATGGGACCGCAGTGGAAGACCGCAAGTCCCTGCAGGTCGAGGGGAAGCTTCTTTCCTTCTTTGTGAAAGGCTAGTGCTCTGTGGTGGGCTTCGTCACGTGCTGTGAAGATTGTGCCTGTGATGTATAGGGTGTCGTTTACCTTCAGTTTCCGCACGTCTTGCTCCGAGATCGGAGTTCTAAGCTTGTAGGTTGCCATTTTCACATCGCCTCATGAGTCAGATATTCAACCTGTCCATCTGGGTGAATGCGTGCTGAGGCTCTTCTCGCCGCCCAGCACTGAACTGCGACAGCCACAGGGTAGGATGCGGGATGTCTGTGTGCGTAGTCGACGTTGACGCCGAGCACAGTGAACTTGCCGCCAAGGCCCATGGGTCCGATGCCCGTCATGTTCGCAGCCTCATACAATTCTTTCTCAAGCTTTGTCAACTCGGGGTCGGGGTTTGGCTTGTCAAGTGGCCTCAAGAGGGCTCTCTTTGCCAGCTTCATGGTGATGTCTGCGCCTCCTCCGACTGCAACGCCTAGGATGTTTGGGGGACATGGCTTTGCTCCGGCTTTTATGAGAGTATCCACAACGAATCTCTTCAGTCCCTTCACGCCGTCTCCAGGTCTTAGCATGCCTAGTGCGCAGACGTTTTCGGAGCCGCCACCCTTTGGAAAGACAGTCAGTTCTAAGCTGTCGCCAGATGTGATCTCCCAATTGATGAAGGGTAAGAATCTTCCAGTGTTGTCTCCCGAATTCTTTTGGGTGAAGGGATCGACGGCGTTCGGGCGCAGGGGAATCTCCTTAGTTGCTCTTCGAGTGGCTCTGCAGAGAGCGTCCTCTATCGTGTCTAGGTTCTTTACTTTGGCACCAGCCTTCACGTAGAAGATGATCACGCCGGTGTCTTGGCACATGGGTGTGCGGGTCTTTTCAGCCAGCTCCACGTTGTCTAGTATGGCTGTCAGCTGGGTCTTTCCAGCCTCGCTCTTCTCTTCGTGATGTGCTCTCTGAAGGGCCTTCTTCACATCCTTTGGCAGTTCTGTGACAGCCATCCGCAAAAGCTTGACTGCAACATCTTCAATGGCTTTCTCATCCATCAATGCACTTCCTCCATGAAGAGCATAGGACTTGAGAATTCTTTCTTATACCTTTTGCGGAAGGTCGGCGAAGGGATACTCAGGAATTTCTCTTGAAAAGGCATACGATTCGAAAGAGTCTTGTTCACTTAGCTCCAGTGGCCAAATCACCACGCCCGTGCACGCGTGTAACAGACCGTTTTCCAGACGCTCTTTGACAGACTATCCACGATGGGTTGCCCCCGACGAATGCGTGTGCTTCTGCATGTTCGATGACAGGTGCGCTCTACACATCATTCTTGGATTGACTACCCGAATTCTCATGACTTGTGCGCGCCTTAGTTGGACACAGAGACACGACTTGGAGAAGACTAGGGATAAATGATTCCATACTCTCTAGTCATTGGATCCTGAAATATCGGTAAATGCGGTGGATAGAAAGTGAAGAATACAAATGCTGCGCCCAACAAGATAAGAGCGACTACTGAAATCTTGTTCAGATATTCTGGCAATATTCCACAGGTCAATAGCCTATAGCTTGTCAATTGTCCAGCTATGACAGCTATAGCGAATGTGGAGATATCGATCAGCAGCACGCTCTCTCCTAGAATCGCTGTGTAAGAGTAGAAGAGGATCGGGATGATGAGGGGGATGAGGTAGATCCCAACGGTCTTTGCAGGAAGGAAGTTGCTGGTTTTTTTCCGCAAGTGTCTGTACTCGACAGCGGCATACAGGATCGCCGGCCAGAAACCTAATTTTAGATGCTCCCATACACTTTCATTCACCGCTGAGAATATTCCAACAACTGGCTGATGGCCAGCTAGTTCATAAGTGAAGTGCAGCACACTTCCTAAGATAATGATGAAAATTATCCCTACCAATTCGTAACGAAAAACGGATTTCTTCTCAGCCTGGTCCATTCTAATTGCCCAGTTCAGATTTGAGAACTGCGGATATAAAGACCTACCTCGATCTGGGTGTAATACTTGCAGCTGACTGGCATTGAGAATCTTTTATATGCGTTCCACATCAATGCTTAGGCTACGCCATTGAAAAAATCGGCCTTCTTGCAAGGCACAAACGTTGTCGCTTTCATAGTCACAGTTGCGGTCAACATTCTGGCTGGGAACACAACATTGTTAGGGGGAAAGATGAGTGGCGATATATCGGATCTGTATCCAACACTGATCACGCCTGCAGGCTCCAGATATGAAACACTCAAGTCAAGAGCGGGCTCTCAGCGGGAGAAGGGGAATTGATTTTGGTTCTAGAAGGAAGTTCTACTATCTTGTCTAAACTTAAATACGTGCTTCAGTAACTCTCTCTCAACCCCCAGCTGAGGCTGTAGCATGACCGAAGAAGCCGCCACAGAAAAGAGCAAGTATGAGTGTATTGGAGACATCCCTGGCATCGGACCAGCAACAGCCCACAAACTGCAAGAACTGGGCTTCCACACTATAGAATCCCTAGCCACCGCC
>Ga0209427_10007209_pt1 | contig 12601 bp, 8 predicted proteins | sample DeeMarSWOR136_30_FD_187465 | JGI IMG/M metagenome (GOLD analysis project Ga0209427, IMG submission 187465) | Marine sediment microbial communities from White Oak River estuary, North Carolina - WOR-1-36_30 (SPAdes) (version 2) | ecosystem: Environmental > Aquatic > Marine > Intertidal zone >... | reverse complement strand
AGTTATGAGAAAGAACGAAAGGAAGACTATTTTCGTTAGTGGAAAGATTTATCTATTGACACGGGGAGGCCTTATAAGTGTTCAGCCTCTTTGTTACGTATTCTCTCAATCGCTTCCTGAACTTCGGGTGTTTTCGAAGAAATCCTAGTTGCCGCTCCTTTCTTGAAACGGAAATCGCAATGGTGACAGCCGTCTGCAAGCGTCTGAGTACGGATAAGGCCCCATCCCATGGCATCGCTCAATGCAATATCTGACATGCAGACGAATGGGGCAAACTCTTCTTCGCCGTGTCTTTTCGCAAAGTTGTAATTGCTGCATTGAAGGTAATTCACCCCAAAATCAAACTCGTTTCCATCGCCAATGAGATACTCAAGCTCAAAGTCGCCGAAGCGCCCTTTTTGCTGTTGCCGAGCTCGCCTCTTCATAATCCCCCTCACGAGGCCGGAAAACATGAAACGCCTCAACAGCCATCGTTTCCATTTAGGAATCTCCCCCGCTCGAAAGCGAAGTGCCTCGTGGCATAGTTCCCACGCCTCTCCAGCTGGCTTACCATATTTCTTCATCGCCTTATATACTGCAAGCTCTTGGGCGGTGATAAGAAGAAAACTATTGAGCAGCCTTGCGCGTGATCCCTTAATGTAGGGAATCTCTGGGATGAGCTTTTCATATTCCTGACGGACCTCTCTCTGCAGCGTGTTGGCAAATTCTTGGCCGTAGCGTGCGGCAAGCGACACTCTTATCAATGCAGAGGTACTGTCAAATTCCCTCAGGAGCTTCTCTTTACGCGCTTTGTAGTAGCCCATGATTTGGCTTGCCATTTAGTCTACCTCTTTGGGCCGAACGCCGGCATCACCGGACTTTTGAGGAGCTTGCGACGAAGAAGTTCCGGTGTATGCACTTGTTAGCTAATGAACATATTATTCTATCTTCAGGATAATATAGACGCCTGTTATATCAAATATTAAATCCGAAATACTGTCTTACTCCGAGTAAAGGCCAGACGATAGCTTTGAGTAGACAGCTACCTGAACGTCAAGCTTTTCATGATTTGCTCAAGTGGTTCAAACCCATCGTCATTATAGCCGGCTATAAAAAACCTCTTTCCGTTCTTATCGGCGAAGGCAAAGGCTCCGACCAGTGAATAAGTCTTGGTTTCAAATTTTATTGCGGCATACAAGGCTTTGGTTCCGTCCGGGGTGGTAAAAACCTCGGTCGAAAGAACTTCCGGGTTTTTCATACCCAAGCTTATCATTATCCCTTTTATCCATTTTTTTCCGGCTTGCGGATCCAACGGTTGATCTGCGGGAATGACATTCTTTCGAACCTTCAAAAACATAGTTTTTTCCGGATGCTTGATATGGAAAAGCATATCGCCGGAGGTGAGTTTTCCCTGTTCATTCATGCTTGTCGGAAAGGTTATTTGAAAATTGAACTCTTCGTTGACGTAGAGTCCCGGTTTCGTTGGAGGCGGTGACATTTTCTTCGTTGTCGATGACACGACCATCAATGCCACCACCAAGACAAAGAATAAACCAGACATAACGTGAAGAGCCGTCTGCCAGATTTTTGAACTATAGTTTGTTCTCATCCCAAACAGAAAACGAAGCAGATTGAAACGCCTTATCAGAATCTCATAAATCGCCATTATCACGGAGAATGCAATGATTACTATGATGAAAAATTTGATGCTAATACCACTACTCCACTGAATGACATAGTAACCGATGATGTAAATTACCGTATGGTGCAGGATGTAAAATGGGAGAACTGCTTCGTTGGCATGGGCAAGGAATTTATAGTTGAAATTCAGAAATCGGCGGCCAAGACCCAATACTCCAAAAATCCAGCACCAGGCAAGTAATCCCCTCAGTGCTTGAACGGCTACCCACAAGGATTGATTTAGGGGCAATAACGCATCGTCGTTTAGCAGGTCATGTCTGGTCAATCCAGGGATCTTTAAGACAAAACCGAAATGCGAGTCCAAAAGCAGTGCTGTTAGAATTATGGCCACCGCGAGGTAGATCGTACTATACTTTTTTATCGTCTCCAGAATGTGCGCATTAGAGAAAATAAGATACCCATAGCTGAAGAACAATAGGTAGGATATTGGATCCCAGCCTCCCATAACTCTCACACCCCCCAATCCAATAATCTCGAAAGCTGCTGCGAATGCAGAAATTGGAAGGAAGAGAAAAAACAATGCCCACGGTTTTTCAAAATGAATTGATAATTTTGAAAGATAGCTTGTTCCCAATTTTTTAGATCGAGCAAATAAAGGAAGCAGTATTAATGAGTAGACAAAAAGGAATTCCAGATACCAGAGATGCGTTCCTTGCCCCAAAGGCGCAAAATTGCCGCCAAATCCATAGATGCCATCGAAAAATTGCGGGTACCACTGGAAAAAACCGCTGGCAGCCTCACCACTGGACAACCGTTCAATGTAAACATAAAGTGGATTGATTATGAATGTACCAATAATAACCAGGGGAACGAGAAGGCGTAGGAATCTCGATTTGATAAATTCCCATGTTTTGTCAGACCCTTTAGACAAAAAGACCGCAGCCCCTGATACGACGAAAAAAAGCGGCATAATCCAAAGAAGACTGAAATCTCTAAAAGCCGACAAAACAGGGCTTCGAACCGTGTTAAAAACCACTGTTGTGTGATAATCGAAAATCTTACTGCAATGAACAAGGAATACTACTAGAATAGCGAAGACCCGTAACCAGTCAAGATAGTAAAGCCTGTTTTTTTGAGCTACGTAACTTGCATCGGCATAAGTGGATAGTTCGTTTTGCATGACTGAATCCTCCCTATTTTATTTGTAATCGCTATAGTTCGGGACCACAGAACTAGCGGACCCCACACCTTCCACGATTTCCAGTTGATCCTCCATACAGTCCAGTTCGTACAGAGTTCTGTCGGGGGCTCGAACGAAGTGATCCCACCGCTTAAACTCCTTCGCTCCAAACCGGCCAAGATATCCGGTAGTGCCAGCAACTAGCACTTTTTCGTTTGAAATTCATTCTTTTTTGGAGTTACCATTGCATTCACATAAATATTTCATCCCCATATTGCATGATAGTGCACGCTATGCCCATCTTCTCCACTTCGTGCTTGAACATGTCCGCGTCTGCCTGATTCAGCTTCCTTGACAACAAGGCCCCACAATCATAATGACAGGGTATAACCATTTTCGGAGACATCATTTTCACCGCCTCCAAAGCTTCTTCCTCCTCCATAGTATTATGAACCCTTCTTCCACCAATAGGAATCATTAATAAATCCGGATGTAAGCCTTCCCACTCTCTTTGTAGAAGCGTATCCCCCAAATTAACAATAACTTTGTTATCAATTTTGATTTCAAATCCCATTGCACCTAGACCGATTCTTTCACCTGGACCGGGCTTTATTTCAAGTTTAAATAATCCAAAGAGTTTTAGTTTTATAGGACCATGTACCGCTTTCAGTCCTTTAACTTGAAATTCCTTTAAATCAACTGACTCACCAACATCCAGCGGATAAAGCTTTTCCAGACGCGTGTCAAACTGAATACCACGACTGCGCGGACCCACCAGGAGAGTTTCTGACCCCACTTTTTTTACCAAATTTTTCCCACAGATGACCGGGGCTCCAGATGCTTCTGCCACTCTGTCGATATTCCATTCGTGGTCAGGGTCACCGTGGGTGACTAAAATGTGCGTTATACTGCTCCATTCTGACTTCGGGATCAGACTGCCGAGGCTGAACAAATACAGATTTTGTCCTGGGTCAATGGCAATCTTGGCCTTGCCATTTTCGATAATAAACGCGTTATAAAGATAATGTTTAATTTTCATTTTCATGGTGTTAGCCTCCCTTCAATCCCTTATGTACTAATCTCTTTTGAAACAAAGTACTTCTGAAGAATAGGGACTCTCTTTTGCTGAAAAGGAAGTATAAGATTCAAGCAGGATGAAAGTGTGATATTAGATGTTTTGGTAGATCGTGGAAGGAGGGGAAACGTCAAACCCCCAAAAATGACAGGAGAATTTAGGAACCGAACAGAAAACAACCATTTTCTACTCCGAATTCTTGAATTTCAAGTTCAGAGTACAACTGTATACTGATTTGTCAAGAAGAAATTTTGGTTCGATGACCAAGTAGCCAGATTCATCATTCCTGGATGAAATCTGCAATATTAATGCAACATGTGATGTCAATGCCTTTCAGGAAGTACCTTTCAAAAATGGGGCTGCGGACTCCACCTACAGGTTATTGCAGGGGGCGTGTTCAAGAATTGACGACTATGGGATGAAAGAGAGCATAGCCCTTAGTTATCCAAGCCAATCATTTCTTCCGATAAAAACTCCGCCGTTTCGCGAACTGGGGTAACAAAATTCTTCGTCCCTTCTATAAAAGTCAAGGAATTAGTTCTTGATTCGTTTCGCTGTCCATTCATGCGTTCCTGCCCGTGGCCCCCCCTGAATCTCCACGCTGCCCTTGATGGTATCATCAATCACACGACCATTGAATCGCATGGCCACGTTTTCTCCCTCGGAATTATATCTCAACCTAAAACTCAACTGATCTCCTCTTAGCCGTGGTTCTCTGATACGAATTTGCCAACCTTGAAAGCTTACCTTACCACTGACTTCCTGAAATTCCTGATATAAGAACAACTTGTTTTCCCATCCGCCTATTGACGAAGCAAGACTCCAGTGCCACGTGCCTGAAATATTTGCAGGGACGATCCAGTAGTAAAACATTCTATCACGCACTTCCCCTATGTCGTCAGGTTCCCAATCGCCCATATCAAAGGTATGCGAAACGATACGGGTCCCGGGCTTGAGTTCGCGCAAAAGCTTGGGACGGAGCTGCAAGTTCATTTCATTGAGTAGGTAAAGTGTGACCACAGTCGCTTCCCTAATGTCAATCTCGAAAAGATCACCCACAATAAACTTTACACGGTTGGTTACAATCGCTTTCTGTGCATTTTCATTACTTTCCTTAATACGGGCAGGATCAATGTCAACTCCTACGCCTCGGGCGCCAAATGTTTTTGCCGCCGTGATAACAAAGCGACCATCTCCACATCCAAGGTCATAAACCACGTCTTCTTTGGTGACACCTGCCATTTTGAGCATGGCTTCCACAACATCCTCCGGTGTGGCTTCAAAGTGTACATCAGGCAGGCGATTCTGTGGGTAGCCTGTAATTGAGAGGCTTATAACAATTACGGAGATTAGGATCAGCCATAATCTTTGGCGAATCTTTGTCATAGTTTCATCCTCTCCTTGCAAAACAGACAATATACCTATTTACCTATATCCCCCAGTGCCCCTGCGTCCCGTGGTCACTATCGATGATCAAAATACACACCTTGGTGTCACTGACGGCTGCTGTGATGCCGCATTGGCATGCGTATCGAGCTATCTCGGCAGTGCTCCAGCAAGAAATGGGGACCTCCTAGGTTAGAGGCAACTCACAAGCTATGGCCTTGGTCTGAACGACCAGATCTGTGGAGAAGAAACCGGGGACCAGCCGTGGGGGTTCCCCAAGACTTACGGGATAAAATCTACATCCCTGGATGGAGATTGTCAACCATCGATTCCAAGAAGAAAACGTTCCGGGACCTATGAGCGTGGCGACTTTTGCTCTCGATAGCGGAATCCCCTTTTCATCACTCTTGTTCAAGCAGCAAAACAGATGACCCCTTACTTTTTGATGATTCAAATTTCATCCTTTTTCTGATAAAATGCAGGGCGAATTCCACGGTCTTTACCTGTACAGAGAAAAGGGACTTGACCTCCTGGGGCGTCGTAAATGTTTGTATGATTCTTCCCTTAGACTGATTAGAGTGCAAGCTAATCGTTAGAATGTCTTACGCTAAGGCATGAGAGGGGGGTGCAAAATGATTTCCAATGTGGTAGTGAAACGGAGTCTGAAGTGTCTCTCCCTCATGGTTCTTCTGAGCATCACATTGATTTCAATTCCCGTTACTGGGTGCGGAACCTTAAAAAATGGTCGCGGTTGGGGTCAGGATGCAATCTATCCAGTAGACGTCAAAAGGATTCCTCGCGCTGCGTATAATGCACTCTTCGATTTGCAAACTCTGATACCCGCAGCAGGAGCACTGGTATTCTGTATCAATGATTTTGACAAAAAAGCCTCGAAGTGGGCGAGCTCCCATAATCCTATCTTTGGATCCAAAGACAGTGCCAAAAAGGCCAGTGATTATCTCCTCATCCCACTTTATGCAGAGACTTTCGTGACCGCCCTTGCTACTCCCAGCGGTGAAGATTCAAAAAATTGGGCTTATTGGAAGATGAAGGGGATCGGAGTCGAGGGTGTTGCTCTTGTGACGACGTATGGAGTAACAACTTTGCTAAAAGAGGGAACCAATCGTGACCGCCCAGACCGTAGCAATGATAAAAGCTTTCCTTCCTCCCATTCCTCGAATGCTTTCGCAAACGCAACCCTTTCTAATCGAAATCTTAACGCCATTTCGTTACCAAAGGAAGTTAGGCTCCCTCTTCAAGTGGGAAATATTCTCCTTGCAACAAGCGTTGCTTGGGCACGCGTGGAGGCACAGAAGCATTACCCCTCGGATGTGCTCGCGGGTGCAGCCCTGGGTCATTTCCTCAGTGCTTTTATCCACGATGCCTTCCTCGGCCTTCCCGAAGATATGAGATTTGGCATTGTCGTCATCCCATTGAAAAAAGGAGGAAAAGTAGAATTAAATTTTGTCTTCTAATGTGGGGGCAGATCTTATTAATAAGATGTTAGAAATAATGTGCTATGAAAACCTAATATTTAAGATGGGACTCCCTCTCGACGGGATAACCGTTTATTTCCGCACCGCCAGAAGCGTGCTGAAGCTCTCTTCCGTAATTTTCTCCTCGCCGGCAACCGCTGCTTCCAGAGCCTCGTAGCGGCGTTGGAAATCGGCATCGTTCATTGATCGAAGGGACGTGTTGGGCTTGCTCCGCACCTTCTCCAGAAAAGCATCACGGGAACAAGTGGTGGCTTCTAAAAACGCCCTGGTCCGAAGGTGATGAAAGCCTACTTCCCGCACCAGTTCTTTCAATTTCGTTAGACTGAGCATCCGCCTTTTGTTCAGCTTCCGAGCTTCCGGGAAGAAACGGAACACTGTCTGCCGATCCAGCTGGGCGTGAGAGTGGGCCAAGATCAGACAATGTCCCCCGGGGCGCAGGATTCGATAGGCTTCCTGCAACACCTCCTTGGGATTTTCCACTACATGGAGGACGAGAAACAGGAGAGTGGCATCAAAACTCTCATTGGCAAATGGCATTCGACAGGCATCACTCAAGGACCAGGACACATTTTGGGCATTGTCCTTCTCCCGGCCTTTTTCCACCATTGCCCATGAAAGATCGGTAGCGAAGACCCGCGCCTCGGTCGCCGAAGCTAAGAGCAGCGCATATCGTCCTGTCCCGCATCCGATATCAATGACTCTTGCCCCTGGAGAGGAAGGTACATACCGAAGAACAGACCGGACGAGGGCGGTGGTTGTCTCCGTTGTTTGGGAACGAAACTTTTCAAAGCTGGCAGCGTAATCGGATTCCTTGTGGTCGCCACCCATAAAACCTCCTGAATCCACATTTCCGCCCTTTGGCAGTTTTTGTAATATACACCCTTCTTGAGCTCTTGGGAATTGGGAAGTGCAAGGGCAATGAAACAGGGAGCACACCTTTGGAAAATTGGCTGAACCCCGGTTGTCTTAGAGCGGGTTCCTTATGCAGTGGAACTGTTGTACGGAACTTCAATTTTCCATCTTGATTGAATGACGGTGGTTAAGGCGACCACGCAAAGAATAAACCTTTTCTAACACTTTCTTTCTAAACCTCTCAATAGAGGGATTTAGGAACACTTCTTTCATTTCAATTCGTCACCATCAATTTTCTTGTCCAGACGATCAAACCCTCTAGGAGCTCCCTGATTTTTTCTTTTGTCTTCGGGTCGGTCACCTTCCCATCTTCGCCGATTTTTTCATTGGCAAAGGTAACCAAAATTTCGGGTTTGTTAAGAGGATACATATTTAGCCAAACAAAAGTCTGCCGGAGATGGTATTGGGCCCTTGCTGTTCCCAGCATTCCTACCGATGCGCCCATGAGAGCAACCGGCTTACCTTCAAAGGCATTATCTCCATGAGGCCGCGACGCCCAGTCGATCGCATTCTTAAGGACACCTGGAATTGAGTAGTTATATTCTGGCGTCGCAATTAAAATCGCATCTGCAGCCCTGATTTTTGCCTTAAATTGCTTAACTTTTTCTGGAGGCTGATGTTCCAGATCCTGATTAAAGGGTGGAATCCCTTCGAGATCAAAGATTTCGAGTTTTGCATCCCTTGGGACGATTTCCACAGCCGCACGTAATAGGGATTTGTTGAAAGAACCCTTCCTCAAACTCCCTGCAAAACCAAGTATATGAATTGCCTTTTCCATATTATCTGACTCCTTTCCCCCTAAGCCAAGCAAAACTTACGCATAAACGATTCAAAAGAAAAAAGGTTCGCAACCCGTTCTCCACGAATCTGCCTCACCCAAGACCCACCGGTGGGTATACATAAGGACTATGGTGGAACTGGGTAGTGGTTCTGAGATGAACAGACAAATCAGCGATTTTTGATTATTTACCATCACTCCCACGCTGTCAAGTTCACCTCCAGACTGAACGGGTAGGATTTCTTCTTAGACTGCAAACAGATGGCTATCGAAAGTAACGGTCATATCTGAGAGGCGATGAGATGAAGAGCGGGGAATTATTTATCAACCGGCAACAAACGTTAATAGACCTCCCCCAGCTATGCTTATCGAGAGCGTGGCCGAGTTTGTGAGAGAGTCAATGGATGCCACCGTCTGATTGTGGACAGGCTAAAAAAATGTTTAGATCCAGGAAATATATGTTATTCTTGTTTAGCGAGGATGGGGGAAAAGCCAAAAGGTCTCTTCGCAGGTAAGTTTTTGGGGATTTTGAAAAAGGAATGGCTTTGGAGTTGATCGGTAAAGATTTGTTGCGTTGCCTGGGTGCCTTGTCATTGGTGGTTTCCCCAAAGAGGTGTGACAATGGGAAATTTTCCGATAAGCCTTTATTAGATTCAACCCTCTAAAGAGGTGGAAAATATAGGTCCGGAGGTGATGAATGCAATCCTTCGACTACCAAAAGGTCCGGAGTTTGCAAGGTGCTTTAGATGCGGCCTCGGCTTCAAAAGGAACCTCGGTTTACTTAGCCGGGGGGACGGACCTAGTGGTCCAGATAAAGGAAGGAAAGATACGACCGCAGTGCATTATCGATGTGAAGGGTGTTGACGAAATGAGCGGGTTGGCGATCTCAGGAGGTGAATTCTCCATTGGTGCTCTAACATCTGTCAGGACTTTGGAAACATCTCCCTTTGCGTTGAAGGAAGTGCCAGTACTCGTTCAGGCTGCGGCCAAGCTGGGTTCCGTTCAGGTAAGGCACAGGGCTACGATCGGGGGAAACCTCTGCAACGCTTCGCCCGCCGCTGAAACGGCCCCAGCGCTTCTGGCCCTGGATGCACAAGCTGTGATCTGTGGAAAGACAGAAGCGAGGGTTGTTGAGCTGGGGAAGTTTTTCCTGGGGCCCGGGGCGACAGTTTTGAGCCACGGTGAGATGCTCACGCGTCTGAAGATTCCCTTGACCCGCAACCGCCAAGGGTCTGTGTACTACAAGCTCTCTACGAGGAATGCGATGGACTTGGCGTTTGTTGGTGTGGCGGTTCTACTTGAGCTGGACGGAGGCGACCGGATCATCAAGGCACGGATTGCCCTGGGCGCAGTGGCCCCTACACCAATTAGAGTGCCATCGGCCGAAAGGGTATTAGAGGGAAGCGTATTTAGCCTTGAGGCAGCCCGGGAGTCTGCTGAGCTGGCTGCTCAATCCTGCGAACCGATCTCGGACCATAGAGCCAGTGCTGGGTACCGTAGGGAAATGGTCAGGGAACTCTGCCAACAAGCCTTGCTTGTTGCCTATCGCCAGGCAAAAGGTTTGACGGAGGGTAAGAAGGAATGAAGCAGACAATTGAACTGAGGATCAACGGCCAGAAAGTACAATTTTCCGCAGATGAAAACAAAACGCTATTAGAGTTCTTGCGAGAACAATTAAGCCTTACAGGCACCAAGAGGGGATGTGATCACGGTGACTGTGGTGCGTGCACTGTGTTGATTGATGGTCAACCTGTCAATTCATGCCTGGTTCTTGTATCAGAGGTTGCAGGCAAAGACATTACCACCATCGAGGGGTTGAGCCAGGACGGAAAACTTCATCCTTTACAGCAAGCCTTTGTCGATTACAACGCTGTTCAGTGTGGATTTTGTACTCCAGGTATGATCTTAACAGCAGTTGCCCTGTTGAACGAAAACCCAAATCCAACCCCTGAAGAGATTCGCCAATACTTACAAGGAAATCTCTGTCGCTGTACCGGTTACAGCAAGATCGTCCAAGCGATTCAAGCGGTGGCGAGTCGCTATTCTCACAAGGGAGAAGGGCAGAGAACAACCGCTGAAGTTAAAAGGTTGGAAGCCCCAGAAAAAACGACTGGCAAAGCCACTTTTACCGGTGATATGAAACGCCAAGGTATGCTCACTGGAATGATCTTCCGCAGCCAAATACCCCATGCCCGCATCAGGAAGATAAAGACCGAAAAGGCACTGTCCACTCCAGGCGTTGCAACTGTGATAACAGCCCAGGACTTCCCGGATAAAAGGACTGGTTTCATGATCCAAGACGAAGTCGTGCTGGCAAGGGGTAGAATCCGTTATATTGGTGAGCCCGTGGCAGCAGTGGCCGCCGTTGACGTACAGACAGCCCAACGCGCACTAGATCTCATCGAACTGGAGGTTGATGAGCTTCCGGCTGTCTTCGACTTTGATCACAGCATCGATGCCAATGCACCGCTTATCCACGAAAAGTTCAAGGAGTATACTTCCAATATGCCCCTGAATCGGGAGAGAAACATCTGTCTGCATACCAGAATAAAAAAGGGTGACATAAAGAGCGCCTTTGAAGAGAGTGATGAAGTATTTGAGGATACGTATACCGTGCCGGTGGTTCACCAGGCTCCCCTCGAACCAAAGGCCATCCTGGCCGAGGTGGATCACAATGGCAGGCTGCATGTATCGTGCTGCACAGCGCGTCCTTTCAGTGTCCGATCAGGACTCGCTGAGATCTTAAACCTGCCGATGTCCGATATCTGGGTCACAGGGACCAGAATGGGGGGCGGCTTCGGAGGCAAGGGCGAGATTTCCATCGAACCGATTGTGGCCATGCTGGCCCTAAAGACCAAGAGGCCGGTTAAGGTCGAAGTGACCCGCAGGGAGGATTTTCTAGCAGGCACTCCCCGTCACGCCATGGAAATTTCGATCAAGACTGGGGTGAAGAAGGATGGTACGCTACTCGCCAGGCAGGCACAAATAAAAGTGGATACCGGTGCCTATGCCTACTTCGGCCCCCTCACCACCTCGAATGCCGTATTGCTCATTGCAGGCCCTTATAAAATCCCCAATCTTTCGATTGAGGGGATCTGCGTCTATACCAACAAGATATCCTGTGGCCCGTGCAGGGGGCCTGGAGCGCCGCAAGCCCATTTTGCGGGAGAAACCCAGATGGACAGGATCGCGCGCAAGCTGGGCATGGACCCTATCGAGCTGCGGATGAAAAACGCACTAAAGGCCAACGATTTGACTCCAACTGGGCAGGTGCTGGTGGAGGGCGGTTATCAGGAAGCACTTGCGCAACTGAAAAAATATATGGAAGAACATCTGACGGTCCTGCCAGTTCCAGAAGAGGGAAAGGCACTCGGCGTCGGTATGGCAGGTGGCTTCTGGGGCATGCCGGGAGGCGGTTCAAGCGCGACGGTGAGGCTCAACGAGGATGGAACGGCCATCCTCTCAATGGGCTCTGTTGAGATAGGTGCCGGTTCCGATACTGCGATGGCTTTACTGGTTTCAGAGGAATTGGGGATTCCGTCAGAACACATTAGGGTGATCAGCGGTGACACGGATACCTGTCCTTTCGACTTTGGCGCTATAGGAAGTCGGACGACGCAAGCGATGGGTGTGGCCGTCCATCAAGCCGTCGATGGGGTGAAGAGGCAACTCTTAACATTTGCCGAACATCATCTCAAAGCTCCGAGAGAGAATCTCACATTTGGCGACGGAAGGATCTATGTGAGTGAACGTCCTGAAGTCGCGATTCCAATCGCCAAGGCCGCACATCTATTAACCGTCGTCAGGGGTGGCCCAGTGGTCGCAACCGGGACCAATACCACCCCAAATCCACCCTTCAATCCAGAGTTTGTTGAGAGCCATGTGGGGCCCAGCAGACCCTTTTTTGCCTACGGTGCCCAGGCCGTTGCAGTGCAAGTAGACAAGACCACCGGGAAGGTCGATGTTTTGAAAGTTGTTGCTGCTCACAATGTTGGCAAAGCAGTATTCAGAGCGGGCATTGAAGGTCAAATTCAAGGGGGTGTGGCAATGGGATTGGGATATGCTCTGAGCGAAGAGGTTATCTTCTCAAATGGAAAGCCCCTCAACGACTCCTTTCTTGACTACCGTCTGCCCACCATGATGGACGTTCCAGA
>Ga0209427_10007207_pt1 | contig 12602 bp, 14 predicted proteins | sample DeeMarSWOR136_30_FD_187465 | JGI IMG/M metagenome (GOLD analysis project Ga0209427, IMG submission 187465) | Marine sediment microbial communities from White Oak River estuary, North Carolina - WOR-1-36_30 (SPAdes) (version 2) | ecosystem: Environmental > Aquatic > Marine > Intertidal zone >... | reverse complement strand
TTTTTTGATTATTAATGCTATCTTTTTCGCTACCCTTATAAAATAATTATACTAATCAGGAAAAACCTAATCCTAATAATAAAAAAAGCTCCATTCTGGAGATTTCTCATTATGAATTTAAAATGATTTTAAGTCAGGAATTTTCTATTGGAATAAAGACTTTAGATTTTTGATATTCCGTTTATTTGTTTTCCGCAATTTACACAAAATTGATCCCAGGGTAATACTTTCTTTCTACAGTGTGGGCAGAAAAGAATTTTCATTTTTGATCCTTGAATTGGTTCAAGATCACGTCCTTCTCTATAAGAACTTAGAAATTTCTCATCAGATATTACACTAAGTATCCCACCAATTAAAAGAATGAATGGAAAGGAGTAATTTAAATCGTATAGCAGCATCCCAAGAGGCAAAATTATAGAAATTATCTGAAGGATGAATCGGAGAATAAAATTAAAGATCAGTAAGCCCACAACAGCTAGAATTCCTGCAATCAAACAAAGAAACTTTGCATTTTCATATCCTTTTAACCCAATTAATACACCTGAAATAGCCAGTATTCCACATATCAGAATATATAGAGTATTTGGGTAATACATGGTACTTATAAAAAACACTACTATTCTAGTTATCCCTTCAATAAGAAAAAGCATTCCTAATATTAAGGTTAATTTAGGACCTAATCTTCCTGCAATGGATTTCCAATCTCTCCTATGATACTCTGTATTAATTTTAGCAGACACCTATCCTTTAGTTACCAATAATAGTTAGTTTTATTATTATTATTAGTATTTTGAATTTCAGAGTGATTATTATTAAAAATATGGAAATTAAATTAAAAATATAATGGAAAAACTAAAGTTAAAAAAGAGCTTTTTTTTAAAAGACCCTTAAATTTATTTCGTAATATATAAATGAATTTATCTTAATCAAAATAAAAGTATATAATAAAAAATCGCCAAAAAATACAAGACCAATGAGAATTTTAGTATTTCTTCATGGAACCTGTATTATGCATAAGAATGCTTTAGGTCTTCCAAGAGATCAAATAATAAAGCAGATTATTGAAGATACTGACGAATCTATATCTGATTTTGCTTCATATATTCCAATTGGTGATGTTATAAAGAAATTAACTTCATGGTATAATCAAGGAGCCGAGATTTTATATCTTAGTTCTCATTTAAATCTCGAAGATGTAAAAAAAGACGAAATTGTTTTAAAAAAATATAAATTCCCTGAAGGATCCATATTTTATCGACGAGAAAAGAAAGATTGGAATTTACCAATTGAAATTGCTAAACCTGATATAATAATTGAAGACGATTGTGAGAGTATTGGAGGTAAATCTCAAATGACTTACCCTAATCTTAAACCAGAATTGCAATCTAAAATAACTTCAATTGTTACAAAAGAATTCGCTGGAATTGATCATCTTCCTAATTATATTAGTAAGTTGATAGATCAGGTGCCTTTGGGATGATTAAAATTAATATTAATTAAAATTTTTCTTAACAAACTATTTCATGAAGATTTAACCTTACTTATTTAAAAAAACTCTACCTACAATAAACTTAATATCTTATCTTCCATAATTCTCTCATTAAATCTGAGGCGAACATAAAAGAACTTGTTAAAATGAAAATAAGATAAATAATAAATTTCTTTTACTATTTCTTGGACCTTTTTCCCTATACGATCCTCATTAATTATAAATTTCATAAGAATTACTAAATCTAAATGACTAGTTTTTCAGTATAAAATTTATAATATAATATGAAGTTCAAAAATAATTTTATCTTAATATATAACCAGAAGTTTAAAAATTTTCTATTATTCGAATATCAAATCTCAAATTTTCAGAGAAAGTTTTAGATGAATCTTAGATTAATTATTTAATATATTAGTTTAAAAAATAGTATGAGTCATTTAAAGGGATTACTAATATGCTAAGAAAAAAGAAAGAAAGGGTTCCCTCAGATAATTTTTGCATAATCTGTGGAAGGTATACGACTGATAAAAAATTTCCAAGCGATAATTGGACTAACCAATTTTTTATATGTCATATTTGTAAAAAAGTCTGGTGTGGGTCCTGTATGGGACAAATTACAGGTCTAGGTCCTCGAAAGGCTTTTAATCTTGGTAAGAAAGGGAAAGTATCGTGTCCAGATTGCGAAAATTTTGCTGTAATGGTTAAATTACCTGAAAATTTACTGTTTAAACAAATCAAACCTCAGGAAATAGCTTCGATAAACTCTGAAAAAACTATAAGCAAAAATTATTGTAAATTCTGCGGGGAAGCTATCCCAGAAAATGCTGGTTATTGCCACGTATGTGGTGCTAAACAGATTTAAAATATATGATCATCTTCCTTTATAAATCTATGCATCTTCAATGTTTTATACATAAATTCTACTAAGAATAAACTTAATATCATATCTCCCATAATTTATTTTTACTATGTTTTTCTATGAACCTGCGGATCCTCAACCTTGTTATTATTGCAAAAAAATCAAAGAGTATGACGAGGATCATCCTATTAGAGAGGGTAAATTTACCAATGAAAAAATAATCTTTAGGTGTGCATGGCATGCCCAATTCCAGTGTTCTAACTGTGGTAAGTTCCATCACTTTAGTTGGCTGTATTATTGTCCTATTACTGAACATTTAGTATGTGGTGATTGTACTCCTCCTACATTGAAACCGGTAAGGTTTTGGAATAAGAGCTATGCGTATGCTTTTTGGTGCAAAGATTGCAAAGATACTCATTATGATCTACTGTACTCTGAGTTTATAGGAACACATCCATGGCAATTAGAAAAGACAAAATTGGTTTCAAATTTAGAGGAACCTGAACCTTGGAAACCAAGTTGGAGCCCTTCTCAATCAAGAAAAGGGGAAGAAATTTCAGTAGAAGAAGCATTAAAAGTAGAAGATAGAATATTTTCACTAAAGAATCACCTTTGGGGAGGGAAATTTAAACAATCGAAATCTTTCCCAATAGATGAAGTAAAACGAGAAGATTCGCAGGAGAAATGGGAACTAGGGAGCAAGCAATGGCTAGATCAAATTGATAAGTATCTCTACTTAGATGGGAAGATGCGAGAGATGTTCAGTGCCCGTGGGGTTGATGCGGGAGACATTAATCGTGAATTCATTTTAGATCCCGCATTATGGGAACTTATTGGTGAGGTAAAAGGTCTAAAAGTACTTGATGCAGGTTGTGGAAATGGATATTTAACACGGGGATTGGCAAGGAAAGGAGCAATGGCAGTGGGAGTTGATTTTTCGCAGTATTTTATTGAATATTGTATAAAGAAAGAAGAAAAAGAAAAATTAGGATGTGAATTCATTCGAGCTTCTTTAGATGATTTAAGTGAGATTAAGCGTAAAAGTTTTGATCTTGTGGTATCAAATATAGTTATGACTGATGTACTAGATTATCAGCAGGCGTTTAAAGAAATAAATAGAATCCTTAAAACAAACGGAAGATTTGTGTGGTCAAATACCCATCCTGTCTTTGCTAGACATAGCTCTCTTGAGCTAAAACTCCCTTCCGACACCAAACGACGTGAAGAAAGAATGTATAAGATAATTGACAGATATTTTGAATCAGGAGCTACGCAAGTTCAATGGTTTGGAGAGAATCCCATATGGCAATTCGAAAGGACTTTATCAGAATACAGTAGGGCTCTAAAAGAGGCTGGATTTATAATCAGAGAGATAATAGAACCGAAACCGACGATTGAGACGATGCAAACTTATCCCGCAATATTTGCATTCGATAATGATAGGTATCCTTTGTTCATTATCTTTGATTGCCTTAAAATCGAATCTTAATCCTGTTCAAACTAAGATCCATTTTTTTATAACGATTAGCGTTAATATATCCCCTAAATTAAGCTAATCACTATAATATGTATAGTCTTAATCTAAGGTTCTTAAAATTCATAAAATATATATGAAAATGAATAATATCATTTTATTCATAAATCAAATCTATTATAACTGATTCACATGTCATCTGGAATAGTAGGAAATGAAGAAGTAGAGTTCGAAACTGAAACTTCAAGACGGAATGTATTCTTTTGGGCAATGTATGACTTAGCAAACACGATTTATTCTATGGTAATAGTGAGTTTAATTATTGGTAAATACATACTGGTTATTGGACAATTAGAGCATGATATGTCTTATGGGGCTGCTAGTTTTCTTTTTGGCTTAGTTAGTACCATTATGCAAGTCGGCGTAGCTATTTGTGTTCCTATTTTAGGAGCTTTGAGTGACAACGTGGGAAAACGTAAACCTTTTGTAATAAGCTTGACAGGTATCATACTTCTTTTTGCCAGTTTGCTTGGATTCTTTCATGATTTAACAACTGTTCTAATTTTATATGTAATTGCGAATGTTGCTTATCAATTTAGTCTTACTTTCTATGATGCAATGCTCCCATTTATAGCAAAACGAGAAGATATTGGAAAGGTTGCGGGATTTGGAGTTGCTTGGGGCTATCTAGGAACCATTATCGCTCTCTTGGTTATGTTTCCATTCATATTAATATTAGGCGATTTAGTATCGAGCCCCCCAGTAGAGATAGATGATCCGGATATTGGATATGGTTTTGCAGGGGCTTGGATTTCCTTTGTATTACCTATGTACCTCTTTTTACTCTGTGCGATCCCATTTATTTATGTTCATGAAAAACAGAAAAAGGGTGAAAGACCACCTATAGGAACGTTAATCAAAAGCACTTTCAAGCAGCTGGGTAGTACTTTTAGAGATATTAGGAAACATAGATCAATGTTTATCTTTATTATTGGTTATTTCTTTGTAGCAGATATCGCTAATGTAATAGTTCTCTATATGACACTAATAGTCACTGATGGGTTAATAATAGCAGATGGATCAACTTTATTCGCTATAATTTTTATATTGATCTCCACAATGTCAGCAGTTCTTTTTACTTATTTTGTCGGCAATTTTGGTGAAAAGTATGGAGCTAAAAATACATTCTACCTTGTCGGTGCTTTATGGGGTATTTCCTTAACTATTGGTATAATATTGGTATTTAATACTAAATATATCGATGCAGGTTTGAATTTGCCTTTCCTTCTTTGTATAATTATGGGATTGATAGCGGGTCCTGCTCTAGGAGGAACATGGACAGCACAGCGTATCATGGTAGTAGAACTTGCTCCAAAAGAGAAATTTGGAGAATTTTTTGGATTTTCCAAATTAAGTGGAAAATTCTCTTCAGCATTAGGTCCGTTTGTGTGGGGTACTATTATGTTAACATATGATCTAATAGGAAAAGCAGCATACGGTTGGGCAATGATTTCTGTTGGGATTATAATGGCAATTGGAATATTGATTATATCAAGGATTAAAACAAGTCAACCTTAAAAATTAGTATCAATTTTTTTATTTTTTTTTTTCAATATAAGCGTTTAATTTCATCATATAAAACTATCTTGCTTTTTACAACTTCAATTTTTTTGTTCCGAAAATCCCAAGAATGACTATAACGAAAATGTCTAAAAAGAGAGTATAAAATAACATACCAATAAAGGAAAGTTTATACAAAAATAGCATATAGGACATATTTATAGACGAGTGAAAGGTCATTGCAACTAAAATACTTCCATCGGTGTTATTATGAAACCAGGTGAATAATATGGAGATAATAATTATTGAAATTAAAAAGCTAAAAAAGGATTGATTCAAATAAGGAGTTCCATTAATAAAAAATAATGGAATGTGCCATATACTCCATATTCCTCCAAGAATAATGCTGGATTCTAAAGCTGTCCATTTAGATTGAAGACGATCAAGGGCATACCCTCTCCATCCAAATTCCTCCTGGAATGGTCCTCCAATAAAAAATAATACAATAATTTCAGTAAAGATATATCCATATTGCTCTTTAATCAGAATATCTTTCAAATTAAATCCTTCTAAAAAACTTGCTAAAAAAATGGAAAAAATTATTAATCCTGGAATTAGCGTCAAAGAAATAAACAGAAAGAATCTTTTTTCACAATGCCAACCCCTATTCCATAAGGTTTTAACTCCATCAATTCCTCTCTCCAAATATGTAAGAAAAAAACTGCTTACTAATGGTCCAAATGCTCCAAATACAATAAAAAGGTTAAAAAGAGGAATTAGTGTAATAAACCCTAATGAAGATAATAAACTTGGCAACCAAAATAACCATGAGAATCCAAAGGTCATGATGATAAAATAAATCAAATTCTTCCTTTCAGATTCTACAATTATACTCATGATTTTTTTTGAGGAACCAAAAGATAATTAATACTAATATAGAGAGTTTAAGCAAAACCTCTTAACTTATTCTAATAAAAATTTCTTAACTTGCTTCATTATGAGATATACCTATAAATAATTTATTCTCGAAAAGTTAGGATATTTTGAAAACCAGATATTTTGAAATATTTCATATTGATTTTTCTTCAAAAAACCTTTTTCCGTTTAGTTATTAGAGTAACATTTTAAGAAAAGTGAAAGTTTAAGGTACTATAATAAATTTTTTATTATATTAACTATTGGGATGTTTGATATTATTGAAACAAAAAGAATCGGAAAGAGGAGAGAAAATTTGGAGATTCGAAAATTAACTGAAAAGGAACGTGAAGCAAACAGTAGGTTAATGCGTTACGCTTTTCAAACTTCGAAAAATACTTATGAGAATATAGAATCCCCCATCAAATTACCTATGAATTGGAGTTATGGAGCATTTGATGAAGAGAAATTGGTAGCTACAGCTAGTTATATCCCATATCAAATAAGATTACGCTCTAAAGATTTTGGGATGAGTGGGGTTGCTGGAGTTGCTAGTAAACCAGAATATCGTAATCGTGGTTTAATTAGGGATATCATGACAAAAATGTTTAAGCATATGTATGATAATAAAATTCCCATATCAGTATTATACCCTTTTAAGCTTTCCTTTTATGAAATGTTAGGATACAAGCTTGTTGATGAATGTGTTGATTATCATTTTAAAATCTCGGATATTATTTACAAAGAAACAAATTATGATATGATAGAAGTCGACGAGATAAATGATGATATCATGAAAATTTATCATAAAGTAGTTTTAAATTTTGATTATATCGCAAAAAGACCTCTTAAAGATTACTGGCAAAGATTCTATACAGGAAATTATAAATTTATTTGTTATAACAGAGACCAACCTGTTGGTTATATAATAATAACATTTTTAAAAGTAAATGAGCATTGGATTAAGCACCCCGAGAGAACAATTTTCATTCAAGAGATTTTCTGGCTTGATCAAAAAGCAAAACAAACATTATTTAACTTTCTATGGAGCCATCGAGATCAACGAGAATACATCCTAGGCGCTTTTCCAATAAATGAAAATATCATAGATCTCCTTAGAACACCTCGAATTGAATTGAGAAGTATAAGAGCAAATTCTCTATTAAGAATAATAGATGTAAAAGCAGTCTTTGAGAATTTAGAATATAATCTTGCAGATTTTTCTATTTTATTTCATATAAATGATGAATTCTGCCCTTGGAATAACGGAATTTTCACATTAACTTCAAAAGAAAAAAATGTAAAAGTGGATGTGAATAATACATCAAAAGAATCCGTCGATATTGAGATAGATATTGGACATCTTGCACAATTAATAGCAGGATTTAGAACAGTAGGAGAACTTTGTGAATTAGACTTCATTACAGTCAATCATGAGAAGCTGGAACTTCTAGAAAAACTCTTTCCAAAGACTAATAATTATCTTCATGACATTTTCTAGACTCAGATTTTTAGGGTACTCACCCAGTTATTGCTAGTATTTTTTATTTTTGGCTTGATCTACTTGAAAATAGGGAAGAATCAATGTTTTTTATTTATAAACTTTTGGTTTTGTTTAGCATTATATATAGGTATTTCATTAATAGATTAATAAACTAGTCGATAACACAAACATCAAGTTTCAGAGATTTATAAAATGATTTCAGAAGATACAATGAAAATTTATCAAGAAAATATTATTCAAGTTGAAGAAAATTTTTATCCAGATATTTCAGGAGCAGTATTACATTTGTCAGATCTAAACAAAAATGAGGAATCTGAATATATTTACAATGGGGATGAAAAAATTCCTTTTAATGAAAGAAATCCTGAATATCAACGAATTTTTAAAGAAGAATTCTTAGGATAGTGAGAATTCTTTAAAAATTGTATGTGGTATTCATTAAGAGTAAGACCATGTTTCTTTTTAGATTTAGACAAATCTTTGATTGATTTGTCTAAAATCAATTCGATTACTTATCATAATCCCGATAAAAGCAATTTTAACTATAAAAATATCACTAAACTTGTCGGGAGTTTTCTCTTAAATTATTATGACTCTATATGGAAAATTATATAGAATGAATAAGGTGTACAAATTGAGTTTAAAAGTATCAGATAAAAATTTGGCTGATTTGGTACAAGAAATTGAAGATATTGAAAAATTTCCAGATATTTCGAGTTTAATCATCCCTTTTTCAGTAGCATTTAAAAAATTCAATCCTCCAGATATATACAATGGAGAAGAAATAATTTCTTTTGATGAGAAGGATTTATTATTTAAAGAAATATTGATTAATGAGTTTCTTACAGATTGAAGGAAATAAAAAATTTAGTATTTTACCAAATTTGGTATAAGAAATACATTTAAACACATAGGACAAGAATTATATTTTAGTAACCAAGAAGTGATGCAGGTAGAATGATACTGACTATCGCAATAAGAACATTTAATTATATTACATCTCTTTAGACTGATCTTTTCATGACATATAGTACATTTAGTCTCTGATTTTTGAGATGTATTCTCAATTTTTAATTTTATTCCACAAAAACAACAGAAGTTTAGATGAGATTTATTTAATCCTTGAATCTTCTTACCGCAATACGGACAAAAATTATATTTTTGAATATTCAATATTATATCATCTTATTTCTTTTAGTTCGTACCATTAATCAATATGTATTAATAAGTATAAAAGAAGTTTATTTAGTCCAATATTTAATGATAAATTGGATTAAAATAGAGAATAATAAAAAAATTGACTTATTGGAATTTTTGAATAAATTCTTTTACTGAGGTAATATATTCATTTTCAAAATAAAAAATAGTATTATGCCCAGCTCCCTCTATTAACACTAGATTTTTATAAGTTGCTGGAGGAACATTTTCAAATATCAATTTCCCTTGTTGATATGGAATTATCTGATCCATAGTACCATGTATAATCAATACAGGTTTCTTAAACTTTCTAATTCTTACGTCATTTGAATATTCACTAAAGAATTCAGGATCAATCTCTTGACCACTTAGCCTTGTCATCATACCATGTATACTAGCAAACCCGCTTTCAAAAATAACTCCTCTTAGGCTTTCGGGATTATGGGAACCAATTTCGGAAGCACAAATGCTTCCCAGTGAACGCCCCAAAATAAATATAGAATCTCTTAGTCTCTTTTTTATAATCCACTCATGAAATGCTTTATAAATTGGTAGTGCATCTATTATTAAGCTAGTGTAAAAAGGTTCGCCTGAACTAAATCCATATCCACGATAATCAACAACCGCTAAATTGACTCCACATCTATAGAAGAATTCCCTCGCACCTTGATAATCTGCCGCAACCTCCCCATTTCCATGGAATAAAAGAACTGTAGGTAAATTTAAATCATTTAAATATACAAAACCTCCAATAAGGATATCTTTATCGATCTGAAACTTTAAAACCCTAATGTTGGGGTCGATTTCTTTAGGGATCGGTGTTCTCCGGGGGTAAAAAAGAGTATGAGAAACTTGGGGATTATCTAATATCGATTTTTTTTCCATAGTATAAAATCTTCCTATACAGACTTAAGAATCTTTTTTTATAATCACACATGACTCTTGTGAATATTTGATAAAAATGTAAAATTTTATAAGAAATTGAAGAAATAATTACCTACCTTTTTGTCTAATCATAAAAATATAATGAAAGTGAATCCAAAATATGGGAGTTTTAATGATCACTGTATGGTATCCACCCCATAAAGGTATTGAAATTGCGAAGCTGTTTTTAAAATCACCTAGGGAGATTCCTTTTGTAACAAAATGGAGAGTTTTCAATACACCTGCAGGAAGAGAAGGTATGAAGCAATATCATATTATATATACAGAAAGAGGAAAATTAGAAGAAGCTGGAGAGGAATTACTAAAATATTTCACACCCTTTATGACTCAGATTGAAGGATTTCATATGCAAAGTGAAGGCCTTACAGGAGTATCCGATTCTTATAAAACAATAGGAATGGAATGGAAGTAAATCTAAAAATCAAAATCAATTCTTTTTTTTCTTTATAAAATTGTCGGATTGAATTAAGTTATTAACTGTTTGTTGATTTTTCCACGTTTTTTATAATATATTAATGTTATAGCTGTTGTTCCAAATAACACTATGATAAAAATAATAACTGGAAAGTCGATACTAGGCTGTCCCTGTTCACTCTCCTCAGGACAAACAGGATATCCAGCACTTTTCCATCCGGTAATACCACCCGCCATGTTAAATATTTTCGTAAATTCATTATTATTAAGAGTTTGACTTGCACTTGTACTTCTAGCACCAGTTCGGCAATAAACTATTATCTCAGTATCATTATAAGGATAAAGCTCAGATAATCTTGATTCGAGTTCATCAACAGGAATTAAAGTAGCATTACATATATGTTCTGCATCATATTCTTCTTGAGTTCTGACATCTAGAATAAGCAAGTCTGGATAAAGAGTAGAGTTAGTTATCATTTCATAAGCTTCTTCGACAGAAATGAGTTCAACCATTGCTCTAACAGGAGTTATTGATACCTGCCCGATAAGAGAGAATGAACAGAGTACAATTAAAATATAAATTAACTTTTTCCTAACCATTATCTCTTACGATTTTCACAAATATTTAAATTTAACTCTTATAATTATTTAGCTTTTCCTTGATCCGCGACTGCTTTAATAGCTTCTTCAACTTTTGAAATGTCTCCGAGATAATAATGAGAAATCGGTTTCATATTCTCATCTAACTCATATATTAATGGTATGCCAGTAGGAATATTCAATTCTACTATTTCTTCCTCTGGAACATCGTCAAGGTACTTAACAAGGGCTCTTAAACTATTTCCATGAGCAGAAATCAAAACTCTTTTTCCCGATTTAATAGTAGGAACGATTGATTCATGCCAATAAGGGAAGACTCTTTCCACGGTGTCTTTGAGACACTCGGTCAAAGGAATTTCTTCTGCTTTCAATTCACTATATCTTCTATCGTTTCCAGGATATCTTGGATCGCTGGTTTTAAGGGCAGGTGGAGGTATATCATAGCTTCTCCTCCATATGAGAACTTGTTCTTCCCCTACGTCTGCAGCCATCTTAGCTTTATAAAATCCTTGCAAAGCTCCATAATGTCTTTCATTTAATCTCCATGAACGATAAATAGGAAGCCACATTAAATCCATCTCATCCAACACAATCCACAAAGTTCTTATTCCCCTTTTCAATACCGACGTAAAAGCAATATCAAACGTATATCCTCCTTCCTTTAGTAATCTAGCAGCTTCTTTTGCTTCTTCAACTCCTTTTTCTGAAAGATCTACATCTGTCCACCCTGTGAAGCGGTTTTCCTTATTCCAGGTGCTTTCCCCGTGCCGTAACAAAACAACTTTGTACAATATTATACATCTCATTTATATTATATTCGCATTATTTGAATATTTTAACCCTTAATATATATCTCTTTACATTTTAAATTAAGAAAAAGAAAATCAAACTAGTTTAATGATTTAAGTTCTTATTAATTACCAGTTTTAGAGTTACGTTCCATAATTTGTAATTTTTTGTATTTTTCTTCATGTAATATGAGAATTTCATTTTGAATCTTTACCCAATAATCTCCTTTTATGGGATATAATTGTAAAATAAGAGCTGCCAGTATTAATGCAATTCCGGGAATTAAACCTATGAATAACCTAATTGCAAAGATTGCCGCATCAGGTTGCGGTAGCACGGGTGGTTCACCTATTTCATGAGGTATGAAATTCGCTAAATCTAATAATACGGTAGGGATTATAATCGCAATACTCTGTGCTGGCTTAGTAAAAAATGCATTAACTCCAAAAAAAGCAGCTTCTCTTCTTACTCCTGTCTTTACTTCATCCTCATCAGCTACTTGAGCAAATAATACATTGGTAAATATCAAGGGTCCAACAAATCCAATGGCTGATATAGCTATAGAAAAATAAATTAATACAGGGATATCATAAGCTGTAAGGATAAATAATAAAATCATCCCAAATCCCCCAATTAATAATAAGATTTGGTCACTTCTTACTACTCCCCATTTCCTAATTAACTTTGGAGTTACCCAAATGCAAGTAAGGAGAGGTATAAATATGAAAACCAATAATATTAGTGATGATTCTTCCATGATGTAATCTGCCGCATAAAAAATCGAACCTACTATTAATGAATTTATTAATGTTCCCATAAAATTCGCTGCAACAACAATAAGAAACGATTTATTTCT
>Ga0209427_10007205_pt1 | contig 12606 bp, 10 predicted proteins | sample DeeMarSWOR136_30_FD_187465 | JGI IMG/M metagenome (GOLD analysis project Ga0209427, IMG submission 187465) | Marine sediment microbial communities from White Oak River estuary, North Carolina - WOR-1-36_30 (SPAdes) (version 2) | ecosystem: Environmental > Aquatic > Marine > Intertidal zone >... | reverse complement strand
AAGCCAAGTCCCTAAAGCCCTGGCTTACCTGAGAAAAGAAATGAAAAGTGTATTAATCTTGATTTCATTTATCCCTGCTTATTTAAAAGTGCGAACACGAGCCTGCTTGCGCAGCTTGTCCAGAGTCTTTTGGATCTTTGAGTCAGTCTTTCCTGCAAATTGGATTTTTTTAGTTCCCGGAATTGCCCCAAATATTGCTCCAAATCCTGCACCAATAACTCCATAAAAAATGGCGCATTTTAGTCCATTAGCGACACCATCTTCTAATCCACCCAATCCGATGACTCCGCCTATCCATAGTCCCTTTTTAGCGCCCTTCATAGGTTTAGATTGTTTTTTAATGTTAATAACTATAATATCCCCAATATCAATGGATTCATCTTTTCCTTCGGTATCCAATACAAGCAATGAATTCTCCTTGACCGCGATAAGCTCACCATTAATTAAACGCCCGTCTTTTTTCCAGATTTTAAGATTGGCTCCTCGCTTTTCTTTAGCAAACAGGTCTGCAGAAAGCATCAATAAAGAGATGACAAGAAGCAGCGATATGTTCTTTTTCATGTTCCCCCCTTATTTGTAATCACGAATACGAGCTTTCTTGCGTAAATAATCCAGAGCATCGCTGACTTCTAAGTCAGTCATTCCATCAATTTGGATTTTTTTATATTTTCCAGCAGGTGCACCAGCAATTACCCCGATCAACGCTCCAAGTAATGCACCAGCTGTTCCACCAATACTTGCATATATCATTCCCCCCAATACTGCTGCAGCTGCTGGGGTTAATAGTTCATCATCCTCAGCTAAACCACGCGCCACACCAATGCCTCCTCCTATTAAAGTTCCAATTCCACCCCCTATTACAACCATTGTCCAAAACTTTGATATCCTCTTAACTTCAATGCGCTTAATCTCCTCAATGTCAAAGGAAACATCTTTTCCTCCAGGCACTAAAATTAACAAAGAATTCTGTTTCACTGCGATGAGTTCCCCTTGAAACTGTGTTCCATCCATTTTTGTGATTAGAAGCATAGCTCCTCGCTTTTCTCTGGCATACAGATTTACAGAAAGCATCATTAAAGAGAAAACAAGGAACACCGATAGGAATTTTTTGCCTGTGGGATTCATTCATCCCTCCTCTTGCTTATCTGGCGATAGAATATAGGATTAAAAATCTTATGTCAATCCAGGTGCTCATTTGACGATTCTGGTTGATTCATCATTCATCCTAAGGTCATTTCTTGCAGAACAGGCAAAAGGGGAGGAACTCTATCCGTTTAAGTTTGACACTCGCTTCATTAATTATTATCCTATTGCCAAGTAAGCCGAGGGAAGAATGGGCATAAAGTGTCCTAAGTGCGATACCGAAAACACCTCAGATTCAGAATTCTGTAAAAAGTGCGCCACATTGCTTCCTTCCTCAAAGAAAATCGCTGTCACCGAGACTCTCGAGACTCCCAAGGAAGAATTGACCACCGGCTCGATATTTGCCGGAAGATACCAGATTATCGAAGAGCTGGGCAAGGGCGGCATGGGCAAGGTTTATAGAGCCCTGGATAAGAAGTTGAATGAGGAGGTCGCACTCAAGCTCATCAAGCCTGAGATCGCCTCGGATAAAAAGACTCTGGAACGGTTTAACAATGAGCTCAAATTAGCCCGGAAGATCGCCCATAAGAATGTCGGCCGGATGTACGAGCTTATGGAGGAGAAAGGAACTCATTTTATCACCATGGAATATGTTCCCGGGCAGGATTTGAGGGGATTGATCCGGCAGACAGGGCAGTTGGCTGTGGGGACAGCTATTTCCATAGCCAGGCAGGTCTGCGAGGGATTAGCAGAGGCCCATAGATTGGGAGTCATCCACCGCGACCTCAAGCCTCAGAACATCATGATAGATAAAGAAGGAAACGCCCGGATCATGGATTTCGGGATAGCCCGCTCGCTCAAGGCCAAGGGGATAACAGGGGCCGGGGTGATGGTCGGGACTCCGGAATACATGTCACCTGAGCAGGTGGAAAGCAAGGAAGTCGGCCAGCAATCGGATATCTATACGCTGGGAGTCATCCTTTATGAAATGGTGACAGGTCGGGTCCCGTTCGAAGGAGATACTCCTCTAAGCGTGGCTGTAAAGCACAAGACAGAAGCGCCTCCTGACCCAAAGCAGGTCAATGCCCAGATTCCAGAGGACCTCAGCCGTCTGATACTGAAATGTCTGGAGAAAGACAGTGACAAAAGATATCAGAGTGCAGGAGAAGTCCGGTCTGAATTAGAGAATATCGAGAAAGGAATCCCCACTACAGATAGGGTGATCCCCGGGAAAAAGCCCCTGACTTCGAAAGAAATAACAGTCACCTTCAGGAAGCCCTGGCTAATGATCGCCGCGCTGGCTGTGGCGGTCATTGTGGTTGGAGTAGGCATTATTTTTATCCGAAGCGAGCGACCGATTCTTTCCCCTGCTCAAAAGAGATTGGTCGTATTGCCCTTTAAGAATCTCGGGCCAACCGAGGACGATTATTTCGCCGACAGCATAACAGATGAAATCAGGGCCCGACTGACACAGATCGAAAAACTGGCCATGATTGCCCGGACCAGCGCTTATCAATATAAAAACACAGACAAGTCCATCCAGAAGATCGGCGAGGAGCTGGAAGCCGATTATATTCTGGAAGGCACCATACGCTGGCAGAAGTTTCCTGATGGTTCAAGCCGGGTGCGGGTCATCCCGGAACTTATCAGCGCTTCTGATTCCACCAATCTCTGGACAGAAGTCTACGAGAAAGACATAACGGATATATTCGAAGTTCAATCCGCGATTGCCCAGCAGGTGGCAGAAGCCTTGAATATCACGCTAGGCGAGGATAAGCGCAGAGCTTTGCAGGCCAAGCCGACGACCAATATGGAAGCATATAACCACTATCTGCAAGGCATGGATTATCTCCGCAGGAGTAACAGGGAAGAGGATATCCGTATTTCCATTCAGATGTTTGAGAGAGCAGTCGAGTTGGATCCTGATTTTGTCTTGGCCTATGTTAAGCTGACACGAGCCTACGTGAGGCTGTATTGGATCCATTATTTTAAGGTGAATATGAGTTTGGTAGCCAAAGCCAAGGAAGCCGTGGATAAGGCCTATGAGCTCAGTCCTGATTCGCCTGAGACGCATTGGGCTTTAGGGTATTATTATTATCATGGTCACATGGATTATGAGCGGGCATTGGAGCATTTCTACCAGGCTCTCAAAGGACCGGAAGATACAAGCGATGTATTAACAGGAATCAGCTATGTTCAACGGCGGCAGGGGAAATACGAGCAGTCGGTCGCCAATCTCAAAAAAGCTGTAGAGCTTGACCCGCGCGCCACGATCAAAGCTTATGAAATAGGGCAATCATACTTATTCCTGCGTGATTATAAAGAGTCGGAACGATACACAGACCAGGCCATCTCTCTGTCTCCGGATTTATCAGAAGCCTATGGCTGGAAAGCACGGCTGTACTTGGTTTGGGAGGGCAGCATCGAGAAGGCGCTTAAAGTGATAGAGGAGGCGCCACAAGCGGTGCACCAAAAGGAAGAAGCATACTTTGTCTTTTCGTCGGTATTGGTCAATATATTCGATGGCAACTATCAAAAGGCGCTGGACTATCTTTCTGGATTATCATCTGATGTTATTTACGCACATATGTTCTTCGTTCCCAAGGCTCTTCTCACTGCCCAAATCTACGGCCTCATGGGTCAATCGGAGTTGGAACAAGAACATTATGAATCCGCCCGTATATTTCTGGAAGCCAAGGCTAAGGTATGGCCAGAGGATGCCAGGATTCACAGTTCGCTCGGCTTGGCCTATGCCGGCCTGGGAAGAAAGGAAGAAGCGGTTCGTGAAGGGAAGAAAGCTGTTGAGCTTCTTCCGGTTGTCAAGGATGCCTGGAGGGGTCCTTTCCTTGTCAAAGACCTGGCCCGCATCTATGTGATGGTGGGAGAATACGACACGGCGATCGATCAACTCGAGTATCTGCTATCCATTCCTGGTGAAATTTCCATTCCCTTTCTCAAGCTAGATCCCGTCTGGAAACCATTGGGCGACAATCCACGTTTTCAGAAGATATTATCGCGAGGAAAATAGCTCTGGTAGTTTAAGGCAAAACGGCATAAAGAGCTTTCCATCCAAGGTCACAGGGAAAAGCCATAGAGAATTATGAAATACTCTTTGAACTCTGAAAAAGCGTTGACTTTATTGTATCTGATGTTGAGGATACGAGAAAGAGGCTGGCTGCGCTGAAGGCAAAGTCATAAACTCTTCTTTTTGTGCGGTTTTACAATGAGCGTGAGCCCCTGCACGTTTTGAACCACTGCTTTATCGCCGGGTGAGAGCGGCTCCCCGCTCTTTGCCCACCAGAGTTCTCCGTGGATAAATACCTTGCCTTCAGTATCGCTCCATTCCTTAACCTTTCCGACCTGTCCGACCAGCCCTGAGCTCCCGGTCAAAGGCTTCCTTTTCTTTTTGAGGATCAGCCAGAGCAGAGGAATGACGGCGTGCTCGATGAATTCAAAGAGCAAATAGGCCAGGATAATAAAGATAAATACTTTCAGTATCATGGATTCCGGCCAGCCTCAATCTCAGTATCGATAATCTTATCTTAATTTAAAATCATCCTGGTGACAAACAATTAATCCAAGGAGTGGAAAGCGACGCTGATTTCCCGTTACCCGATGGTTACAATTCTGGATTTGGCTGGCCTTATGATCTTAGTTCATTCGTAGCGGAGCGAATCCACAGGGTTGGCAGTTGCGGCTTTGATGGATTGATAGCTCACCGTTAAAAGAGCAATGATAAAAGTAATCACTCCGGAAACGATGAAAATGTCGAAGCGAATTTGAGTGCGGTAGAGAAAACTCTGAAGCCAGCGGTGCAAGAGATACCAGGCCATTGGCCAGGCGAGAATGTTCGCCAGAAGGACCAGCCGGGTCAGATCTTTTGAGAGGTGTATCACGATCCTGGAGACAGAAGAACCGAGCACCTTGCGGATGCCGATTTCTTTGGTCTTCCGCTCAGCGTTGAATGAGGCCAGACCAAAGAGTCCCAGGCAGGAGATGAAAATCGCAAATCCGGCGAGGTAGGCGATCAGAGAGCGTGTCCTGCGCACAAAGCTGAATTGAATCTCATAGGTGGCATCCAGGAACTGATATTCAAAAGGGAAGCCCGGGTTCAACCGCTCGAAGATGTTTTTCACTTGAGCAAGGGTTTGGGAGATGTTTGCCGGATCGATTTTCAGGAATATGAACCTGTAGCTCTCAGGCGTCTGGAGCAGGACGAGCGGTTCATCTTTCCTCCATCTGGGATTGGGGAGGTAGTCTTTGATCACACCGATAACCGTGTAATTTCGACCACTATAAGGCCATGACATCCGGGTCCCGACCGGATTCTGCTTTCCCATTATTCCGGCCATTTTTTCATTTATCAGTATCTCCCCTGGATTTCCGGAGTAGTCGTGTTCTTTGCGGAAGAAGCGGCCCTGGGCAAGGGGGATTTCAAAAGTCTCCAGAAAATCGGAGTCAACACTCATGTCCGTAATGAGAGTTTTGAGCTCCGGATTTTTTCCCTCCCACTGCCAGCTTGTGCTATTCGACCGTCCGCCAGTAAGATAAGTGGAGGCGGTCGTAACCCGTGTGATCCCGGGAACGTGGAGGAACTCATTTTTAGCCATCTCGTACCGCGCACTCAGCTCCCCTCTGTTCGAAAAGAACATAATATTTTCCATGTTGTAGCCCAGGTCCATGGTCTGAAGATAGGTGAGCTGTTTATAAATGCCGACAGCATAAGCGATAAGCCCGATAGCCAAGGTGAATTGAATTACGACCAGAGTCTTACGAAAGCCGGCTCTTTTTAATGATGATCCCTTGAATCCCTTAATGATCCGAAGCGGCTGAAATGAGGACATGAACAGAGCCGGATAGCTCCCCGCCACCAGTGCAGTTAAAAGCGAGGTCCCGAACAAGAACCCTAAGAGAGATGGATTATGGAGAACATTGAGAGTCAGTTCTTTCCGGAAAAGAGTGTTGAACATCGGGAGAAAAAGCCTGGCCAGGAATACGGTCAACACCATCGAGGTCAGGACGAGCAGGGACGTCTCGAAGTAGAACTGTTTGATGATATCCTTCCGGAAGGCCCCGATAATCTTGCGCATCCCGATTTCCTTGGAACGGTTTCCGGACCGGGCAGTGGTCAGGTTCATGAAGTTGATGCAGGCGATGAGCAGGATGAAGGCACCCAGGAAAACGACCAGCCGGATCTGTTCGATGCTTCCTCCTCCATCGCCCAGTCTGTAGAGATGGAACCTGGCAAAAGGTCGCAGGACCGGCACATATTCGTCACTGCTGTATGTTTCCACCACGAATTCCTTGATTTTACGGTTTAAGTCGTTGAATGAGCTCCCTTTCCGGAGCTGGACGAAAACGAAAAAATTTTGATTGGAAAATCCTCTCAGGTCAACCTCTTTATGAATATTCCTGGCGTAGAATTCCAGCGGCATCAAGATGTCAAAACGGAACGTGGAATTGCTGGGGACTTCCTCCATCACTCCCGTCACCTTCATCGGAAATTGATTGTCAACGATGATGACTTCTCCGATAGGACTCTCGTTTCCGAAGTATTTTTTCGCAACCCGCTCGGATAGAACCAGAGAATAGGGATCTTTGAGCGCGGTCTTTGGGTCCCCTTCGATCAAAGGAAAGGTGAATACCTCTAGGACTTCCGGATCTGCAGGAAAGATTCCTTGTTCCGAGAATATTCTGTCCTTATAGCTGAGGATAGAAGTATGGTACCCGGCAAGAAACCGGGCCGATTCCTCCACTTCCGGAAGAAGCTCCTCTAAAAGCGGGCCCACTCCAGGAACCGACGGCACCTGCAGCTCATCTCTTTCCTCCTTACAATGGGCAGAGACGAGGTAGATGTCGTCTATCTTCTCATGGAATTTATCAAAGCTCAGCTCGTCCTGAACCCACAAGAGGAGCAAGACCACACAGGTCATGCCGATGGTCAAACCGGCGATGTTAATGAAAGAGTAGACTTTGTGTCTTTTGACATTCCGAAAAGCGATTTTCAAATAGTTTCTGAACATGACTGTACTCCATTTCATAATAAATAAAGAATAATAAAGAACAGCCTGGATGGTGTTCCATAATATCCAGAGGAAAGCCCATAGCCGGCCATGGTATTTGCAGATTCCGGCATATTCGGTTTCGTAGTCCCTGGTTATGGAGAAGAGGTCTTCGTACACGGACAACCGGCTGAGGAACCAGAGGAAGATTTTCGGTGGCTGGTGAGAGTCTCCCGTCATTTTTTCTTCTCAAAAGCGTAGTCGGCCACATCACCCCAGGCCAGCTTGTGGACCCTCTGGGCGTGTGATAAAGCTTTTTTGCCCTCCGGAGTCAGGCAATAGAGCACTTTTCTCCGGCCACCCTGTTTGGAAAGAGGCTCGCTTTCGCCTGATATGACGAGTCTTCTCCGGACAAGAAGATAAAGGGTGTTGTAGAGGGAGCCGTAGTTCAATACCTTTCCGGTGATTTTTTTAAAGTGTTCTCTGATTGTGACCCCGTAGGCATTGTCCTTAAGCTTCCAGATGCAAAGAAGGATCAGCTCTTCGTTTTTGGTCAGCTCATACATCTTTGGCCTCGTCTTAAGTATTTATCATAAATACATACTTATAGACGTAAGAGAAGTCGAAAAGGTTGCAAAAAAATTAGGAATTAATTCTGATCCTTCTGGAACTCCTTTTTTCTCTTTCTTTTTTCTTTTTTTTCCAGCCATCTGTCATAAAGGAGCTCCAGAATTTCCTCTTTGGTCTTCTTATCCGCATCCTTTATCTTCAATCCCATTTTCAGCCGGTTTTTATAATACTTGCTCCAGACCACTTCTGCTGAGATAAGGGTTATGATTTGTCTTTCCGGAATGAGGATTTTCAGGGTCAATTGAGAGCCAGGGCTGGGGATGAGAAAGTCCAGACCTACTTTGAATCCCTCCCGGGAGAAATCGAGCACCGTGGCTTTCTTGATCAGGCTTTTCTTGCCCTCGAATTCCAGGACTTCGGACCGAAGAGAACACTCGTACCTCGGGTATTTCCTTCTCTCCAATCCCTTTTTGCTCACGGATGCCCGTATCATTATAACAGAAATTGAATAAATTAGAGAGAATTATGGTTTCGGCAAGGCAAAATGACCTGCCGGATTGAGTTGAAGCCCCGCTGATCTTTAGAAAATGCCCAGCCCGAGAAGGGGAGGCAGCGAGCGGATGCGAGCGTTGGAAGGGGGAAGTCAGTTCCCCCTCCAAGGTTGACTAATGAATATGCTTGCTGATGTAATCAGCCACCGCCTCCTGCGCGTTCCTGTCTTTCCAGCCAGTCCACCAGAATTCAACTCCCACCTCATATTTACCTTTCTCCGTATTCTTCCGGCACCACACCGCTTTGGCCAGGGCAAGGATTGCTGAAGGGAATATCGGCGATTTCATTTCAAGAGTCAGTATGGTGCCAGGCTTAATTTCCTCTCTGGCCTCAAAACAGATTCCTCCTCCGCTGATGTTGACTGTAAAACTCTGAAGGGGATTACCTTCAAATTCCTCTGAGGTGAGCACTCTATACTCTACGTCCCATATTGTTCCGAGCCTGGGGTATTTTCTTTGGTCTTTTTTATCTTCTTCCATATTTTACCTCGAAAGCTGACCGGAAAATCTCTCCTTAAAAACAAGAATCCAACAGCATTGAGGGTTCTTTGGAAAATCGATCCGGGCTGTTTTCGAATGTCTCAATGAAAAGACTGTTTTAAAGGCTGATAAATTGAACTTGAAAGCACAGCCACCCACTTCGGGGTCATTCTACCAGTTTTTTTTTCGCATTTCCATAAAAATATCCACTTTTTTCTCTATGTCTTTCCAGATAATAGCCAGATTAAGACGCCATCCGAACACTCTCTGGACCTCCTTTCTTTCCTGTGAAGCGCAGGTTTTTTCGTCTTAACCGACACTTTGCAAATCTTTAACAACTTTTTGACAAATCTCATCCAAAAGAAGCCTAGATTAGACACAGACAGAGAGCCCAGGGGAACATCGCAATATGTGATCCTTGGAACTTGAGCTCAGAGTATTTGCAGGCTGATATGAATGAAAGACATGACTCAAATAGTTGAAATGAACGAGCGGAAATTAGGGAGAAAACTTTATTCTCCCTTAAAAAAATCTATATAAGGAGGTTTAAATGATCAAACAATTTATTGTGGTGATGGCCTCTTTCCTTGTCCTCCTCTCGCTCCCCTGGCCTGGTTCAGGAGAACAGTTGACCATCCTGCACACCAATGACACGCATTCCCATCTGTATTCCTTCGGTCCGTTGAACCGCTACGGCGGGATAGCCAGGATGTCCGCTCTGATCAAAGAGTTGAAAAGGAAGAATGGAAATGTGCTGACTCTTCATGCTGGCGATGTGTTTGTGGGGACTTTCGCTTTTAACAAATACCTGGGCTATCCGGAGCTGGATATCATGGAGGAGCTGTATGAAGCTATGGCCATAGGTAACCATGAGCTTGACCTGGGGATCGATACTCTGGCAGCCATCCTTAGCGGGCAGATCGCAGGCGAAAGTCCGATTGCGCTCCCTTTCCTGTTGGCCAACATTGACTGGGATAAGGTAGGTCAGGGACATCCGCTCCAGTCTCTGGTGCAGCCGCATATGGTTGTCAATATCGGCAGTCTTAAAGTGGGGCTCATAGGCGTGGTGACGACCGACCCCTACAATTACTCTGAAGAAGTGAATGCGGTCCTCACCGATCCTTATGAGGCAGCCGGTTTTTCTGCCTATTATCTCAGGGCAGAGGAGAGGGTTGACCTTGTCATTGCTGTCTCCCATCTTGGCAAAGCGGCTGATGTTGAAGGACTGTCTCAGGTGCCGGGGATCGATATCATCGTGGGTGGGCATTCTCACGATGCGCTCTTCGAACCCATCATCGCCAACGGAAAAATCATCGTCCAGGCAGGCGAGTTTGGGAAATACCTGGGTGAGCTTAAGGTGAAGGTGAAAGCCGGGAATGTGGAGCTGGTCAATTATAAACTCCATCCCATCACCTGGGAAACCCGGATAGACTTCACCCTGGTCCCGAAGCTGTTCATGCTCAGATGGGGTATCTATAAGGATCCCAGGTTCGGTCCGGTTTATTCTGAGAAGGTGGCCTGGGCCAAATGGGACCTGGAAGAGCGGTGGGAAGAAGGAAATCCCCACCGGGATACGGCTCTCGGCAACCTGGTCGCTGACGCGATCAAGGCCGGAGTGAAGGACCAGGGCTATCCTGTGGACATTGCTCTTGAAGCGAACGGCTACATCGCGCACAGGATCTACAGGGGCAGTGTTGTCGGGAACGATGTCCTGCGGTCGGTTCCTTACGGCTATGACCCGGAGTCAGGATTGGGATTCAGGATAAAGACTGTTCTACTGGCTGGAGCACAGATCTTAGCCGGACTCGAATTCACTGTTTCCATGGTAGAGTACACGGATGACCTTTCCCTCCAGGTATCGGGTTTGACTTTCGAGTATGATTCTAGCCAGTCCCCTGCTCCTCCTGCTCCACCAGTCCAATTCAGCAGGCTGGATCCCGCTTCAGTCAGAATCAACGGACGACCGGTCGATCCTTTCGGACTCTATTGGGTGGCCATGAACGAGCAGCTCGTTGAATTTTTAAGCTCAATGGGCCTTGTCCCCTTGGGAGAACAGGAGACCGGTCTTTTTGAGTACAGACTTGTCCGCGACTTTATGAGCAACTTGAAATATCTGAAGTACACATCCGAAGGCAGGATCATCGACAAAGCTTTTAAGGATTGAAAGTTCTTCTTTGTAACATTCGATGAGTTAGGATTTTGCCTGATTCAGGAGTAATCGGAAAAGAGGCCAGTCAACTTGGGGAGGCTCTGGTACCGTGTTAAAAAAGGCTTGAGTTTAAAGTATTAAGACTCTTGTGGGGGGTGAGAGTCAGCACAGCCCGGCGGACCAGATGCCTCCCCTTTCTTTTTATTGGGTTTTTTCTGCTTCGGGAATGTACTATAATGGCTGAGCCGGAAAGAAAAAAAGAGAACTTCAGTGCCAGAGAGAATCGCCTTAGTCACAGGAAGCAGTCGGGGAATCGGGCGGGATATCGCCCTGAGGCTGGCTGATGCCTACTCGGGTGTGGCGGTTCATTACCTGACCAACAGGCAGGCTGCTGAGAAGGCCGTCAAAAGGATTCAGGAGAAAGGAAAGCTCAGCGCCAGCTTTCAGGCGGACCTGACAAAAGAAAAAGAGGCCATATCCTTAATCAGGAATGTTGAGCAGGAATTCGGCAGGATTGACATCCTGGTCAACAATTTCGGCCCGATCCTGGTCAAACCCTGGGAGAAGGTGACGTCTTTTGAATGGGAATCCGTCATCCGCAGCAATCTGCTGAGCGCACTCTTTTGCATAAAGGCTGTTCTTCCGGGCATGAGAAAAAGAGAGTGGGGGAGGATTGTCAACATCGGCTACAGCCGGGCGGAGCAGCTGGCCGCTTTTTCGACCATCACTCCTTATGCCATCGCCAAGACCGGGCTCCTGATCCTGACGCGTTCTGTGGCCGCTTCAGAGGCAGCCGTCGGGATCACGGTCAACATGGTTTCTCCGGGTCTGATGAAAGGCGGGGTCCTTCCTGAGAGCAGGGATGTTCCCCGAGGAAGACTGGGCAAGTTCAAGGATGTCTCACACGCCGTGATGTTCCTGGTTTCTGAGGAGGCGGATTTCATCACCGGGACGAACCTGATCGTCGCCGGCGGCTGGAAAATATGATTCTGACTTATGTGAAGTTATTGCTGCCGGGAAAGAATAAATAAATTAAATCCTAAATTGGCTGGGAAGATCCAGTATAATATCCTTAAACCAGCCAGCCTCTTCTTCGCTTCCTCATCTCAGGAATGTCGCTGACCAGCGATTTGAGGAAGGAGCAGATGCCAGGAATCTGAACATCTCAAATCAAGACCTCACCTAAAGCTGATATATCTCGATCAAAGATAAACACATTGGAATCCCCAGACGTAATAGTAATAAACATATTGACTTCAGAAAGTACAAATTTATGCCAGGGAGCCTTGAAATGAAAATTCTCAGGTTTTTGATGATTTTTTTATTTGCACTTCCCCTCTCCCCAGAAAAAATCGCTGATCTTCCCGGACTCGATCATCCCGCATCGATGACCATTGAGGATTCAATCCTCTACGTTTGCGACCGGGAGTCCATTCATATTTTCCAGCTGAAGCCTTTCCGGTTCGTTCGAAAATTTGGCCGCCTCGGCGAGGGCCCCGGGGAGTTCAACTCTCCGCCTCATCTGGCTGCCTTTTCCGATCATCTTTTTGTCAACACGATGGGCAAGATCATGAAATTCACGAAGAAAGGAGAATTTCTGGAGCAGATGAAGATTCCGTTTACCTATTTTTATGTCTACTACCCGCTCATGCAAACGGGGCCGAATTATGCGGGCCTTCCACTCATAAGGATTGAGGACACAACCACCTTCATTCATACCGTTAATGTGTATGATCCCCAGCTCAAACCGATTAAAGAAATTTACGAGGGA
>Ga0209427_10007203_pt1 | contig 12611 bp, 7 predicted proteins | sample DeeMarSWOR136_30_FD_187465 | JGI IMG/M metagenome (GOLD analysis project Ga0209427, IMG submission 187465) | Marine sediment microbial communities from White Oak River estuary, North Carolina - WOR-1-36_30 (SPAdes) (version 2) | ecosystem: Environmental > Aquatic > Marine > Intertidal zone >... | reverse complement strand
TTGAACGATACCCATCTTTTGGGGCTGTCCTGGGATGAATTTCAGGGTTTCACTGCCGTTCCATGGAATGAGGCAAAAATTTGCGGCCTTCTGAAAGAGACCCCAACGGCCCATATTCCGCTAATGTTTTTTAAAGGGCTGAATTGTTATCTTGCGCTAAATTTGTTAAGGTCTTATTATGACTCTTTAGTGGCGAAACGCGGGTAGCGTCCTAATTTCTACCCCCCGACCCGCGAATTCTCTACCTGACAATGCCGGCCGCAATTAGGCGGTCAAGGGAGATTTATTATGAAAAAGAAATTGATTATTGGATTCGGGATTTTGGTTGTCCTTTTCCTTTGGGCAGGGATTTCAATCTATCCCGATTGGCTTTGGTTCGAAAACCTTGGTTTGTCCCCGGTTTTTCTGACCATGCTTTTGAGCAGATATGGCTTTGGATTTGTGGTGTGGTTGCTCTTGATGATCATCATAGCCATTAACCTTTATGCGGCCAAACGTCTGCACCCTGGAAACGGACGAGAGGTCTTCAAGGATTCTGGCGACTATCTTTCTCAGATGGGTCTTTCGGCGAGGACTCTGAATACCCTTCTTCTGGCTTTTGTTCTTATCGTTAGCTTTTTTGTCGCATCAAAAGGCTCCAACCACTGGGATCTGGTCTTGCGATACCTATATCAGCAACCATTCGGAAGCACAGATCCCATTTTTGGGAAGGACATCAGCTTTTATATGTTTTCTCTTCCTTTTTATGTCTTATTGCGAAACGGATTACTGTTATTTTTCGTTTTCGGGGGTCTCGTCGCTATTTCCTATTACCTCAAGGGCGGTGCACTCCAAATTATCGGTGAATTTGCCCAAGCTGAAGGGGCACCCCCCTCTTTACCCAAAATTACCATCTCTCAGAAGGCAAAAAAGCACGTCATTTTTATCTTGGGAATGGTTGTTGTGCTCGTGGCCTGGGGTTTTCATCTGAAAATCTATGGGCTGTTATATTCCACGCAGGGCCCGGCTTTCGGAGCCAGCTACACCGATGTCCATTTCAAGATATTCGCCTACAGACTCCTAATCATTCTGACTTTGGCCTTGGCCGTGGTCCTATTCCTTAACGTCCGTAGATCCAGAACAAAGTTGATGTGGCTAAGTGGCGGTGTGTGGCTGGGGGCTGTGTTGCTGCTGACGGCCATTGTTCCCACTCTGATACAGAAGCTTGTAGTCAAACCCAATGAGTTAGCAAAGGAATCGCCGTATATCGCTTACAACATCGAGTACACAAGGAAGGCCTATAACCTGAATAAGATAAAAGTAGTCAACTTTGAAGTTAACGATACCCTCAATGCATCAGATATCGAGAAGCATGATGTAACCATTCAAAATATCAGGATCTGGGACGAACGTCCTTTGCTTCAAACCTACGGGCAGATCCAATCTATACGGTTATATTACAATTTCATTAACGTAGACGTGGATCGTTATTTAATTAACGGCCGATATCGACAGCTCACATTGGCAGCCCGCGAATTGGTGGTCGGTCAACTACCTCGCCAGGCCAACACCTGGGTGAACAGACATCTGATCTACACCCATGGGTACGGATTGGCCGCCAGTCCTGTCAATGAGGTCACCAATGAGGGGCTTCCTCGCCTCTTCATCAAAGACGTGCCCCCTGTTGTTGAAGCAGATTTCAAAATCGAGCGTCCGGAGATTTACTATGGAGAAAAAACAGACCAGTATGTCTTGGTTAAGACCAAAGCAAAAGAATTCGATTACCCCAAGGGGGACAAAAATGTCTACAGTATCTACGGGGGAAAGGGTGGGGTCCCAATCAACTCTTTTGTGAGAAGGGTTCTGTTTGCATCTGAGTTTTTTGATCCTCAGATACTATTTACCACTTATTTAACCCCCAACACGAGAATAATGTATAAGCGTCGAATTGACAAGCGCGTCCGTACCATCGCACCATTCCTAGATTATGACAGCGACCCGTACCTGGTTGTAGCTGAGGGAAGACTCTATTGGATTCAGGACGCCTATACGACCTCTGATATGTACCCCTATTCCCGACGGTCCTATGGCCATTTCAAGAACAAGAGTCTGAACTACATCCGCAACTCCGTAAAGGTTGTCATTGACACCTACAACGGGCAAGTCTCCTTTTACATGATTGATGAAAAGGACCCGATTGTTCAGACATATGCGAGTATCTTCCCGGATCTGTTCAAGCCTTTCAATGAGATGCCTGCTGACTTGAAAAGGCATATCCGATACCCCAGGAATCTTTTTCAGATACAAGTGGATACCTACACGACTTATCACATGGAGGAAGTGCAGGTCTTCTATAACCAGGAAGACCTTTGGCAAATTCCTGATGAATTGTATGGTGGCATTCGACAAAAAATGGAGCCCTACTACATCATCATAAAACTTCCTGAAGGAACAAAAGAAGAGTTTCTCCTTATGATCCCTTTCACCCCTTCCAACAAGGACAATATGATCGGATGGCTGGCGGCCCGAAGTGACCTGCCCTACTATGGAAATCTTTTGGTATACAAGTTGCCGAAGGATAAACTTGTTTACGGACCCATGCAGGTTGAAGCCAGGGTGGACCAGGATACGGATATCTCTCGGGAATTGAGTCTATGGGGGCAGAAGGGTTCCAGGGTGATCAGGGGAAATCTCCTGGCCATCCCCATCAGTGAGTCATTCATATACGTGGAACCCATATATCTAATGGCGCAACAGGAGGAAAGCGAGTCGACAGGATCGGAATCAGCACAGCCCAGACGTTTTGGGAAACCTCAAAGCAGACAGGCGTCGGTCTCTTCACGAACAGACAAGTCCAAAACCGCAGCCTTGCCGGAATTAAAAAGGGTAATTGTCGCCTATAGCAACCGTGTTATCATGGGGGAAAACCTTGACAGCGCCTTAAGGCTTGCCTTGGGTGGGGAAATGCCCTCCACAGAAATAGCTTCATCCGTCATCCCTGAAACTCACGATATTTCTGAATTGGGGCTCACGGCTCTGGAACACTATAACAAGGCCAAGGCCTACCTGCGCCAAGGCAATTGGGCTGGTTACGGAATGGAACTAGAGCAATTAGAGCGCATTCTGAAGGAAATGGTTGGGGTAACCGAGGAATAGAGACTAGATGTTAAAGAAGGGGCCATAATATGCTCAATATCACAGTTCTTGAGCAAATTTTTCCTTTGCCTTGACAATTGCAAAATGGCGCAGCTTATCTGAATTAACGCGGATTTCAACCCTCTTTCAAAGACTTCCGCAACTTCTTACTAGCTTCAATGTCCACCTTCATGGTTTCCAGGTCAAACGAGGCGCCATAATCCTCCCTGGCTTTCTCCACGCTGACGTATCCTTCTAGGACGTCACTTTCCACCAATTCCAGGTCTCGCTCCAGGGGATCGCCGTACCCGCCGCCACCCGCCGCATCCATGACGACCACATCGCCTGGACCGAATTGCGTCAGCCCATAAGGGTTTCCAGGCTTCCCATTGATAAGGAATCGTGCCCTGGCACCACCCTTGCCACCAAACAGTCCCTCAGGCGGATAACGATATCTTCCAGACTGAACCCCAAGATTTACTGGTGGGACTGGTGCATACTCGTCGTCAGGTGCTCTGAATACCACCCTTCTTCCCAGACCTCCCTTCATCTTCCCCGGTCCGCCTGAATCCGGGAGGAGCTCCCTTTTGTCTATGATAAGGGGAGTATCGCTTTCAAATATCTCCACTGGCGTATTTGCTCCATTTGCAGGGAATATATAATCATAATACCCGTCGTTACTCCCACTCGCACCCATACCCCCGCCACGGATAATCACTGAGTGAAACGACTGACCATCGTTTCTTTTTCCGTAAAACACGTTCATGGTTGCTGGCGTGCCACCACTGCCCGCGATGACTCTATCAGGTAAAGCCTCGGCCATCGCCCTGTAAATAATCTCCGTAAGAAAATGCCCGATCTGCATACGGGCAGCTACGGCTGCAGGAAATTTGCAGTGCACGACACTACCCTCAGGCGCCTTCATGGTGATCGGGGCCGCACAACCATCATTGTTGGGGATGTCCGGGTCGAACATACTTTTCATAGCCATGTGAACGTAGGCGTATGTAAAATTATAAACAACGTTTCCACCCCAATCCACCTGTGGTGAAGACCCCGCAAGGTCCACTATTAAATCGCTGCCCTTCACTTCAACACAAACCCTTATCAAAACATCATCCTTGCCCTCCATCTGTTCCACGATCCCTTCCGCCTCGTAAATACCATCGGGAACTTTTTGGATGGCTGCCCGCATACTTTTCTCTGTGCGGCTGATAATCTCGTTCGCCAAATCATCCAGATCATCCATCCGATACTCATCGAGCATCTGGATTATCTTTTCTGCACAGACATGATTTGCGGCAATCTGAGAACGGATATCGCCCGTCACCTGATCGGGTGTTCGGACGTTCCACCGAATCATCTCTAGAACCGCCTCATTGAGTACCCCACCCTCGTAAAGCTTTACCAAAGGTATGAACAGACCATCTTCAAATACATCGTGATTGTCTGACGACACGCGACCGCCAATGTCTGAATGGTGAAATACACACGCTGTAAATGCTGTCAGTTGCTCTTTGTAGAAAATGGGACTAATCACACAGACATCATTCAAGTGTCCAGCCAGCGCCCATGGATCATTCGTTATGAAGACATCGCCATGCTTATAGGCATCTGAGGGAAGTTTGTTGACAAGATTTTTGATACCCAATGCCATGGCACCTGATTGACCAGGAGTTGCGAAAGTTCCCTGGGCCAGTTCCCTCCCCCGTGCATCCGTAAACATGCATGTATAGTCGTGTGCATCTCTCAGGAGGCTCGAAAAAGCAGTCCGCGCAACAGTGCTGTCCGCCTCGTCCACGATGGAGATTAATCTCCGCCAAAGTATCTCCAAGGTTATGGGATCAAAACTTCGCCCCATTGTTTCCCTCCTCTGGATATCGTCAAAGCGTAAATCATGAAATGGTAAAATCGGTCTGAAGTAACCGAAGAAAGAACTGCCTTCCAATACACGAATTAACGATTTAACGGATCTCTAAGTCAATCCTCAAAAATCCAAACTCATCCACACATACCGAGGCATCCTCGCCCACAATGACAGTTGATTCTCTCTCTTCAATGATTGCGGGGCCCTGCAATGTTGCATCCGGAAATAACTTATACCGATCGTAAACTGTGTATGGGATGAATTGCCTGGCGATCCCTGAGTATGCCTGGCGTTGACCTTTTATGGCATCTTTGAGGGAAGTTGACCTTTTTTCCATCTTAGGCAGCTGCAACAGCCGTTCAGGCAGGCTAGCTCTGACTTTGAAATTTATAAACTCCACTGGAGAGTCAGGATAAGTTCTGCCATAAAGTTTCTCGTATACCTCATCAAACCGCCGTCGCACCTCCTCTTTTTTGACTTCTGTGAAATTTCTCTCGGGGATAGGAATATTGGTTTCAGAGCCTTGGCCTACGAAGCGTACCTCGACTGACCTTTCAAACGTAATTCTCTCGGTTGTATCGGACTTCTGAAGGGTTTTAGCTCCTTCGGTCTCCATGGTCTTAAAGAGTTTTTCGATTTCAGCAAAATCGGCTGCATCTAAACCCACTTTATGGCTTCTAACTAGGTCAAAGGCCCGGGGAGCAGTGAAAAAACCTAGCGCTGAGCCGACACCAGCGTTTGGTGGAACAATCAACCCGGGGGAACCGAGTTTCTTGGCCAACCCATATGCGTGTACTGGCCCTGCCCCACCAAATGCAGCCACCGTTGCCACTTTGGGATTGCCGCCCTTTTCCGCAATATGTGTTTTGGCCGCCGCAGCCATGGTTTCATTGATGAGGTCGTGAATACCCCATACCCCTTGAACGAAAGATACTTCTAAGGGTTTAGCTATCTTCTCTTCAACGCCACACCTGGTAGCCTCCTTGTCAAGCTTCATTTCTCCGCCCAGAAAATAATTTTCGTCAAGGTAGCCCAACAACAGGTCTGCATCTGTCACGCAAGGTTCAGTGCCTCCCCTGGCATAACAGATGGGGCCTGGGTCAGCCCCAGAACTTTCCGGTCCAACCTGTAAGGTACCCATCCTACTGACTTTGGCGATACTGCCACCGCCAGCCCCTATTTCCATCAAGTCAACCACTGGGACCTGAATTGTAAGTCCACTTCCTTTCATAAACCGTTGAACGCGACCCACTTCAAAGGTAGGTACCACACCGGCAACACCCCGCTGAATCAAACAGGACTTTGCAGTGGTTCCCCCCATGTCGAAACAAAACATCTCTGGGATATTGAAAAGCTTGCCGTAGTACTGGCCGGAGATAACTGCCGCTGTCGGTCCCGACTCGATAATCCTGACGGGGAACTCGGCGGCAGTTTCAACAGAAGTGATGCCACCGCTGGAGAGCATAATGAAGAGCTTGCCCTTAGACCCAATGGCCTCCAATCTCCTCGAAAGCTTAGTCAGGTAGCTACCGGTAAGCGGCTTAACGTAAGCGTTTGTGACGGTGGTGCTGGTTCTTTCATATTCTCTTATTTGGGGCAAGACCTCGTAAGAAATGGAGACGGAGATTTCAGGTGCCCGGGTCTTTATGATGTCCTTGAGCATCAGCTCGTGAATTGGGTTTTCGAAAGAGTTTAGGAGGCAGACAGCAATTGATTCAACACCCATGTCAACCAATCTGCCAACAACTCTCTTCGCCTCCTCTGGGTCCAAAGGTCTCAATACCGATCCATTGTTCCGAATCCGCTCGTCAACTTCCAATCGGAACCGCCTGGCCACCAATGGCTTGGGAAATTCCGCAAAAATGTCATAAGGAGCGTAACGAATCTCCCTACCAAGTTCCAGCACATCCCTGAAGCCTTTGGTGGTGATCAGTCCTGATTTCGCTCCCTTTCTTTCTATGATTGAATTGATTACAAGCGTTGTTCCATGAATCACCTCATCCAGTTTTTCCACGAATCCAGGAGCCGTCCGCTCCAGTTCTTTGATCCCCTGTTCCACAGCATCCGACGGATCCCTCGGAGTGGTTAAGCATTTGTTAATCTTTAGTTCCCCCGTCCGGTCATTCAGAAGCACAAAGTCGGTAAAGGTACCGCCGACGTCACATCCCAAACGATATAACCTGTCCTCAGACATGCATACCTCCGTACTTGATGCTGAATTCTCGATGTTGGAAGCTGGACGTCACCCTTGAGCGAAAAAAGGTGATTCAGAACTGGCCTTACACAACCAGGTATGGGGGCGCTTTTGTTCTTTTCCAAGCCGCACACAGATATCGGCACCCGGATTTCGGTTCACAGATCAGCAGACACCGCCCATATCTTTGAGCGCCGCCAAAACTTTTTCCGGAGTGATAGGCAAATCCCTAATCCTGACGCCGATGGCATCATAAATAGCATTGGCAATGGCAGGAGCGGTGGGAACGAGCCCAGGTTCACCAATTCCTTTAGCGCCAAACGGTCCATCCTCATCGCCCAGCTCAATCACGATCGGTGTAACCGGGACAACATCCTTCGCAGTCAGCATCTTGTAATCCCGTAGATTTGCATTCATCACCCGTCCGTTTCTCAGTTTCACTTCCTCTGTGAGACCGTAACCCACACCCATATAGCCAGCGCCATAGATTTGGCCTTTCAAAAGTGTAGGATTTATGGCCCTTCCCACATCGTGAGCTGCAAGGAGCTGAAGAATCTTCACCTCTCCAGTTTCTATATCAACCTCAACCTCCACACCAGTTGTGCCAAAGGCATACGTACACGACAGATTCCCCTTGAGTTCTCTGTCAAGCATCTCTGTGGGCGGATCGTAGAACGCTTCTGCCATGACGGTTTTGCTCTCTCCGGTTCCCACATGGAGTCCGTTTCTCAAGACCTGCACCACATCCATCTTGAAAAAGAGGTGATCAGGGTCGTTTTTGGGAAAAATCATCCTGTCCTTTATGTCCAGGATTTCGGGATCCGATATCAAACCGTAATCAAGGTCCGGTTCTACAAAATCAGGATTCTTTCTCTTTTCACGTTTAAAACGGTATTTGACGATACCTGGCATGTGCTCCACCGCCATCTCCAGAATCTGTTTCTTGACCTTTTCACAAGCCATAAGCGCCGCGTTCCCTGCAATGAAAGTATGGCGACTTGCATGGGTTCCTGCATCCCAAAGGCACAGTTCTGTGTCACCAAATGTCAGTGAGACATCTTCTGGTCTGAAGCCAAGGGCCTCTGCGATAATTTGTGAAAGCACAGTGGATGACCCTTGACCTTGATCCGTTCCGCCCGACAGCACATCTACATTGCCATGTTCATCCACCTTGATACTCATTCCATGACCATCCGACTTATAGACCCTTGCACCTCCAGCTACGTGAATAAGAGATGCCATTCCAACTCCTCTGCGATTGCGCTTACCCCTTTTCACGTCCCAATTCAGCTTTTCCTTCACTGACTCGATACATTCTTTGAGACCGCACGAGGTAATCCTTAGCCGCATGGGTGTTACATCCCCAGGCTGATTACAGTTAATGAGTCTGAGTTCCGCGGGGTCAATACCGGCTTCTTTAGCCAGACTATCCATTGAAGTCTCCACAGCAAAGGTGGCTTGTGGATTACCGTAACCTCTCATGGCTTGGCAATAAATGTTATTTGTATATACACAGGTTGCCACAAAGCTGACATTGGGGACACGATAGAGGGAAGACATGGGCATCATCATAACCGATGGAGTTGTAGCACCCCATGAGGTGTATGCGCCGTTGTCGAGAATCGCTTCAGCCTTTCGAAAAGTAAGTCTTCCTTCTTTGTCACATCCCTGTTCTATCGTAAAGTGAGTGGGTTGCCTTGGTGGCATTGCCTGGAATTCTTCCTCACGGGTGAATTGGATTTTCACCGGTTTTCTGGTCTTCAGGGCTAACTGAATACATATGAATTCATAAATATCCGTATCCAGTTTTGTGCCGAAACTCCCACCTACGACCACATTCGCAACCCTAACCCTTTTCCCCTCAAGCCCAATCTGAGAAAAATATTCCGTAATTCTTTGCTTATCCCAAAAGGGAACATTGGTTTGATTGTATAGGGTCAGGCTGTTATTCGAGTCAAACTCCGCAACGCAACCGCTTGTTCCAATGCAGGCTTGTGTAACCCAAGGGGTACTAAGCGTGTCCATCACAATGTGAGCAGATTCCTTGCGGCCCCGCTCGATATCTCCTGCCTGAAATCTCCAGGGCAGCGGCAGGACGTTGCTCCGGATTGGCTTTCCCCTTACATCCACCTCATGAACAAGCGGAGCATCCGGCTTCATTGCATCAAAGGGGTCAAACACTCCCGGCAATTCCTCATACTCAACTTTGATCAAACCAATGGCCTCTTCTGCGATTTCCGGACTGATGGCCGCTACAGCGGCAACTTCATCGCGAATCTGGCGGACCACATCTTTTTTCAATACGGTCTGATCCCTGATAAATCCCACTCTCACGTCCGGGATATTGTACCCAGTTAGAACTGCCCTTACCCCCGTTAAATTCTCCGCTTTAGATACATCGATGTGCTTGATTTTTGCATGGGCATATCTGCTGTAGAGTATTTTTCCATAGATCATCCCTGGCCGCTTCAGGTCATCAATGTAGATGGCTCTTCCGGTCACCTTGTCCGTTTCAATGCTTCTAGGGATGTTCTTTCCCACATATAGATAATCAGACATCGTATCCTCCAGATAGGCGTTCCCTTCACAAATCCCTAATCCCAGAGGCCATCTCTATCGCCTCGACAATCTGAACATACCCGGTACACCTACAGAAATTACCGGCAATGGTCGTTCTGATTTCATCCTCTGTTGGATCAGGATCTTGATCCAGAAGTGCCTTTGCCGACATAATCATTCCCGATGTACAATATCCGCATTGAACGCCGTTGTTCTCAAGGAAGGCCTTTTGAAGGGGGTGCAGACTTCCATCCTTACCGGCCATCCCTTCTATGGTTGTAACAGATTTTCCGTCTATTTCAGGAATTGGATATAAGCATGAATTCACGGCATCATGATCCACGATGACCGTGCAAGCGCCACATTCACCTACACCACATCCCTGCTTGGCGCCAGTCAATTCAAAATACTCCCGTAATGTCTTTACAAGCGACCAGGTCACTGGAACTTCCGCACTGACCGGATCACCGTTTAAGGTAAATGAAACGGATACCTTTTTCATGCTGATCTCCTTGTTCACTCGGTGCCGATACGTTTGGCAGCCAATTTAGCCATTCGAGGCACAAAGACTTCTATCATTTCCTCACGGTACCAGGCCTCACACCTCAAGCTGTCTCTAGGAGAGCAGCATTCCTTTGAAGATGCGATTCTGCCTGCCTCTTTGAGCACATCATCGTTAAAGGGTTTTCCCTTCAAGAACTCTTCGGCTTTGTAGGCTCTTACGGGCGTTGGTGCAGCTACCGTTAAGGCGATCCTGGCATCGGCGATTTGTTTGTGCTTGGAAAGTTTAAGCGCTACAGATACGCCCAACAGTGGAAGTTCCATTGCCTTCCTTCTCGAATGCTTCCAGTAAGCACTGCCAAAACTCTTTATTTCCTCGGGGATATGGACCTCAATAAGGACCTCGTCTTTTTTTCGTGCGGTTCTATATGTACCCGTAAAGAACTCAGTCATAGGAACAGTCCGCCTTCCCTCGGGTCCTTCCAATACCACGCTGGCATCCAGCACGAGGAGCGGCCCGGCAGTATCAGCCGACGGCGCTGCATTGCAAATATTTCCGCCAATCGTTGCAACATTTCTGATTTGGACTGATCCGATCCAGGACGCCGCATCATTTAGAGCGGATAGCTCCCTTCTGACTAGGTCCGACTGCTCCAACATCCTGTGACTAGTCAAGGCTCCGATATGATAGCCCTTGTTTTTCCTAATGTAGGCAAGCTCCTTAAGCCCCCGTATAGATATCAAGACATTTGGTGCCTTTTTCGTGTTTCTGATTTGGACCATAACATCGGTTCCCCCTGCAATCAGGGTTGCTCTGCGGCCGTATTGTTTGAGAAGTCTGAGAACTTCTTCCAGACTCTCGGCCTTTATGTAGTCATAATCAATCATGCCTGATCTCCCTAGGTCTTGTCGCGATTATCAAACACGCGTTTGCTCTTCCTTTCAGATCTCGGCAAAGACCCATATGCCACTAGTTCGATGTCTGCACTCACCATTATCTGCTTCTTGATTTCTGATGCTATCTTCTTTCCTAGTTCTGTGGTTTGAACAGGGTCAACACCTGCTGCACACTCCACTTTACAGGTCATGTAATCTCGGCCGTCTTCCTTTCTATCAAGAATTATCTGATATTCGCTACCAATGCCGTCCATACCCGAAAGCACGTGATCGATCTGCCCCGGATAGATATTTACCGCACGAAAGATAATCATGTCATCGGAACGACCCAAGAGGCGATCATGCCTCGGAAGAATGGAGCCACATGGACACTCTCCAGAAATCATTCGTGTTAGGTCTCTGGTGCGGTAGCGAATCAGGGGCACTGCTTCTTTCTTCAATGTGGTCACAACCATTTCTCCGGTCTTTCCATCGAGAACAGGTTTGAGTGTCTCGGGATCCAGGATTTCTAGAATATAGTAGTCAGCCCAGTAGTGTATCCCCGTATGATAAATGCAATCTAATCCTGTCCCCGGACCATAAAGCTCCGTCATGCCCGGAATATCGAACATGTGATCAAGTCCCAAGAGATCCGCGATCCGCTTTCTCATGGCATCGCTGGATCGTTCTGAACCGAAGATCATCTTTTTAAGCTTTATCTTCTCATTAATGTCCCGCTTGTTCACCTCTTCGGCGATCAGTAAGCCCATTGACGCGGTGCAACACATGACCGTGGTCTGAAAATCAATCAAAAATTCACACTGCATATCCAGATTTCCGGGGCCTGCTGGAATGGCCATGGAACCATAAGCCTCACATCCCATTTGGAAACTAATACCCGCAGTCCACACCCCATATCCCACGGCAATCTGGACTCGGTCTTCAGGAGTCAACTCGGCCATTTCATAACAGCGTGCAAAGAAATGTGTCCAGTCTTCGATATCTTTTTGGGTATAGCAGAGAACTTTCCGCTTTCCCGTGGTACCGGAGGAAGCATGGATACGCACCACCTTTTCAAAAGGCACGGAAAGCAGGGGGAACGGATAGCCTTCCTGTAGGTCTTTTGCCGTTGTGAAAGGGAGTTTCTCTAAGTCGTCGAGAGAACCGATATCTTCAGGACGAACACCAGCATCATCCAATTTCGATTTATAGAAAGGTGATCCGTTGTATGCATGCTTCACTGTCCACTGTAATCCTTTGAGTTGCAGTGCTCTTAACTCTTCCTGTGTTTTCACCGAAGGCATAAAGGTCTTTGTCATGGCTACAACCTACCCCTTAGTCAAAGATATATTCAGGCTTTCAGGCTTCTGCCCCGAGGAAAGCTGGGACATGATACTAACTAAGCTTCGCCTCAAACCGACGAGGCTCCGCGATGCTGGTTGCTGGATGCTAGATGCTGGATAAAGAAAAAAAGTCCTCTTTTCATCCAGTATCCAGAGA
>Ga0209427_10007202_pt1 | contig 12611 bp, 8 predicted proteins | sample DeeMarSWOR136_30_FD_187465 | JGI IMG/M metagenome (GOLD analysis project Ga0209427, IMG submission 187465) | Marine sediment microbial communities from White Oak River estuary, North Carolina - WOR-1-36_30 (SPAdes) (version 2) | ecosystem: Environmental > Aquatic > Marine > Intertidal zone >... | reverse complement strand
TCTTCCATGGGACATCCTCCTGTCAATGTGCTGCATCGATGCAAACGACGGCGTATTATATCCGGCCACGGGAGGATTGCAAAGAGAAAGAAAAGGCCGCACTCCGAGTTGCGGCCCTTTGAAAGAGGTGGAGATGGCGGGAATCGAACCCGCGTCCGAAGAGTTCGACAGGAGACATCCTACAAGCATAGTCGGCTTTTTCAGTCTCGCTCCACGTCACCTCAACCGACGGAGTTGACGCGGTGCCAGCCGATCCCCTCCGCAGAGGGCTTGGGTCGCCCCTATCGGCATGCGGGCGACTGCACTTCGGTTCACATGACGCCCAATCCCGCTCCACCGGAAGCGAGAGCGGAATGGACGTGGCCACTCGTGGTGGCCAGAGCGCTAGCCTACGCTAGACCGCTTACGCGGCTACGGCGTAGGCATACGCCGGTGTTCGTGCTGTGTTGGCACTTTGTGTTTGCCCCTGATTAGCGAGGTGGGGGCACCTCAGCTTGCAGTCTCGAATCAGCCCTCCCCGTCGAAACCTGTCATCCCCACGGGGCAATTATACTGCATTCCGAGCTTGTTGACAAATCAGGGTCCTTTGGATTTGATCTCCCGCTCGATGCGCCGCTTCGATTCCCTCTTTTGAATGGCCTGTCGCTTGTCATAAAGCTTCTTGCCTCGGGCAAGGGCGATCTCAACCTTGGCCCGGTTGTTTTTCAAGTACACTCGCAGCGCGACAATGGTAAGGCCCTTCTCTTGGATGGCGCTGTGTAGCCGCGCAATCTCGCGAGCGTGCAAGAGAAGCTTGCGATCACGTCGCGGATCTCGATTCTCTCTGCCACCGAAGGAGTAGGGGGCGATGTGGACATTGACCAGCCAGGCCTCGCCATCACGAATCGCGACGTAGCTGTCCCGAAGGTTCACGCGTCCGTCCCGCATCGACTTGATCTCCGTGCCCGTCAGGACGATACCAGCTTCGTACGTGTCGTACAGGTGGTAGTCATGGCGCGCTTTGCGGTTCGTGGCTATTGTCTTGATCTGGGTCATACTGGCAAGTTCGAGAGGAGGTACGAGACTGCCTGTTCCAACTGTGGGTCGCGCTGTCCTGCAACATCCTCGTCGGTGATGTCGACCGCAATGTCCGGGGCCAGTCCTTGCCCGTCAATCTGGCGGTCGGCTGGTGTGTACCAGCGCCTGGTCGTAATCTGCAGACGAGATCCGTCACTCAGGGTTTCGGAGATCTGGACTGAGCCCTTGCCAAAGGTCTGTTCGCCGATCAGTATGCCGCGTCCATTGTCTTGAATGGCACCAGCGATGATTTCTGCCGCGCTCGCACTTCCTCCGTCCACCAGAACTACCAGGGGGATTGCCACCGCAGTCCCTCCGGAGCGTGCCCTGTGCAGTGTCTCACGACCCGAACTGTCACGCTCGATCAGCAACAAACCTTCGTTAAGGAACTCGTTGGCAATGTCTTTCGCTACATGCAAGTACCCTCCGGGATTGCCCCGCAAGTCGAGTACGAGGCCACGTGGATTGTGCTCCAATAGCTGCGTCAGACCTTCGTGCACTTCGCTTGGCGCCCGAGCGTTGCAGTCGTACACCGCCAAGTACGCGATGCCGTCAGCCAGCAGTCGACTATCTGTAGTCGGTATTTCTATGCGGGCGCGCCTAATAGCAACCTCCCAGATATCGCCTTCCGTATCCAGCACCAACAGGACGACCTCGGTGCCCTCGGGACCACGGATGAGGGTGATGGCCTGTGCCAGATCCATACCCCGAATGGGAGTGCCGTCCACTTCCAAGATGATGTCGCCCGGCTCCAGGCCGGCCTGCTCACCGGGTGAGCCTGGAATCGGCTTGAGCACACGAAGCTGGCCATCGTTGGTCATGTCAATCGTTACCCCAATGCCTCCGAATTCACCCTCCAGATCGCCACGGTATACGGTGGCCTGTTCGGGGGTTAGAAACACGGTATGGCGATCGCCAAGGGACGCGACCATGCCCCGGACTGCGCCATAGGTCATGACCTGTTCATCGAGTGGCTCTTCCGTGTAGAACCGATCCTGAACGAGTTTCCAAGCCTCCCAGAAGATGCGGAACTGCTCTCGCTGTTCCTCCTCGATGGCCGCAATCGCCGCCTCGGGTCCCGGAAGTACATAGTGTCCTATGCCAAAGCCGGCCACGAATGTCGTGGTGGCGACGACGATTACTGCTACAGTGGCGATAACCCACTTCTGCCAGTTGTACATTGGTCTCCTTACACTGCCAGTTCCACTGACTCCACTGCGCGCATGGCACTGGTTGCCTGCAGTTCTTGTCTGAGATGCTCGATCGCACGCTGCAGCACAAGATCATCCTGCTGATCCGGATCGGTGCCAGGTACATCCAAGTCGGGCTCTAGGCCGACCCCTTCGATGGGATGCCCGTCAGGGCTCAGCCAACGTGCTAGGGTGACGTGGACACTAGACCCATCAGAGAGGGGGAACACCCCCTGAACTGAGCCCTTGCCGTAGCTGGTGGCTCCAATCAGCAGACCACGCCTGTGATCTCTGATCGCAGCAGCCACAATCTCCGCCGAACTGGCCGTTCCCCGATCGATCAAAACAGCCAGGGGCCAGTCCACGGCATTCGCGTCGAACGGAATGGGATGACGGAATTCCTGTCCGTCCTTCGTTACCTCGCGATAGGCTATGCCGCGGCCTATGAGCTTGCTGAGCACTTTTGTCGCGCTGTCGACGACGCCGCCTCCGTTACCGCGTAGGTCGAGGATGAGGGCGCGAACCCGACGCGCCTGCAGCTCCTTGATGGCACGCTCGAGCTCTGCGCCGGTGCGCGAACTGAAAAACTCAATGTGCACATAGCCAATGTCGTCAGATAGGGTCTTCGAGGCGAGGCTGGGAACGTCGATGCGCTCCCGCTTGATGCTGAAGGTCAGCCTAGGCTGACCAGACCTCTCCACCGTCAGTTCCACAGACGTTCCGGTCGGTCCTCTGACGAGGAGCACAACCTCGTCCAGTCCAAGACCTGCAAGTCGGGTCCCATCCACGGACAGGATGATGTCACCTTGCTGCAAACCAGCCCTCTCCGCCGGCGATCCTTCATGTACGTGGAGGATAGTGGTACTCTGGCCCTCAATGTTGATGGTCACGCCAATTCCGCCAAAGCCGCCATCGTAGGTGTCTGTCTCAAGCTGGTGCTGCGGCGGCTCGACGAAGACGGTGTAGCGATCCATAAGGGCAGCCAACATGCCGCGAATCGCACCATAGGTCATCTCCCGCCCATCAACTGCGGTCGAAGCGAAGAACTTCTGTTGGATGGAGTTCCAGGCCTCCCAGAGGATCCCAAACCCATCCGGCTGGTCGCCCGGGCTCGAATCGGCGGTGAAAGTGCCCTGTGATGGGGACAGGCGGCCTGCCGAAAGCCCCGCCAAGAAAAGAATCAGGGCCACGAGCAGCAAGAAGCCTATTCGCTTTCGCTGGACAGATGGATAGTCAGGAAGGGGTAGGCGTGTATAACTCGACATAATCCTAGCCTAGCGGTGCAGATCAAAGAGCATGCTCAACAATTCTAGCATACAGTTGGATGCGGTGCAAACCCGAAGCACGCTGACCTGGTGGCAGCGCCTGGTAGACGGTAGCGTAAGGCCATCGAGCGTTGCGGAGCTGGACTGCGTCCCGAGGGCAAGAGCCTCGGGGGTTGCCATCTGGACATCGCTGTGGCCTCGATCGGGGCAAGTGCGAGAGGCGGACTCGGGACAACGGCGACCATCGGGGAGCGGGAGGAACACGTGCTATTACACATAAGAATCATAGTGCGAAGTTCGTACCGGACGCGTAGACTCGGCTGGCACGTCTCCAATAGTGGCTACTCTGCTGATCCTCTGCCCGTTGGCGTCAGCAATCCGCGATGCTAGCCATGCGCATCTGGCTTCCTCAGCCGGGCTCATGAGCCGAGGCTCTGCAACTTCTCAACCGACTCCGGTGCTAACTCCTTTGCGTAGACCGATCGCTCGCGGAGACTGCGGTGCGGCAGTGTTCTGCATCGGAAGTCAAACCTGTCGTGGGACGGGTAGGTTATGTCACATTGGCATGACAGTTATGTCGCCAGTACGCTCATGCATAGCCGTTTAGCGGCTCCTGTTATGTGAAAATGAGGAACTGTGTCGCCCACTGGCCTGACGGCTACCCACAGATAGGCATCCGTCTTGTCAGTGAGGCATCTCGATGAGCAGACACCTGAGTGAGGAGGTTCAAGGGCCTGTCGGTGGCAGAGTGACGGCGTCGGGTGGTATCGTGGCGAGGATATTGACTGTGATGCTGCACACCCTCTCCGCTGCGCAAGGGAGCCGTGTTTCAGAACGCCTGAGAGGCAGGTAGGAGGACGAAGTCGCAGTTTTGACTACGGCTGTGCAAGTCCGAGACTGCGCAGGTATTCACGCACTTGAGCTGCCGTGCTCTTGCCTAGAGCCTCTTGGGCAATCTCTTGTGCTTCGGTCAGTTTCAGGGAACGGATAAGCGCCTTGGCTGGTGGAATAGCCGGCGCGTTCATGCTGAACTCATCGAGACCCAAGCCGACAAGCAGCGGGATTGCCTCCAGATCGCCAGCCATTTCCCCACACATTCCCACCCATTTCCCTTCGCGATGTGCAGCTTCAATGACATTCTTGATCAGCCGCAGGACTGCTGGGTGAAGCGGATCGTACAAATAGGCCACTCGCTCATTGACGCGATCGCAGGCCATGGTGTACTGTATCAGATCATTCGTCCCGATGCTGAAAAAGTCAACCTCGCGAGCCAGGACATCGGCCATCAATGCGGCAGAAGGCACTTCTACCATGATTCCGACCGCTGTATGTGGGTCGTATGGTATGTCCTGCTCGCCCAACTGCGCTTTCACCCTGTCCAGAATCGCTCGAGCAGCACGAATCTCGTCCACGGTAGCGACCATGGGGAACATGATCTGGACGTTACAGTCAACACTGGCGCGCAGAATGGCACGGAGTTGCGGCTCAAAAACTGCAGGACTGTCCAGGCAGAGCCGGATCGCGCGCCAACCAAGGAAGGGATTCATTTCCTGGCCAATGTCCAGGTACGGCAACTGCTTGTCGCCGCCAATGTCCAGGGTGCGGATAATGAGAGGGCGATCCCCCAAGACAGCGGCTACGGCCCGGTAGTCCTGGTACTGCTCCTCCTCAGTGGGCATGGTCTGCCGGTTGAGGAACAGATACTCCGTGCGGAAGAGACCAACACCTTCTGCTCCAAACTCGAGTGCGACCTCCGCCGAGGTCACATCCGCAATGTTGGCCACTACTTCTACACGATGCCCGTCACTTGTGCTGGCGGCCCTCTGCGCAGTCTCCTTGAGCGTCTCCGCTCTCTCTGCCTGCGCCTGACGCTGCTGGCTGTAGTGATCAGTGGTCGCCTCATCGGCGCCAACGAGCACCGTTCCCGCATTGCCGTCTACAATCAGGGGAGCCCCGGTTGTCAGCTCTAGCAGGTCCTCACCTATGCCCACAACTGCCGGGATGGCCAGAATGCGCGCAAGGATGGCAGTGTGCGACGTGAGCCCGCCAGTAGCAGTGCAAAACCCCAACACCATGCTCTTGTCCATCTGTGCCGTGTCTGACGGCGTCAGGTCGCGGGCCACAACGATCACTGGCGAAGACAAGTCGGTCAGAGTCTCCTGGTCTTGCACGCCCGAGAGGATGCGTCGCAACCTGCGACTCACGTCACGCAAGTCAAGGGCGCGTTCGCGGTAGTACTCATCATCCAGTATCTCCAGCTGCGCAGCATAGGTCTCGAACGCTGTGTGCACCGCGACATCGGCCGGCATGTGCTGCTCGTCAATCTGCCTTCTCACCTCGCCCAGTAGATCTGGGTCGTCGAGGAACTCCTGGTGTGCGAGGAAGATCGCCGCTGCCTCGTCGCCCACCTCAGCCACGGACCTTTCGTAGATCCTCCTCAGCTGTTCCTGGGCCGTGTCGATGGCTTGTTGCAGCCGATCCAGCTCATGGCCTGCGTCGACCGACTCGAACGGTGGCTGTGGATGACTGGCTTGAGGCTCCTCAGGAACGTAAACCAGCGCGGGGCCGATCGCTATCCCTGCTGATGCTGGAAGACCACGGTATTGAATCATTATGTCTGCTCCTGAGTGATTGGTAGCGGTCGGAGCGGAGTCCACGCGTCGGGCCATCCGAACGCGGGCTTCTGCTCCGCATCAGGCGACGGCTGTATTAGCTCCAGCCCAGCCAACCCAACCAGGTGCCTGTCAGGCCGACAGCGAAAACCACAAGAATCACCGCCAGCGGTGATTTCTTCCTGTTCAGCAGCCACCAGATGAGGACAGTGAGGCTGAGCGGCAGCAGTCCCTTGAGGATCTTGTCCAGTACATCTGTCTGTAGCAGCACCGTCTGGGGCCCCACCGTGATGGCGAGTTTGGTGGACAACTGTACGACAGTCGCAGTCAGTGCGCCAACAACCGTCAGACCAAGCACTGTGGCCCCCTCTGTCAGCGGTTGCAGTAATCCAGCCTGTAGAATCCGCTCAACTGCCGCCCGTCCCCAGCGGTAGCCCTGCATCCAGGTGAAATAGGAAATGCCGACTATGGCAGCCGACTCCAACAGCACGTACAGGATAGGTCCAGCCAGGTTGCCCTGTTGGGCTAGGCCAATGCCTAGAGCCAGCAGAGTGGGCGTGATGAGCCCCTGTGTCATCGAGTCCCCAATGCCGGCCAGTGGACCCATCAGGCCGCTCTTCACACTGTTGATGGCATCGTCCGTGATCTGCTCTGCTCCGCTTGCTCGCTGCTCCTCCATGGCTACCGTGACGCCGTGCACGACAGCGCCCACATTTGGCTCGGTGTTGAAGAACACTAGGTGTCGCTGCAGTGCTGATGCAATGTCCTCGCGTGTCTTGTACAGCCTGGCGATAATGGGCGTCATGCTATGTGCAAAACCCAAGCCCTGTAGCCGCTCATAGTTGTAGCAGGAATGAGAAAAGGTGAGCCAGCGAAACCATGCCCCCAACATATCACGACGGGTCACGAGCCGCAGCCCCGACGGTGGTTGCAACTGCAGGGAAGCAGCCTTGTCGGGAGCCGAGGCAGGCCCGAGCGCGCCACTATACTGCACGTGCAGCACTGCAGCGATAAGGCCAACCAGCGCGATGACCAAGGTCGGCAGCTGGAGATAGATCGCAAGCAGAAAGCCAAGGAGGAAAAACGGCACGAGCCGCCATCTGGCCATGTAGTTGAGCAGCATGCCAATGCCGATTGCTGGCAGCATGCCGCCGACCATTGCCAGGCCTTCCACCAACTTGAGCGGCACCTTGCCCATCACAGACTCCACCGCACCAGAGCCATAGTATACGATTATGAATGCCGGGATGCCATAGAGCAGCAGCAGCAGGATCTGACCAGGCCATACATTCGTCGCAGCGACGCCACGTGTGCTGCCGCGTCTGGCAAAGGCGTCAGCCCAATGCACAAACAGAGAATCCGCTGACATGCGGAAGAACCAGATACCACTTCCCAGGAGCCCCAGCGGTACCACCAGAGAGAGCGCGGTGGGCGCATCCAGTCCGGCTGCCATGCCCAAAGCGGTGCCGATGTACCCAGCAAAGATGAGATCACTAGGTAGAGATCCCCCCGTTGAGATAAAGCCCAAATAGATGGCGTTGATCGCCGCCCCCAGCTTCATGCCTGTCACGACGTCGCCAAGAAGCAACCCGACAATGGTGCCACCAATCAGCGGGCGGTAAACAGTGAAGTAGCCAACGCCAAAGAACCATGTGCTCGAGCCAAGGTAGGCTGCCAGAGCGATGAGCACGGCTTGCCCTATGCTGATGTCCATGAGCCTGACCCTCCCTGGTCATATCGTTGTGGACTGATCGACTTGATGTCGCTTACGCATCCGCTAGGCTACAGCGTCGCTGACAAGCAGCAGGCAGTAGCTGCGACATCTCAGCCGCGCGCTCGTCGGGCACAGTCTGGAAATAGACTCGCACTCCTCTATTGCGCAGTTCATCCAGCGCTGTAATCTGATCGGCATTGGCCGAGACACTCTTGTATAGCCGCATGCTGTCAGGCCCGGCAGCGAGACCACCCACGTTCAACTGACTGAAGTGAAAACCACCATCGAACAACTGCAGCGCAGCCTGCGGGGACCGCAATAGCACCAGTGAGCGTCGACGATCGTCGCCTTTGGCGCTGTCCAGCAACTGCAGATGCTCTGCAGCTTGCTGTACAGGCGCTACCTGCACGCGCACGCTTGGCGGCGCTGCTAGTCGCAGTACATTGTGCATAAAGTCGTCGCGCCACAACTCATTGTCCACGATCAGGATCTCACTACAGTCGAGATACCGCAGCCACTTTACTACCACCTGGCCGTGGATCAGCCTGTCGTCTATTCGCACCAATGCCACACGTGTCATAAGCTGCGGCTCCTCAAGTCTCCACGCCGAATCGACATTGCCCCTGCAAAACCCTACACAATGAAAAGCCCCGAGGTGACTGCTCCTCGGGGCATCACAAGCGGGACAGCATTCTGCTGCTCACTGGAATCACAACCTTCTCCCATCCGGACTTTACCGTCGGCCCCGGGATGACACCGGGTCAACCACATCGTGCACTCATGGCTCGTGGGCTAGCGTCCGCACCACGCCAAGGTCGCTGGCGTATCTGTGCGGCCGCTTCACCACCGATCGGGAATTGGCTTGCGCCTCACCCTGCCCCGAAGGTCAGAACAGTATTCAACTTTCAACAGCAATGATACCGCAATCCACAGGGGTTGTCAAATCAAGCAGTCGCAAGCAGATCTGTATCCAGCCTGCGGCACATTGCGAGCTGCCTCGCCGCTGGAACCCCAGTGGGGCGATCCATTCCAGCCTGCAAGCCGCGGACCTCGTCGCATTATGTCAGGTAGGGCTCAAAGGGTGCTATCATGCTTCGCGGCAGCTTCCCCTCAATGGCGATCCCCTTCCGTCCGTGGCGCTCACTTGTGATCAAGCCGTGCTTGTGAAATAGCGCCACCAGTTCATTCGATGCATACGGGATGTGCACGCGCAGGGGTTCCATCTGCTGAGCCAAAGTGTTTTCTATGCCAGCAACCAGATCGCCCAGACCCCATCCATGGAGCGCTGAGATGGCTACAGCACCTGGGTAGTCAGCAGCAATCTCGCGAGCCCTCGCAGGAGTGGCAAGCATGTCTACCTTGTTAAGGGCCACCAGCAACGGCTTGCGATCTGCTTGGATTTCCTTCAGGACTTGTTGGACAGTACGTACCTGTTCACGGACGTTGCGATGTGTCATATCTACAACATGCAGTATCAGGTCAGCGTCGTTTATCTCCTCGAGCGTGGCGCGGAAGGCAGCTACCAACTGAGTGGGCAGCTTCTGGATAAAGCCCACCGTGTCAGTGAGCAGGACCTCCTTGCCACCAGGCAGTAACAAGCGGCGAGTGACAGGGTCCAGCGTCGCGAACAACATGTCAGTAGCCAGTACCTTTGCATCCGTGAGTGCATTCAGCAGAGTTGACTTTCCGGCATTGGTGTATCCCACCAGGGAGACTACAAGGAGTCCCTGCTGCCTGCGGTGCCGACGGTACTGTCTGCGATGCCGCCTGACGTTCTCTAGCTCCTTCTTGAGCTGTGCAATGCGCTGGCTGATGATGCGGCGATCTGTCTCCAGCTGGGTTTCACCAGGTCCTCGCAGTCCTACCCCGCCCGCTCCACCCCGCCCCACCCCACCGCCAGCCTGTCGTGCCAAGTGCGTCCACGCACGTGTCAGGCGCGGGAGGCGGTACACGTATTGCGCCAGTTCCACCTGCAGGGCACCTTCGCGTGTGTGTGCGTGCTTCGCAAAGATGTCGAGTATCAGAGCGGTGCGGTCAATCACCTTGACCTCCAACTCTCCCTCGAGATTCCGCTGCTGGTTGGGCGAGAGCTCGTCGTCAAAGATCACGGTGTCGAGATCCAACTCGTGCACCAGAAGCACCAGCTCCTCAACCTTCCCGCTGCCAATGTACGTTGCTGGGTTGATCGAGTCAAGCCGCTGTTGGGTTTGCCCCACGACCAGAACGCCCGCCGTGCGCGCCAACTGCGCTAGTTCGAGCAGCGAATCCTTCAGTTGCCACTGCTGCTCTGCCCCTTTCACCTGTGCTCCTACCAGATACGAGCGCTCTGGCCTCTCCTGCGTGGCAAGACTTTCTCTAGCTATGGCACGTCCTCCTGTTTTCTGACAATGCGCCCAGCGCTACTGCTGTTCCCAATCCATCCGTGACACAATTATAGCACACTTCGTGCCTGCAGCTTCACCGACGTGGAGGGTCCCTGTTCCTTCTTGGTCAGCCCTAACAGACTCATTCCCGTCCTTCAAGCCATGTCTCCAACACGCGACCCACCCTCTCCAAGCTCTCTGGGCTCACCTTGTCAGGTGTGTCTTGTGTAGTGTGCCAGTAGGCGTAGTCAGAGTCGATTATGTCGACAGCCACCAGCCCACGCTGCAGAAAAGGCACGTGATCGTCCATGATAGCGTGCCCGTACTCAGGGACAAAGTATGCTCCATAGCCTAGATCGGCGGCAATGCTCCACAGCTCACGCATCAATTCCTGATCAGACGTTCCTTCCCAGAAGATTTCCTGGTCTGCATCTCCGACCATGTCCACGATAACCACCGCTTCCGGCTCGGCGGACAGATGTTGAGCCATGTATGATGCGCCTACTGAGAAGGGCCACCCGTCAATGCCGCCTTGGTCTTCCGCATCAAAGAACGCCAACCACACCTCAAGGCCGGCCCGGTTGAGATCGAGAGTCCGGGCGAGTTCCAGGAGAACTGCCACGCCGCTTGCACCATCATTCGCTCCGGGAACAGGGCGTGTCGGATCGACAGCATCACGGTTCGCCAGGGAACGGGTATCATAGTGGGCACCCAGGATAATGAGTGGTCCCCTACCGTTGCTGGCTATCACATTGTGTACGTGAATCCCTCGGTGGGTAAAGCGCTGATCCCGCGTGTCCCAGCCAAGCTCCTCTAGTTCGGCCTCAATATACGCCGCCGTCTTTCGGGCTCCCTCGGAGCCGACGTGGCGGGCCCCGAACGCGCACTGGTTGAGTATGTGCGAATAGGCTCGATCACCATCAAACTGCTCGGCGTGTGTATCTGGACCTGCCAGCAGAGTGCATGCCGCGAGAAAACTCGCAGCGAAGCAGCCCAGCAACCTAGCACGACTTCGCATAGTGAAAGTCTCATTCCCGATATGTTTTGCCTGGGATGGCTTCTGCCAAGTTGGTCATGGCTACACGAAACAACCCGTGCCCCCGCAGGACAGAGTCTTGCAGGCACTGTGGCAGTCGGCCGAGCCGGGGCCCCGTTCGCTCAGCTCGCGCTCCTTGTGGGCGCCCAATCCTCACCAAACACAGAAGCTGCAGTGAAATCTTGTAGAGCAGCCAGGGCACGCGTCGCGTAGGCCCGATAGCGCTCTCGCTTGCGCCTCCTGGCACCAGCAAGCGGCGGAAGGAGGCCAAAATTCGGCTTCATTGGCTGGAAATGCCCGCCTTCTGCCGACGATACATAGTGACACAACGCACCGATCATCGTCGTGCGCGGGAAAGTGAGCAGAGACAGGCCCTTGGCCAATCGTGCTGCATTGAGCCCCGAGACATACCCACTGCAGGTAGATCCAATATACCCTTCGGTGCCTGTGATCTGGCCACCAAAGAACAACCCACCCCGTCGACGGCATTCCAGCGTCGCATTGAGCAGACCGGGCGAGTTGATGAAGGTATTGCGATGCATTTGGCCGTAGCGAGCAAACTCAGCGTGCTTGAGCCCGGGAATCAGCGAGAAGACGCGTCTTTGCTCGCTCCACTTCAGATTGGTCTGGAAGCCAACCAGATTGTATAGCGTACCGGCGACATCGTCCTGCCTGAGCTGAACGACGGCATAGGGCTGTCGGCCTGTGTGCGGGTCTACCAGCCCCACTGGCTTCAATGGCCCAAAAGCCAACGTCTCACGGCCTCGTTGAGCAGTGACCTCCACTGGCAAGCAAGCCTCGAAGAACCGCTTGTCTCGTCTCTCAAAGTCCCGCAGCGGCCTCGTCTCAGCCCCCACTAGCTGATCGACGAAACGGTAATACTCTTCACGGCTCATCGGGCAGTTGATATAGTCCGCACCCCCACGCCCATAGCGAGAAGCGCGAAAGGCATAGGACATGTCGATGGACTCCAGCGTGACAATGGGTGCCATGGCATCATAGAAGAAGAGCTGATCTTGACCCGTCAAGCAGGCGATGTGTTCCGCCAGGGACTTGGATGTGAGCGGTCCAGTGGCAAGGACGACTACCCCCTCGTCCGGAATACGCTGGATCTCTTGCCTCGTCAGTGCGATGAGAGGATGCGATTCCACCGCGACCGTGACCGCCCGCGCAAAGGATTCGCGTCCTACAGCCAACGCCCCTCCGGCAGGCACTGCGTTCTCATCGGCGCATCTGAGGACAAGTGAACGCAAGTGGCGCAATTCCGCCTTCAAGAGGCCAGGGGCACGATCTGGCAAGTCAGACCCCAGGGAATTGCTGCACACCAGTTCGGCAAGCAGGTGCGTAGTATGTGCGGGAGTCATCACAGCGGGAC
>Ga0209427_10007200_pt1 | contig 12612 bp, 11 predicted proteins | sample DeeMarSWOR136_30_FD_187465 | JGI IMG/M metagenome (GOLD analysis project Ga0209427, IMG submission 187465) | Marine sediment microbial communities from White Oak River estuary, North Carolina - WOR-1-36_30 (SPAdes) (version 2) | ecosystem: Environmental > Aquatic > Marine > Intertidal zone >... | reverse complement strand
ATTGCTTCGCTGCGCTCGCAATGACAGGGATGGTAAAGGGGGTGAGACTGGCTCAAGCTGAGTGAGGATGAAGTAAACACCAAATAAACAAAAATAGAAAAGGCCTCGGTCTAGAACCGGAGCCTTTTATCGTTGAGGTGCTATCTTAATGAAAGAGTTAAAACTATGGTGTTATCTGCGTCACCACTTTGCCGTCCTGGCTGAATGTATAATTACAACCGGATGCTACAGAAGTACCGTCAAGTCCAGTCAAGTATTCAGAAAGAAATAGAGTGCCATTATCGGCCTGAACCACTGCCATGTCTGCGACGGGAGTGCCGTAAGCCTGGTCCAACTCTCCGTTTTCACTATCAGCAATCATGGCCATCGTTGCCGTCTGTACATTATGCAGTTCGGCAGCATAAGACTCAGTATTACCTTTATGAATGAATCTGCCGACATTGGGCACGGCTACGGCGGCCAGAACACCAAGAATTGCCACCACTACCAGAAGTTCAACTAAGGTAAACCCTTTCTCATCACGGCAGATATTCCTTAATCGTTTCCTCAACATGCCTTTTACCCCGTTTCGACCTCAATTAGCCTTGAGTTTCATGACTTCGGGAGTAAAATGGCTATTCAGCAGTTTTCCTAATTCAATGTCCAGCACCGTCTTTACTCTGTACTGTATCTCACCCTCGAAGCAGACCGGACACAGGAAGAAATCGGTCCTTATACCTGTTTCATTTATTACACTGGTACTGTTGCATCTGGGACATTTAACAGTTACGTAGCCTGAACTCACTATCTTACCTTCCGGCGAAGTTAGGTCAACTACTCATGATATTTCAGTACAGCCGAATACCCCCAGTTAAAGTACGTAAATTATGACATAATTATAACATGCAATTTCGCGTACTTTCACGACCTATCTGTACTAATTTTTCTGATACTATCGTCCTATTCTAGTATTCACGTCCGAGAGGAGGCATGAGGGTTATTACCAATAAGATATGGGCTATATCCCCCAAATTGATAATAATGCCGATAAAGAAGATAATGACAGGGTTATCAAAAGCAGACAAAGGGACGATTTTGATGCAAACACAGTTACGTTAACAACCACACAGGAAAATGGGGAAACAATCTTAGTGGCGCTCCACATAATCGCCAGATATACCGAATTAACCTAGCGTTGTTGTTTCAGATACTCAATCTCCAGCATCAGAATGGACGAATCGCACCCCAGTTCTATTGCCCTGTTAATATCCAGTTCGGCCTCTGCGTCCTTATGAAAGAGTGTGTAGACGCGAGCTCGATTGGCATAGGCCCAGGCAAATTGCGGGTCGAGACGGATGGCCTCGTTGAAATCCCGCAAGCTCAATTCCAATTGCCCCAGCTTATAGTAGCTGTAACCACGGTTATAGTGGGCTTCGACAATCAGTGGGTTGAGGCGTATGGCTGAGCTATAGTCCTGTATGCTCAGTTCCAATTGTCCCAACTCAAAGTAGGTAACGCCACGGTTAATGTAGGCTTCGGTATACTCAGGGTTAAGGCGGATGGCCTCAGAGTACTGCGCCACTGCCTCGTGACGACTAGCCTGCTCGGCCAAGGCATTGCCCTGTTCACAGTACCACTCGGGCGGGAGCGGAGGTGAACAGCCACAAAGCACAAGTATATTAGCCGTTAGTAAGATACCTGCTAATAATACGGGAGTACGAAGTCTGCCCATGACTAAAATCCACTTTCCTTGCCGTTAATAAATAATGAAGTTCAGTAACAATACCTCTATCAGCAATATTTTTCAATATGAAAAAAGTACTTTCTCAGTAATCACGGATGTCCATACTTACCAAAAACAGAGCAATCACATATAGTCTAAATCGGTAAGTGTATCCTGAAGTTCATCGAATGACATACGAAGTCCGAGTACAGCCTCGTTCAGCTTGGTGCTGCGTAAAGTAGGATTGATCAAGACTCTCCTGAAATTTTCAAGACTATCATCCAGCTTTACAATCAGCGGGGAAATCTCCTTACCTTTAATTTTCCTGGCGGCCTTGATTAGAGGCCGGCCTTTATACGTTATAGCTATAAGGTCGAACTTCATATCACCGATATTTTTAGACAGTGAATTGAGGCTATAATTCCCATAGAGGTTATATACATAAAGAAATTCCCGTATAGTTACCGCCCAGTCTCTCACATCACGCAGCGCCCTGTTATGCTGTGTACTTACACCGGCTATAACCTTCATTGCTTCCAGAAGAGCTCTCCATCTGCTCATATTGTCATTATAGCAATCAATATCAAGTCAGACAATCGATTGATAAATTCATAATATCAAAACGTTTAAAAAAGGGCGGGGCCAATATTCTACCGCCTATATAAAAGAGGATAGATCCGTCTAGGCAATTCAGCCCCAAAACCGAACCTATCCTCTTCTGCAATCATAATAAACCACTTGTGTAAATAACCGGTTAGGAACTCGTTAGAAAAAAGTATGAATTTTACGACCCGGAGACAAGGCAATGTTTACTGAAAATTTAGATACCTCACGTCTATATTTATGATTCGTTTATTGCTCTGAAATTATCATAATTACCTGAACACCTGTGTAATAATCCCGATCAGAATCCTAACCAGCTACAGGAAAGAGATGAAGTATGAGCACAGTTCTTGATAAAACGGAGGGCAGAAGCAAGTCCCAGGAAATTGTCGAAATCAGTATAGATACGGAAGAGTATACCACGAGGCTAGAACTTCTATATGAGGTAGCCCAAAAAGCAAGCTCATACCCGGAAGTTCTAAAGCTGATCGGTGATATTTTAAGCGTTACTCAGCGGATACTACGTGCCTCAGCCGCATCTTTGCTTATTATTGACGAGGAAAAAGGTGAGCTTGGTTTTCAAACTGCCGATGGAACGACAGCAAGCACAATAAGGCAAATAAAACTAGATGCCGACTCGGGGATTGCCGGATGGGTGGCCCTTAACGGCAGTCCGGTAATCGCCAATGACGTGTCCAGGAATAAGCATTTCAACAAGGATATAGACGAGTTCTCCGGATTTACCGCCCACTCAATAATAGCGGTACCGCTGTTGAGAGGACAAAAGATAATTGGTGTTCTTGAGCTTCTCAATACAGATGATGAAAGTACGTTCAGTGAGCAGGACCTGGCAGTACTGACGGGATTCGCATCAACAGAAGCCTTAATACTGCTGGTATCCATGGCAGCCACAGCCCTGCACATAATAAGGCTGTGCCAGTCAGAGGATAACGCGCGTAAAAAGCCGGCTGAGACCCTGGCGGCCGCCGCGGAAGCTAAAGACCCTTATGCCAGTGGCCACTCACTCAGGGTAAAGGAATACGCCTTACTGGCGGCCAGTTCTCTTTCCTTCACACCGGAGGAGATGCAGGTTATTGAATTCGGGGCTCTACTCCACGATATAGGCAAAATCGGAATTGACGAAGGAATACTGAGTAAACCCGGCTCACTGACAGACGAAGAATGGTATGTCATGCGAAAGCATTCAGAAATAGGGGCGAATATCGTCGGCGAAATACCCTTCCTGGACAAAGCCAAAAATATCGTGCTCAGTCACCATGAAAGGTATGACGGGGCGGGATATCCCGAATGTCTCAAGGGTGAGGATATCCATATCGGCGCCCGTCTGGTTGCTATTGCTGACGCTTTCGATACCATGACCACCGACCATTCATACCGTGCGGCGCTTAGTGTTGACGAAGCTATTAATGAGCTGACTAAAGGCGCCGGTACTCAGTTCTGTCCCGTAGCCGTGGAAGCGTTTGTTTCTGCATTTAATCAACAGAGGGAGAAACCGGAGGATGAAGAAGCCGAACCAGCGGCAGTAAAAAAGGCAGAGCCAGAGGCTGAGACAATAAATCTGAATGACGATACGAGAATCGCCGAGGCGTGGAGGAATAGAGGCATAATCCTGGGCAAACAGAAAAAAGATGAAGATGCCCTCAAGGCATTCGTGAAGGCGGTTGAACTCGACAGTAAAAATGCCGAGGCATGGAGGAACAAGGGCACCGCCCTGGGCAGACTGGGGAGAGACGAAGAAGCGCTCGAAGCTTTGAAGAAGGCGACAGAACTTGAACCTAAATATGCCGCCGCTTGGAGGAGCGTGGGTGCAGCCTTTGGCAGACTGGGCAAAGATGAAGACGCCCTTGACGCCTTCAAGATGGCAGTCGAAATCGACCCACGGGATGCCAGCGCCTGGAAGAACATTGGTATAGCCCTGGGTAAACTGGGGAGACATAAAGAGGCCAAGAAGGCTAAAGAGACAGCAAAGCAAGCCAGGAACGAAGCCGAACGTGAGGCCAAAGAGCGTGCCAGAAGAGACCAGGAGACCGAGAAGCTGGCTAAAAAGGAGGCCAAGCGAACTGCTGAAGCACAAGCCAAGAAAGAACTGAAAGAAGCCGGGAAGGCCAGTGGCGCTGAGAAAAAGGTGGAGGATGAGGTCGAACACATTGTCGTAGAAAAAACCAACAGGGATGTTCTGGAAACAAAGGAAATCGCAAAGGACGAAGATGCCGAATATGCCGAAGCATTGAGGAATAAGGGCACAGAACTGGTCAGCCTAGGGAAAGATGAAGAAGCCCTTGAGGCTTTCATGGAGGCAATTGAAATTGATCCCAAATATCAACCCAGGTGGAAGCGTAAGCTGAAAGCCATATGCGGACTCGGGAGAGACAAAAAAGCCCGGAAAGTTGAGAAATTCGAGAAACCAGCGAAAAAAGAAGTCGAGATTGAGACTGAATCCATGGCACAGATAGAGACCGTAGAAAACACGTACGCTGAAAGTGAAGTTACGTACGCTGAGACAGCCAATGACTGCTCAGAAATTTACGAGGGAGATGTTCAACTGGCGATAAGTGCATCCGAGGGTTTCAAGCAGATAAATCAGTTCAAGAAATACCTAAGAAAGGTCGAGAACCTCAATATAACGCTGAATAGCTGGTCCGAAGATAAAGGTGTTATCATCACTGTCTCGCTGCAGAAGCCAATGTTACTCCGGGATATATTACGCCAGATACCGATAGTTGAACAGATTGCAAAGGAAAACAAGCATATTGATGTGGTATTAAAGACCACAGCATCTTAAAACGCTACACGGATAATAGAACTCTGAAAGCGGAACCCTTAATCCGGTATTCCGTCCACACAGACTAGCCGCTCCTGAGACTCTGGACGATTTCTCTCATGCTGGGCTTTTTCCCATACATAAGCAGGTATGTCCTGAAAACCCTGATTGCCAAAAACAAGCCCCCAAGGATGGAGAGCACCAGCACTATCATACTGACGGCTATTTGCCAAACAGGAACGTCACTCACGCCCAACCTCAACATAACTTCTACCGGAGCCGTGATAGGGAAAATGCTAAGAACCACCCATATCGGATTGTTCGGGAATATGAATAGAAAAGAGCCAAACCAGAAGGGTATAAACACGGGTAGTGTAAGAATCGTGACCAGCTGCTGGCCTTCCTGGGTACTGGTGCTGATAGCGCCGATACCTGACGAAACCACGACAAAGAACAGGTAACCCAGAATGAAATAGACCAGCCCCAGAACGATGAAGTTGCCCGGCAGCTGTATCGCACTGAAAAAGCCGCCGATAGTAGATGAAGCCAGATTCAACAGGAGCGGAAGCGAGACCAGCCAGATGGCCACCTGTATCAGTCCGGCGGCACCCAGTCCCAGAACCTTTCCGGTAAGTAACTGCCGCGTGGAAACGGAGGACAGCAGTACTTCGATGAGCCGGTTCTCCTTCTCATCCACCAACCCCGAAAGCATATAATTGGCAGAAAAAATAATAGAAAACGCAAGCAGAAAGCTAAAAAGTCCGGGAACGATAAGATTTCCCCATCCACCCTGCTCGGTAGCCACGGTGCCGGTCTCCGTAAGCCTGGTGGTAATCAGGTTCAATGGTGCTTCTATCACATATATCGTAGCCTGAGGCACTTTCCCGGTCAATATATTGCTCGTGAGGAAATTCTTAATGGCGGCGGCGGTAGCCGGGGGCACCTCAAGCTGTTTTTCCAGGGTATAACGGTTGATTTGCCCGGTTGAGGTATAATCAGGCGAAATCACAAAATACTCTTTTATATCTTCCCTGACCAGGGCTTCAGTGGCGTCATCCGGTGTATCAAATCGCAACAGTGTTATGTTCCCCTGGCTGGTATACTGCCCAAATATCCCCGAGCTATCCACATATCCGATTTTTACCTCCTCGGCTACCGACGGCCTGGCGATTTCAGATACAAGATAAAAAATTCCTATGCCCAGGAGGGCTACAACCGGTACGATAAGGGTCATAATAATAAACCCGACCCGCTTTATGGTGTGCAGGAATTGGTGCTTGAATATCAATAGCGTCTTGTTAGCCTTGTTAGCGATTTTTACCAACCTCCTTCAGAAATATTTCGTTGAGTGAAGGAGTGGCCATCTCAAAGCGGTTGATTACCACACCGTGACCTACCAGATGAGCCAGAACCTGCTGAGGAGTTGTCTTTCCATCCAGGACCAGTTCAACGTAGCCCCGGTGCTGGCGTTTTTCAGCTACGCCCGGGACTTCCCCCAGCTCCCCTTGAAAATCCAGCAGGACCGAATTATCCTGATATCTTGACCTGATTTCACTCAGGTCTCCGTAAAGGACGGCACGTCCGTTATTTACCATTAAGATACGGTCGCAAAGCTCCTCTACCTGATTCATCTGGTGTGTGCTCAGGATTACGGCTTTACCCTGTTTCCGCAGGTCACCGAGCATTCCTTTTAACAGCTCGGTGTTAACCGGGTCGAGGCCGGCAAAGGGTTCGTCCAGGATGACCAGCTGCGGGTCATGGATGATGGTAACGATGAACTGGATAATCTGTCCCATGCCCCTGCTTAATTCCTCGATTTTATTTTTTCTGCTGGCTAACATGTCTGTTTGACTGAGTAATTCGTCAGCTCTTTCTGTAACAGAGTGCCTGTCCATACCTTTGAGAGAAGCAAGGTAGGTGATAGAGTCGAGGACACTCAACTTTTTATACAGTCCTCTTTCCTCAGGCAGGTAGCCAAGTTTATCTTTGGTAGCTTCACCTAACTTCTCACCGAAGATGGTCACCTCGCCCGAATCCGGCTTGATGATGTCCATCATCACTCTAATGGTGGTAGTCTTGCCCGCACCGTTAGGACCAATCAGACCAAATATCTCACCCGGGGCGACCGAGAAAGACAGGTCATTAACGGCCACCTTATCGGCAAAGGACTTGACTACATGGCTGACTTCAACGGCAAGCATACTGGCAGTTCCTTCCCAACTTCGCATTATAACACATTATCAATATCGTTAGTTATCCCTTAGCGAATCGTAATCCGGCGTGCCTTTTTTAGAATAAACCTTTGAAATATTATGTGGAAGATTCTATCTGGTAAAAGCTGATTCTGTCAAATTGAGTGAGTTTCAGGTTGCGCCCGGCCGGGTCTTGAAAGATACCGGTTGTACTACGGGATTAACGTTGAGCGCGATAATGGCATCTGACCCAATGCTTGCTTACTTTTACCAACTCCGGTACTTCTTTCGAGCATATATCATGTACCTCGGGGCAGCGCGTGTGGAAGCGGCATCCGGGGGGAGGATTCAGCGGCGAAGGCATCTCTCCGCTTAGTATTATCGGTTTCCTATCTTTGTCCTCATCCTCAGGCAGTGTCAACATTGACGCCGACATCAAGGCTCTCGTGTATGGATGAAAAGGCTGCTCAAACAGATCCTCGGCTTCCCCGTATTCCACTATCTGCCCCAGATACATTATAGCCACGCTGTGGCTCATAAACCGCACCGTTGCCAGGTTATGCGCTATAACCAGATAACTCAGATTATACTGTTCCTGGAGGTCTTTCAGTAGATTCATAATCTGTGCGCGAATCGACACGTCCAGAGCTGACACCGGCTCGTCCAGCACTACCAGACTGGGATTCAATGCCAGGGCACGCGCTACCGCAATACGCTGCCGCTGCCCGCCGCTGAACTCATGCGGGTAGTAATCGGCCTGATTCGGCGCAAGCCCTACCTGTTCGAGTAACTCCAGTACCCGTCTCCGGATTTCCTCTTTTGATTTATGCGTATTCACCTCCAGCGGCTCGGCGATAATGTCTCTCACCCGCATCCTTGGGTTCATGGAGCTCCACGGGTTTTGCTGTACTGACTGCACCCTCGGCCGATACTCCGACTTCAGCTGTGACTTTGAAAATTTGTAGACATCATGCCCTTCGAACAGAATATGCCCGGAAGTCAGTCTTTCGAGCAGAAGAATCATCTTGGCCGCAGTCGTCTTGCCAGCACCCGACTCACCTACAAGACTCAATGTCTTACCCCGTTCTACTTCGAACGATATGCCATCTATGGCCCTGACATAACCGATAGTACGCTGGAGAAGACCCTTGGTAACAGGGTAGTATTTGGTAAGGTCACGTGCTTCCAATAATATATCTGCCATTGTCTACTTCACTCTCCAACAAGATGCCGTGTGCCCTTCGCCAATTTTCACCTCCGGGGGCTGTTCATTTCGGCAAACTTCCTGTACGTCGGGGCAGCGAGGGGCGAACCGGCAGCCGGGAGGCAGGTTCAATAATGAGGGAGGTTGCCCTTCAATCGAATAAAGCCGATCATCTTTTCGGTCCAGACGTGGTACAGAGTTTATCAGAGCAATCGTGTAAGGATGTTTGGGTGCTTTGAATATTGTGCTGGTCGACGCAGTCTCCACGATTTTTCCGGCGTACATTACGGCCACGCGGTGGCATAAATTGGCGACGACGCCGAAGTCATGGGTGATGAACAAAATACCCACATCCGTTTGTTTCTGAATATCTCTAAAGAGGGCCAGGTATTGAGCCTGTATGGTGGCATCGAGAGCGGTGGTAGGTTCATCGGCAATCAGCAAGCGGGGACGGCATGACATGGCAATGGAGCCCACAACGCGCTGCCTCATTCCGCCACTCAGCTGGAAAGGGTAATCCTTGAGACGCTGCTCTGGCGCGGGAATCCTTAATAACCGCAGCGCTGAAATAACCTCATCCTCGACTCTAGCATCACGCAGGCCCTGGTGCAGCCGTACTGATTCCCCTATCTGGTCGCCGGCGGTGTATACTGGATTAAGCGAAGTCATCGGGTCCTGGAGAATCATGGATATCTCCTTCCCACGGACACTTCTCATCTCCTTCTTGCTTAACTCCAGGATATTCCTGCCGTTGAGGATTATTTTCCCGCCGATTATCTGGCCAACCGGCTCCGGAAGCAGGCGAAGAAGTGAAAGGCCGGTTACTGTCTTACCGCAGGCGGATTCACCGACCAGGCCGAAGGTCTCTCCCTCGTGTATGGTAAAACTCACTCCGTCGACGGCTTTGAACTCGCCGGCACGTGTAAAAAAGGATGTGCGCAGGTCTTCAACTTGAAGGACTATCTTGCTCATAGTTGCCTCAACCTCGGGTCAGTCTTATCACGAATCCAGTCGCCGAGGAAGTTGCCGGAGAGCACGACCAATCCGATAAGAATGCCGGGGAACGTAGAAATCCACCAGGCCCTGTCAAGGTCGTTCCTGCCGTCGGCGACCATGGAGCCCCAGGACGGCATCGGCGGCGGGATACCGATACCTAGGTAGCTCATTGCGGCTTCCGCCAGAATCATGGCACCCACGGCCAATGTGATACCGATGAGTAAAACATTAAGGATATTGGGGAAAATGTGGCGTAACATTATCCGCCAGGAAGGCGTGCCGATTATCTGCGCCTGCGCGACGAAGTCGGAATTACGTAATCTCAAAGTCTCGCCACGGATGATACGGGCGTAACCAGCCCAGCCCAGTACCGATAGCGCGAAGATAACGGTAAAAAATCCCGGTCCCATACTGACGGCAATTAATATCGCCAAGAGAAGAGGTGGAAATGACATGGCGATATCGGTAATTCTCATAATGAAGGCATCGAGACGCCCTCCCACGTAGCCCGATATTATTCCCAGCACTGTGCCCACGGAAGAGGTAATAGCTATCGCCAGCAGCGAAACGCTAAGCGATACTCTGGCCCCGTAGATGGCACGGCTTAAAATATCTCTTCCGAGAGTATCGGTTCCAAGAAGATGCTTTGTAGAACCGCCTTCTGCCCAGGCCGGGGGCAGGCGTCTCTCCGGGAGAGATGTTTCATCGTAGGGGTAAGGTGCCAGAAAATTGGCGAATATTGCGGTAAAAATCAGCACGACAAATATAATCACCGGGAGAATCATCCCCAGGTTTCTAAAAATCCGTCCCCAGCGGGTCAGGCCCCGGAACTCATGTCTAGGTCCTATTCCGATAAACGTCGTCATGGTTATATATCATCATGTATTTAATTTTTTAAGCTCTCTGGTACCGGATTTGAGGGTCAACATAAGCGTAGAGGATATCTACAAGGATCATGGCACCAAGGACTATGGCTGCTATGATAATCGTGACGATCTGCACCACGGGAAAATCACGGCCTATGGTAGCTTCTACGGCAAGTCTACCCATGCCGGGCCAGTTAAAAATATTCTCCGTGATGATATTGCCACCGACCAGTGTGGCGAGCATGATACCGGCCACGGTTAGCGGCGAAATTATGGCGTTGCGCAGGGCGTGTTTCCAGATGACAATTCTTTCCGGGAGTCCTTTGATTCTCGCCAGCTTAACATATTCGCTGTCCAGCACCTCCAGCATGGTGGAGCGGACCAGACGCATCATGCCCGGCAGCATGAAGAATAGCATCGTGAATACCGGCAATACATAGTATTCTATGCCTCCCATGCCGGCGACGGGAAATATCTGCCAGTGAACGGAAAATACGAGCACCGCCATGATAGCCACCCAGAAACCGGGCAGCGCCTGCCCCAATACCGCTAAAAATTTCACGCCGTTATCATAAATCGTATCACGCCGGGTGGCTGCCAGTACCCCCAGCGCCACGCCCAGTACATTGCCTATAATGTATGTGGGAATGGTCAATTTCAAAGTATTTGGTAACGCATCGGCAATCATCTCGGATACGGGAATCCTCTTGATGAACGATTCACCCAGGTCACCCTGAAACAAGTTGGTTATATAAATCCAGAACTGTTGGGCGTAGGACTTATCCAGCCCGAGCTGCTGCTGTAAATGCAATATTTCTGATTCAGAAGATAAGGGGGATATCATGAACAGTATGGGGTTGCCGGAGATACGTACCATGAAAAAGACTATTACAATAATACCGATGAGGGCGATAAATGCTTGTAATGTCCTTATGATGATAAAGCGTGTCATATCGTGATTTTCCTAAAACTAAAAAATAATACTATGCACTAATTCAATGTGTCAAATATCATTATCTCGGGTATGATGTTTTAGTTAACTATAAATTCATAAAAAATGCAAAAAGATACCCACACTAATAGCCTGAAAAACTTTAAAGGCAATTGTTACCATATCTTCGGGGGCGGAGGCCCGCCCCCGAAGACTGTGCTAATCTAGGCTCTGGTCTATCTATTCTCCCCGATGCTTAACACCGCAGGCAGCGTCGGCGAAGAACATGTGCGGGTTGACGGTAAAGTCGCCGACCCTGTCGCTGACGACAAGCTTGGGCAGGACATAGGCGACGCCGAAGGTGGTGTACAGCTCTTTAGTGGCCCGCTGCCAGTCGGTGTAGTATTGTACGGCTTTATCGGGGTCAAGCTCGGTGACAAATTTATCATAGAGCGCGGTGACCTCGTCGTCGACGGTCACCTGGTGTATGCCGTAGGAGGTATTCATATTCCGGCAGTAGGCGGTACCGTTGAAGGCGGAGCCGGCCCATGACCAGATATAGCCAAGATATTCCTCGTCGCCCTGGAGAGTCTGGAGGAAGACGTACTGGAGGAAGATAGCCATATCGACGATTTTAAGCTCCGTCTCAAAGCCCACTTTATCCCAGTAGCCCATTATTGCCTGCCACATATCAACCCCAGGTCCGGCAGTCGTGAAGGCGATGATGGTCGGTTTTTCAAAGGCATCGGGATAGCCGGCTTCAGCCATGAGACTCTTCGCCAGTTCGGGGTCGTAGGGGTCGGGCTCGATGAGGTCATCGGTCACGCCGTAGCCCCCGGGAGCCAGGAAGAACCGGCCGCCCGGCTCAGCGTCACCCCGCCAGAAGGTATCGCACATTTCCTGGCGGTTGATGGCGTAGGAAAGGGCTTTGCGGATGCGGATGTCGTGCACCGCCCCGGAGCCCGGCAGATGGGAGCCGATGATGGCGAGAATGGTTGCTGGAGGCAGACCCTGGAGGCGTGATTCGTAGCCTTCTTCTTCCAGTTCAACGCGCCGGTCGGTCGTGAGGCCGAAGGGGATATCTATCTCGTCCCGCTTGAGCATGGCTACCTGGGTCGCCTCTTCGGGGACCTGAATGTCTACTATATACTTGAAATAAGGTACGTGTTCCGGTATCCAGTATTCCGTGTTGGCTTCCATCTTGAAACTCGTCTCGGGGATGTGCTCCACGAACTTCCAGGGTCCGGAGCCGATGGGATGGAGACGGAATTCATCCTCTCCGACACTCTCGAAGTAGTTCTTGGGCAGGATGCGGCACCAGCACCACGTGTCGACG
>Ga0209427_10007197_pt1 | contig 12616 bp, 10 predicted proteins | sample DeeMarSWOR136_30_FD_187465 | JGI IMG/M metagenome (GOLD analysis project Ga0209427, IMG submission 187465) | Marine sediment microbial communities from White Oak River estuary, North Carolina - WOR-1-36_30 (SPAdes) (version 2) | ecosystem: Environmental > Aquatic > Marine > Intertidal zone >... | reverse complement strand
GCATATAAGTCGCAAACTCAACTAGTTGAATATCTAAATGAACTTCAGAGTCAAAAATTGGTAAAAGACTTCAAATGTTTTTGGATTGGGAATATTATTCGGGTTGATGCCTATCAAAGTGTTGTTGACCATATTGCTCTACGTGATGATGTTTTATGGGTGTATCCAAACTATGAAATTGAATTAATTGAACCGGTAGAAGGAAGTTTTGAAATTAAATCTAGTAATAATGATGAAATTGAACCTGGTGTTGTAGCTGTTAGAGCTTCAGAGGTTTGGGAAGAATTCAATATAACTGGTGAAGGAGTCCTTGTAGCAACAATTGATACAGGTGTTGATGGTGATCATCCTGCACTTGCTAGTAGATGGGCAGGTGTAGAAGATCCTAGGTATGAGGGGCATCCCGAGTGGGCATGGTTTGACCCATATTCTGGTCAAAATGATTTTCCATATGATTATAATGGTCATGGCACCCATACAATGGGTAGTGTATGTGGTGGTGCTCCTGGTGATCAAATTGGTGTTGCACCCGGTGCTCTATGGATATCTGCTGGGGCTATAGATAGAGGCGGAAGCATTCAACAAACTGTTGATGATGCAATAGAATCATTTGAATGGATGATTGATCCTGATGGTGATCCAGAGACTAATTGGGATGTTCCAGATGTTTGTTCAAATTCATGGGGGCTATCACCTATTTATCATGGTGTTCCACCATGTGATGAAACATTTTGGAGTTTTCTTGATGCATGTGAAGCTGCAGGAATTGTCATAATCTTTTCAGCAGGTAATGAGGGCTATTCTGGTTTACGAACTCCTTCTGATCGAGCTACTGATGATTATCGAACCTTTGCTGTTGCAGCGGTTGATGCAAATGACCCAGAATGGCCAATTGCAGGTTTTTCATCTAGAGGACCAACATTTTGTACTCCAAATGGTACTAAAGCTATTAAACCAGATATTGCAGCACCTGGAGTAAATGTACGTTCGTCAATTCCAGGGGGTGGTTATGATTATGGAAGTGGTACTTCAATGGCTTCACCGCACATCAATGGTGTTGTTGCATTAATGCGTGAAGCTAATCCAAATTTAGGTGTTGAGCAAATAAAAGAAATCATATATCAAACAGCATATGACTTAGGTGATGAGGGTGAAGATAACGATTATGGCTGGGGAATGGTTGATGCCTATGAAGCAGTTTTTCTTGTACTTCCTCCTGATAAACCAATTATTAAAGGTCCAACTAATGGAACTAAATTTACCATTTATAATTTTACTTTAAATTCGGTGGACCCAAATGGTGATGAGCTTTATTACTGGATTGACTGGGGGGATAATACTTCAAGTGCTTGGATTGGGCCATACGAATCAGGTGAAGAAATTATTGTGAACCACGCATGGAATAAACCTGGGACATATAAGATTAGAGCAAAAACCAAAGATATTCTTGATGGTGAAAGTAAATGGTCAGATTATCACTCATTTTATATTCTTAAGCCACCTTATATGAAAGTACGTCGAATATATGGTGGATTTCTTACTATAAATGCGATAATACAAAATCTCGGTGAGATTGAAGCAACAAATGTAGAGTGGAACTTTAATATCAGTGGTGGAATAATTCTAACTGCACGAGAATCAACTGGAAATATTACATGCATTCCGCCTTATGGTGAGATGCCTATTGAATCGAAACCGATTATTGGTTTTGGTAAGGTAACAGTTACATTACAAGCCAGTATTCCAGAAAATACAGTAAAGGGAACATATTCAGGTTTTATTTATCTATTTTATATTAAAGTTATGCCTAGCGGTAGTTAATATTTCTCAATATTCCCTAATTTTTTTATTTTTACCTATATCAAATTATAAAAGAGATTTGGGTATTTTATCATATTTGTTATATTTGGATTATTTTTATTGCGATGCATTAATGCATACTTTTAGATATATTTGAAAAAAAGGAAACATATATATAATTAAGTATACATTACTTATTTTGTAGGTGGGGATTTATGCCTCTAACAAGGAAAGCACGTATAGTTGGTAGTAGTTTAGTAATAACTATCCCAAGTCAGCTAGCAAAAGCTCATGATATAAATGATGGTGATGATTTAGAGATAATTCCTACAGGAATTGCTGAATTTAAGATTAGAAAACCTAAAAAGGGAAAATATTCTTTCAACGATTAAATATTGCTTAAGTAGTTTAGCTAGTTTTCTCATAAATTTAATTAATCAGAAATATTTATATATGGTTGATCTTAATATAATGGCTAAGAAATAGGGTGAAAATATGAAGAAAACCATAGCTATTTTAGTGATAAATATATTAATTATAAGCGGACTTGGAGCTGTAGCATTACCTAAAGCGAATAATACTAGAAATATCGATCTTATAAAGAATTTAGAAGTATCCTCACCTATAATTATCGATAAAGGAGAATACATTTCATTAGAATTACAAGAAGCAACCTCCTTTTTAATGGATCCAGGAAAACCCGTTTTACCAAGGATTACTAAGATATACAAACTCCCTTTTGGAGCTACTGTTAAGGATGTGTTCGTAGAATTTTCAGAGGAAACAACAATCGATATTGCTAAAGAAATTAGACCTGCACCTGAACCGATAGTTGATGGGGAAATGGCTTTAGATAACGTGAAAAAATCAAAAGAAGTTTATTCTAGTATGGATATTTATCCTGATAAATCATTTAACTACAAAACAGCAGTTGGTTTACATGGAACCGAACATGTAGTTTTTCTATCAGTCCAGTGCTATCCTGTCAGATATTCTCCAGCAAAAAATAATTTATATTTTAGTAAAAATATGAGAATATTAATTGAATATGAAACACCAATTAAACCAATTACTTTCCCAGATATATATGATCTTGTTATTATTGCCCCTTCAGAATTCGAAGATGCTCTTCAACCATTGATGGAACATAAAAATAATCATGGAATCAATACAACTTTCAAATCTACTCAAGATATATATTCAGAATACAAAGATGGACGAGATAAACAAGAAAAAATCAAATTCTTTATTAAATACGCAGTTGAAGAAATGGGAGTAAATTATGTACTTCTTGTTGGTGGTAGAAAAGGGCAAACGACAGGATGGTATTTGCCTGTAAGAAATACCAATAATTATGCAGGTGTTGATTTTGAATCCGGAGTTGATACTGATCTTTACTATGCAGATATTTATAAAGACAATGGAACAGCTTTTGAAGATTGGGATTCCAACGGCAATGATATTTTTGCAGAATTTACAAAGACAAGTAAAGATATAATTGATGGCGCACCTGATGTTTATGTTGGTAGACTTGCCTGTAGATCTCTCAACCAAGTTAAAACTATGGTTGATAAAATTATCAAATACGAGGAAGACAAAGCGAATGAATCATGGTTTAAACACATACTTTGTATTGGTGGAGATACATATCCTGACGAAGGAGAACCTGATGCATATGAAGCAGAAATCGACACAAATCTTTCAGCAAGTTATATGACTGGTTTTGAATCTGAAAAACTCTGGACATCTACAGGAACACTTACAGGTCAAAGTGACGTTGAAAAAGCGATTAACAACGGCGCAGGATTTATCCATATGGCAGGTCATGCAAATCCCCATCTTTTAGTAACATATACCCCAGGTGACGTAAACAAGTTAAATAGAACATACATCCTTCAAATGTATGATATTTTTCATCCTTTGAAATTCAATCCAAATTTAAAAAACAAAGATAAACTTCCTGTAATTGTTATCGGTGGTTGTCATAACAGTCAAATTAATGTCACTATGACTAACATTATTTTAGGAATTTTAAAAGAAGGTCTAAATGAGTATTTCAGTACAACACAACCTTATGGAGATTTCTGGAAATATGAATGGGTTCCAAAATGTTTTAGCTGGTGGCTAACTAGTAAACCTAACGGCGGAGCAATTGCCACAATGGGTAATACTGGATTAGGAATGGGACTTCCGGGCTATAACTACACAAATGGATTAGACGGCTGGCTTTTCCCACGATTTTTCTACAATTATGGCCAATTAAACGCAAAACATGTTGGAGAAGCACATAGTGCTGCAATAACAGATTATGTTCTTCAATTTGATATAAACGATGGGGATGAAAAAGAACCAGGGGATTCAGATCGTCAAATGATAGAACAATGGCTACTACTTGGTGATCCAAGCTTGTTAATGGGTGGATATGAATAATTAAATATCTATCTATTTTTTTTTAACTTTTTTTAAGAAAATTAACAAACATAGCTATCGTCCTTCAAAAAAAATTTCTTTATCAGCGTTGAAGAATACCCATTAACAAAGTTTTCTGGCTTAATGGCTCTACAACAGTTGCTTCAACTCTTTTATTGGTTAAATCATTTCCATCATACAACAATCTCTCCCCCACTTCCCAATATCCATCTTGTTTAGACTCTATATCTAAAAGATCTTCAGCAGTAAAATTTAACTGTGTTCCAGAGATGGTAATAACAACCACTGTTTCTAAAGATAAAGGATCACCTCCTCTATGTGTTATTGCAACATAATTACCTTCAACAGCGCCACTAATACGCACTAATGGTAAATCGTTTGAAGGAACATTAGAAAGAAAAGTAATAGACACTATCGAAAAAATCGAAACAGCAATACCAAGTAACAACATTGACCCCATTATTTCTGTAACTGCTTCATTTGTTTCTATATATTTCATATATAAATCTGTTTCTAAAACTGTATATAAACCCTGTTGTACAACTGTTACCGTTTCCTATTTAAGTTTTTTAGATAAAAAAATTTAAGATTTTTTCAAAAAATTTTAAACAGCTATAATTTTTAAAAAAATACCAACTTGAGATTAAACAAATCCAATTGCATGTTTTATCAAATTATAGTTTAACTCCGACAAATTAAAATTAATCTAACTGTTTCATTTCTTAAAAAAATCGGAGAAAACACTGAAATGGGTAAAAAAAATTATCCATGGGGTGGAGAATTCACCGTTTGTTCCCCCAACGGTTGTGTTGCAGTTGTTTTGCTTACAATAAATTATACACCACCAGATGTTGTTGCAATCTATGGGCCACTAAAAACAGAGAATATTGGAATTGAAAAAATAGTTGCAAATGTAATTTCAAATCCATACATTCGATATTTAGTAGTATGTGGAGACGATATAAGGGGACATCGATCTGGATCATCACTTGTTTCTCTGCATAAAAATGGAATAGACAATAAACATCGTATTATAGAAGCAAAAGGAGCTATACCTTATATAGAGAATTTAAAAGAAAAAGCAATTCAACGATTTCGTAACCAAATTGAAATTGTTGATTTAATAGGCGTTAAGGAAAAAAATAAAATTGACAAAACTGTTTATGAATATACAAAGAAATCACCTTCAAGTTTTGGAGAACCTTACATTGCGATTCGAATAAAAGCTGTTAAAAATATAACTGTTGATGACAAAAGGGCATTACACTCAAAGATTATATTAAATTATTTAGGCAAAGTTGGTAAAAGAGGTAAGTAGATGTTTTCTTTTACTCAAGAACAAAAGATATTTGATATATCGGGAATAAAAATAGGGGGTCAACCAGGTAAGTATCCAACTGTGCTTTTTGGTGGTGAATTTTTTAAGGGCACTCCAAATTTTAACCACGCTAATAAAATCCTTAAAAAAACATTGAAAATTAGTAAAGAAACAGGTATTCCTACCATTCCAGATTTCCTTATTAAAAAAGAAGAATATATAGAAGTTATAGTTGATTTTATTGAAACATCACTTCCAAAAAATTACCCTTTTTCAATTGATATAATAGAACCTTCTATTAAGATTAAAACTCTTAGATATCTTTCTAAAAAAAATCTTCTTTCACAAACCATCTACAATTCTATCCATGTTGGTATAACATCAAAAGAACAAGAGGCTATTAAAAGATATACGCCAGAAATGGCGATTATTGTTGCCTTCAATCCTAAGGATAAATCACCAGATGGAAAAATCGAAGTATTAGAAAATGGAGCCAATCTGATTTCCAATGGATTACTTAAAATCTCAAAAAAGCTAGGAATAGAAAAAATACTTATTGACACCGCTGCACTTGCACCAGGCGAAAACAGTGGGGCGGCTATTGCAGCTATCCCTGTTATTAAAGAAGAATATGGTTTACCTACAGGATGTGCTATACATAATGTTGTTGAAAAATCCAAGTGGTTAAACCATTTTGAAGGATCCAAGAAAATTGTCGATTCATCATCAAATATCAATATTCCTCTTTTTGGAGGAGATTATGCAATTTTTGGTCCTTTAGAAAATGCAGATATAGTAATTCCTATTATTGCATGGGAAGATATTCTAATATCTGAATATACAGAGAACTATTTTGGAATTCTGCCAGATGAAAACCATCCAAGGAGACTTCTACAATAAATGAAAAAAAATATTAAAACCTGTGTCATAGGTTCTTATCCTGCTCAAATAAGCACTATGGATTTAATGAATTCTTATTTTAATCAACAAGAAATTCATTGGAAGAAATATATCAAACAAGCTGTAGATGAAATGATAAATATCGGTATTGATATAATTTCAGATGGACAAACAAGAGACCCAATGATTCAGATTTTTACAAGAAAATTAAAAGGATGCAGAATAAGACAAAGAACTGAAGTTGTTGATACTATCGAATATAATGGTCCAATTACAATAGATGATCAGAAATATGTAAGAGATATAATTCCAAAGGATAAGGAAATTAAGGGGATAATAACTGGTCCCTATACATTAGCCAATTCTTGTATTGATTTGCATTATAATAATGAGAAAAAAATAGCCTTTGATTTTGCATATGCCCTTAATAAAGAAGCAAAAATTTTACAAAATTATGTTGATATAATCAGCATTGATGAACCATTTTTTTCCAATAAAATGCCTGAATACGCAAAAGAATTGATTGAAACTGTTACAAAGAATCTTTTAAGTCCAACAACTTTACATGTATGTGGAGATATTACAAATATTATAACTGAAATAATAGAAATACCCGTAGATATACTATCTCATGAATTCAAATCAAGACCACAGCTATTAGACACCTTTAAAGAATATAGTTTTTCTCAAGATCTATGTCTAGGTTCCGTCCGGTCGGATGATATTAAAGTCGAGTCTGTAGAAGAAATAACAAATCATGTAAAAAAAGCAATAGATATATTTGGTAAAAAAATTATTCAGATTTCCCCAGATTGCGGTCAAAGATTTTTGCCAAGAGATATCGCATTTCAAAAGTTAAAAAATCTTGTAAAAGCGGGTGAAAAAATCAATGGTTGATAAAGAAGTACCTCTCATTAGAGCTGAAAAAACACCACAAAAAGATGTTATTCTAGATAGTAAAGGATTCTTTGTAATTGAGTTAAACAGTAATGAAATTAGAGTAGAATATTATTCTAACATTTATAGAGATAATAAAATTATTTCTGGTAATTTAGAAAAAGTTTTTTCAGGAACTAAAGCTAATGCATTGTGTGACACAATTGCACGTCATGTTTCTTATCTTAGAGCCGAGCATTATATGTATTTAGGAAGAGAACTTCAAAAAGCACAAAATGCGTTAGAACAAAATAAAAAATATATTCAGGGTGGATGTTAGCATTTTTTAATTTTTGCATTAGAATTTGCATGAATTTCTCTTATACCGTTATTTTGCTTTATAGTTACATCTTCTAATGACAACTTATCTCCAATTTTAAATTTTTGAATTTCTTTTACCTTTTTGTCCCATAGAGTAATTTGCTTTTCTTCATTTGCTTCCTTTATTTTGATTATAGTTACAAAACCAACATCACCATTGTCTTTAAAGAAAACTTTAGTAGGATTTTTATGAATTAATTTGCCAGAAATTTTATTTGTATTTAATTGCGAATTTATGATAGTGGTTATTTGATCAATTGGTTCTATTTCCAATAATCCCCATCGACCAAGATTTATCTCTACACCGGAATATCCATCTCTAGTATAACCATTTATTATTTTTACAACAGATCCCTCTACGATATTTTTATTACGTATCATCTCAACGTCATTGTTCCATAAAACTAGTCGACAGCCACCCGTATCATCACTGATATCAACATTTATAACTTTTCCTGATTTACCGTTTTTTCTTTTAAATTTTCTAGATTCATAAACGTTTTTTACTTGTCCAACAACAGTATATTCAGAATTAGGTTTAATATCTGCTATTTTGCTAATTACTTTTTTGTTACGACCTAATTCATCAACAATAAGCAAAGCAATTGTCTCTTCATCTAATAAATTATCAAATTCTTTAGATAGTTTTTTTATATCGTCTTCAAATTCTTTTTTAGTTTTAATATCCTTAATTATCTCATAAAGCTGATTTTTGGTTTTATGCATCCAATTTAGATATTCCATGCCATTACTTAAGTTTGATTACTAAAATGTTTTAATTTGAAAGTTATTAGATTATAAATCTATTTTTAAAAAGAAAATAGTTGACTATTGAACTTAATAAATATCCTACGATTTGAGTATAATTAATTCATTTAGACAATCAAATTTGATTATTATCAATAAGCAACCTTTAAATTTATTTCGCTATTAGTTCAGCTTTTTATCAAAAGAATCTGAATTAACATATGTAAAGGAAATATTTATAATATACTATTTAATAATATATTTAAGGGAGTTTATATGAAAAATGATATGGTAATGAAAAAGTTGGTTTCTCTAACTGTTGTTTTATTTTTTATTATAGCTATTCCATCAAATATATCAACTATAAATGAAAGTAATAAAAAAATCATTAATCAATCAATAGAAAATATTCCTAATGAAATAAATACGTTATATGATGAGTATTTAACAGGATATTGGAAATTTGATGAAGGCGAAGGGTACATTGCATATGATTCTTCTGGACATAATTATGATGGTACAATTTATGGGGCGACGTGGACCGCTGGTTATTCTAGCTATGCGTTAGATTTTGATGGACTTAACGATTATGTACTTCTTGACGATTACGCAACTGCATTAGGATTTAATAAAAGTGACGACTTAATCTTTTCATTTCGTATCAATACAACATCTACTGAAATGGGCACTATTTATAGTGTTAGTAACATGTATGGTGTGTATCCAGACATTGATATCTTGCTAAATTACACAGGAAGTATTCAAGTTCATGCGTTTGTTCAATATTGTGGAGTTAATGTAATAACAGATAATGCATTCAATGATGGGGAATGGCATTTTGTTGAAATATTTTATAACGGTGTCACTGCTAATCCTACAATAAAGATATATGTGGATGGTGATTTAGAAGCTGATGTAACTCAATGGATATGTCATTGGGCTTATGCCCAGATTGATAGAGTTAAAATGGGTAGAAATAGTAATAATGCAACAGTTTTTTTTGATGGAAAACTTGATGAATTTACAGTTGTAAAATATCCTGGTGGTAATCAACAAGCTTCTCCAGATATATCTGGTCCTACTGAAGGAGTTACAAATGAAGAATATGAATTTTCTTTTATAACAAATGATCCAGAAGAGGATGATATTTGGCTTTATGTTGACTGGGATGATGGAACAAATACTGGCTGGATCGGACCTTATGACTCTGGCGAAGAAGTCATATTGACTCATAAATGGACTGATGGAGGAAATTATCAAATTAAAGCTAAATCTATGGATATTTGGGACGACGGTCCACCGTCATATCATTCAATAAGAATAGGGGAGCAACCTCCCGATGCGCCAATTATAACTGGACCAGATATTGGAGAGATAGATGAAATTTTAGAATACACATTTGTAACATATGATTATGAAGGAGATGATATAGAACTTTACATAGACTGGGACGACGGTAATATAGAAGAATGGATTGGACCTTATCCTTCTGGTGAAGAAGTTAAGATAAGTCATGCCTGGATAGGAAAAGGAATATATGAAATCAAAGCAAAAGCTAGAGACGAATTGAGTGAAGGTGACTGGTCAGAACTTCATAAAGTTATTATTGGAAACGACCCACCAGATAAACCATCAATACACGGTCCAAATAGTGGAAACCCAGGAGTTGAATATAAATTTAAATTTTTATCTACAGATCCCGATGGAGATAATATATACTATTGGGTTTCATGGGGAGATGGTAATGAAATTCAAGATTTTGGCCCCTATACATCAGGTACGGAAATTGAATTTTCTCATAATTGGAGCAACAAAGGTAGCTATGTAATAGAAGCTTGGGCGAGAGATAAATATGGAGCAGTTGGGGAAAAAGGTAAACTAGACGTTATTATGCCGAAAAACAAACCGTTCAATTTTCCTATACTTAATTGGCTTTTTAACCGTTTTCCAAATGCATTCCCGATATTCAGGTACATGTTTGGATTATAAATCACCTTTCTTCCCTTTTTAAAATTTTTTAAACCTCCATTATCTATAAAATTTTAGTTTTGGAATAGAAGAAAATATCAAGACGTAAAAAAATTTGTATTTGGTATATTTGTAAAATAAATATTTTAAAAGGAAGGGATAGGGAGGAAAAAATATGAAGATTATTGTTTAAAAACTAATAATCCCTTCCTTTTTTTTCTGCATCTTAAATTGTAATAGTAAATATTCTTATTCAATCTCAAAAAATATCTTTGATAATGACTCAACAAATTCCTCACCAAACCTGCAATCATTATCTTCCTTTAGACATGTGCTTTCGGCCTGCATGCCTTCCTCTCCTCAATACTAAAATCTTTAATAACTATTTAAATGTTTGGAGTGAATCTCCAGTAGGAGAATATGTTATGTTAATAAAATTCATATAGAGGTGTTTCACTCCAATTCATTAACTTTAAGTTTTTTTAATTTAATAATAAATATCGATTTGGGGCTATAAGTTTTAACTATGATATTATACCAAAACGCATATTTATAAAAAAATATTTTAAAATTTTTAATAGAAATTTATTTTAAATCATTTTTTCAAATGTTTCTTTATACAATTTTTTGTATATATTTTACCATAAAATATATAAAATCAGTTTACATTAATATTTTTGAGTGGGGAGGCTTTTGGCCTTGGTTAGATATCGATGATTCTTATCAATTCTATCGATATCGGTTCCACCATCCTTTAGTGACTATTATCTAATAGAGATAGACACCATAAGGTTTGAAGGAGACCAGCCTTGTACTTCCTTCGTGGAATGATAGGTAAACCAGGACCATTTATCCCTGCTCACTAAAAAAATAAAAATATTTTGAAATAAGAAAAATTTCTTAGCAGCCTTTATTTTTTGGACTGAGAAAGTACTTATGTTGATATTTAGAAATATTTGTTTCCACAAATTTTTTTATGAGAATACCTACCATAAATCTACTAAAACCAATATATTTAAATGCGAATCACTTTTTTCAACATATTCTTAGTTGTAATATCAGTAAATTCATACTAAAATGTATTTTGGATAATTTAAATTAATTATCCATAAATAAAAATAATAATCGTATTTATGTTGATTTAATATTGAAAAAAATAAATAAGTAAAAAATTTAATTAATAAATTATTCAAAGGGCGGCAAATAAAGACATGAAGAATCAAATAGACATAAGAAGTATATCCTTTGACACTTCCTTTCTGTTAAAGAATAATAAAATAGTTGACGAAGTAATCAATATATTAAAAAAAGAAAAAGTTCAATGTTATATTACATCAACAGTGGTATCAGAATTAGAACAATTAAGAATTTGGGGTCGTATAACCCAACTTGAATATAATCGTGCTATAAAAAGATGGAAAAATACTCATGCAACTGTTATTGATTTTCGAAATCGTTTTTTATCAAATGGATTTGGAAAAAAATGTATTAAATCAATGGAAAAACATCATGGTGTAAAACCTAATGAAATTATTAATGATTGTAATATATTGGTCACCTCTTTAAAAAATGGCATAGACATATTTATTTCAGAAGATTATCATTTTACGTCTAGAATAACTAAAAAAGTGATTGATGAAGTATCAAACTCTGCTTGTAAAGAATTTCATATGATGTGTAAGTCGATTTTATATAATATTGACTCAAAAACATTCATAAAATCGTATAAAAACAATAAAATAGATGTATATATAATTGAAAAAGAAATGAAACTTATAAAAAAATCAGAAAAACGTTATTTAGAATAATGAGTCACTGACAATAATTATAGTATAGTATTTTGGAAGAAGGGAAAAGAATAGGGGGGATTAATATGAAGAAATCATAAATCTTGAGAACCCTTCCTCCGATCCAACATTTATTCATATACATGATGAATATTTAAATTTATCTATTCATTATATGTAATATGTGTTGCTTAAAAATATAAAATTCAAATTTAAAAATTAATTAAAAAAAGAGGTAAGAGGTTTTTTAAATTACTAAAGACCCAAAATCCTACTAAATATTATAGATGCCGTTCAATATCTTCTCCAAAATTGGAAAATGCTGAAGAATATTTTGTAGAAATTGGAAAACAAACGCATGCTTGTTCTTAGGTGTAATAACTTTTACCTCGATATAGCAGAAGTCAGC
>Ga0209427_10007196_pt1 | contig 12617 bp, 12 predicted proteins | sample DeeMarSWOR136_30_FD_187465 | JGI IMG/M metagenome (GOLD analysis project Ga0209427, IMG submission 187465) | Marine sediment microbial communities from White Oak River estuary, North Carolina - WOR-1-36_30 (SPAdes) (version 2) | ecosystem: Environmental > Aquatic > Marine > Intertidal zone >... | reverse complement strand
TATTCATGTATGTGGTAGAATTAGCCCAATGCTAAGAGATCTTCTTTTACAAACAAGTGTTAAAATCTTGGATCATGAATTTGCTTCAAATGAGCGTAATTTCAATGTTTTTGAGAAGGATCATTTTGCAAACTCTCAAAAATTTTTAGCAATGGGGTGTATTAAATCAAACTTTTCAGAAGGAAAGAGCGAAAATGTAATAGACTACGTAGAAGAGGTTAACGCCCTTATTAGATATATAAAAAAAGGTATCGATAAATTTGGGAAGGAAAATTTAATTATTAAACCTGACTGTGGTTTTGGTGCGTTAAGAAAAGCGTTTAAAGATGAAAATTTTGCCTATGAAATAGTATTAAATAAATTAAAAAATATGGTTATAGCTGTAAAACAATTGAAATAAAATAGTATTAGCCAATAAAGTTAATCGTAAAAATAGTTGAAATAACAAGGATTTTTAAATAATTTTAACTTCCTTCTAATTCTTTTCTTAATTTCTCAATCTCATCTTCAAGTTTAGCTTTAGTTTTAATCTCTGGTTCCCCTTCTTCAAAATCAAATTCAGAAATATACTGTAAGTCATCAGCAGGAACTTCAGGCATCTGTCCTCCTTGCTCTAATAACATTTCGGTTTCCAACTGATTTAATTCATCTGTAACATCGATGGCTAGGTCTATCTCAGGATCACCTGCAAGAATTTCAGCAGATTCTTCTATTTCGGAAACATATGCTTCTGAATCTTCTGCGATTTCAGCAATTTTTGTAGGAGATGCCTTTGTTGCAATTGTTTCCAATTCATCCCTGATTCCTCCCATTAGGTCCCCTGTCATAGAAATCATTTGTCCTTCTTCAATTGCTTCAATTTGTCTTTCAATCTTTGTCCTTATATTATTGGCACGATCGACCTTCATTTGATATTGTTTATGTTGTATTAAAAAATTTTTTGCTCTTGTTCTTTCTCCTCTCTTTAAAGCAATCTTAGCGTTTTTTCTAGCGATTTCAGCTCTTTTGTTATAAGTCTTATTTGCTAATGCGATTTTTCGGATATGTGCTTTTGCTTTTACTACTAGTTCTTCTTTTTCTTTACCTTTCCTTGGAAATAATTTTTTCTTCAGTCCCACTTCTTCTTGTCAACTCTTTTTAGAAGTTTGTGATAATATAATCTCTTTTATATTTATAATGATTTTTTTAACTTAAAAATTTAATAGAATATAATTCTATAAAAAAATTTAAGCAATAAAATCTTTCATAGTCCAAATTTTGTTTTTAAATCATTATGAAAAAAGTTATTTTAAATTTAGAGAAAATTTCTGAAAATTTTAAGGAACTAGTTCAAGAAGCTTTCAATAAAGGAATCCTTAATTTTATGGTTTCAAAACTTACTTATCCAGAATTCGAAAATATAGAACGGGTTAAACTTTATACTAAGGATCCTGACCTTCAATGTGATTATTTAGTGTATGATAATGAAATTAAATTAAATAAATATCTTGCTGAAAATAAAGAATTAAAGATGGGTTTTGGATTTTTTAAGGAGCTTTATTCCAAGAAAGATGAAAGAGAAATCGTAGAGTTATCAAATATCAAAAAACTTGACTTTATAATAGTTTCTGCTAAAAATTGGAAAATAATACCTTTCGAAAATTTGATTGCGGATATGCATACTAATGATACAGAATTAATTGCTTCAGTAGAAAATATAAATGACGCTGAAATTTTATTAAAAACTTTAGAAATTGGTGTGGACGGAATCTTAATAACACCGAAAAATGTAAATGAAATAATACTTTTGAAGAACCTTATGCAAAAAACACTTCATATTGAATTGAAGAAAGCTACAGTAGTAAAAATTCAAAGTTTACCTGAAAGTGATAGAGTATGCGTTGACACGACTTCTCTTTTACAACCTGGTGAAGGAATGCTTGTTGGAAGCACTGCTAAAGGATTCTTACTTATCCATTCAGAAACTTTTGAAACTCAATTTGTAGCTTCAAGACCTTTTAGGGTTAATGCAGGCGATGTATCGGCTTACATATTAATCCCAAATGATGATCCTGAAAAAATTTATCGTACTAATTATTTAAGTGAAATAAAAGGTGGCGATAAAGTCTTAATTGTTAACAATAAGGGTGAAGGACGAGTAGTATCGGTAGGAAGGATTAAAGTTGAAACTCGCCCTATGCTTAGATTTGAACTTGAAACTTTTATTGAAAATCAAAAGTTTGAGATAAGTGGGATTTTTCAAAATGCTGAAACAGTACGTTTAGTAGGTGCAGATGGTAATGCTAAATCTGTTGTGGATATAAAAATCGGGGATGAGGTTCTAGTTCACATTGGTCCGGGAGCAACCCATTTTGGAACTGCAATAAAAGAAACAATAATTGAAAAGTAAAACTTCTTGCTTTAATTTCTTTTATTAATTAATGAGTTATTCCTTAAAAACTGCCACATTACTTTTACTCTCTTCTACACTTACTCTAATTTTCTTATCTGGATAAATAATCTTTAATTTATCATGAATATATTTTGCGAGTAATTCACTGGTGGTAGATGGTAACGGTAAATAAATTACTTCAGATCGGGGAAAAACATATCTTTTATTAGAGCTAATAACTTCTACCGAATCTTCTATTTCATTAATTTTTAAAAAGTCAGAATTTTCTGGAATCAAAATGTAATGATCAAGGGGTTTTATAATTTCTTTGACTTTTTTTTTAAGTTCAATGAAATCAACAACAAAAAAATTCTCATTTAAACTTGAACATACTTCTACTGAAACATAGTAGTTGTGTCCATGAAGTCTCGAACATTTTAAAGGTTCTCTTAAAAAATGACATGCACTAAACTTAATGTTAGTCCTATTAACAATTACTTTATAACCCATTTAAAATCAATACTATTTCTTTATCAAATTAAGTCTTAGATTTGATTTGAATTTCTTTTTAACATTTTTATATTTTATGTTTAAAAATCATAAATAATAGTAATTTTCCATTAAACTTTCTGCATTTTTAGATTATTTGAAATAAATATAAATTCAGTTGCTCAATAATAAATCAAGATATTAATTATGACTGATTTAAAGAAAATAGCGATAACTGGAGCAAATGGTTATTTAGGTACTCATATAATTAAGAAAGCAATTCATAAGGGTTGGGATGTTAATGCCATTATTAGGAGAGAAGAAGTTAAAAAAGAACTCGAAACATTAGGAGCGAATGTTTTTATTGTCAAGAATTTCAATTTGGAAGGATTTAAGGAGGCTTTTTTCGATTGTAAAGCAATAATCCATTTAGCCAATGTTATTTGTGGAACTCCAGCTCTCTTTGAAAGTATCAATGTCGAAGGATTGAAAGTTGTTCTTCAAGCCGCTAAATATTCTAATGTTTCAAGAATAATATATCCTTCTGGACTTGGAGTAGATAAATATGGTGTAGAAGATTGGGCTAATAATGAATATTTCAGATCTAAAAGAGAAGCTGAAAAAATTATTATGAAAAGTGATCTGTCATATGTTATTTTTCGACCATCTTATATTTTAGGTCCTAATGATGAGTTAATACCAGAAATTATTGACCAGATTTTTAATGGTTCTGTAATGATCGTAGGAGAAGGGAATATTCCCTTTCAACCCATATTTGTGGGTGATGCAACTGAGGCTTTTTTGGCTGCAGCTCAAGGTCTTGGAAAAGATAACACTGTTTATGAATTAGTTGGACCAGAAATCCTCAATATGAATCTCTTAGTTGAGATGGTTATCAATGTTATAAAAGAACGAGGAATTAATATCCCCGCTCCTGAGATATTACATATCTCATATGAAGAAGCCCCTAAAAAACTTGATATTTGTGAAGAAATGGTGGATATAATGAAGTGTGATCTCACCCCTGATCCTAAAATTGCTTCTCATTCTCTTGGTTATGAATTGTCCCCCTTGAAAGAAGCAGTTAAGAATGCAATAAATGAGAAATTATTTTCCCACTCATTGGATATAAATAAAAGAGCCATTGTACTATTGTCTGGAGGTATCGATTCTGCTACAGCACTCTTCTGGGCAATAAATGAAGGTTACGATCCCATAGCGCTTACTATAAACTATAATTGGAGACCTGAACAAGAAATTAATGCTACAAAGAAATTAGCAGGACTCGTTGATATTAAACTTCTAGAGATTAATACCCCTTTTATAGCACAAGCTACAGACTTGCTTTCTGAAGGTTATCCTGTACCAGTTGCATTAAATGCTCCTGAAGGGTATATACCCCAACGTAATCTTATATTTTATTCTATTGCGGCTTATTTTGCTGAAATATACGGATGTAAATGGATTATTGGAGGACATATTCTCGATGATGTATCAATTTTTTCTGATACAAAACCTTCATTCTTTAAGTCCCTCGAAAAACAGATAAAAGGTTCAAAACATGAACATGATTTAACTGAGATTAAATTACTTTTTCCATTAGTAAATATGAATAAAGTGGAAGTAATAAAATTAGCAAAAGAACTAAAAGTACCTTTGGAAATTACTTGGAGTTGTTATCAGGATATTGAAAAACCCTGTGGAAAATGTAAATCCTGCCAGAAGCGAGAAGAAGCATTTAAAGCATTAAATATGAATTAATTTAAATTAAAAACTTTTTTATTCATGTTAGATTCCAGTTCTCAAATAATCAAATTATAAAATATTAAATAATTATGACAACCTATTTTTCTCCTTTACTGCATTTTTATCAACCCCCTACTCAAGATATTAAAATTCTTAAATTAATAGATAAAGAATGTTATAAACCAGTTCTAAAAATAATACAAAAGAATGATAATGCTAAATTTTGCTTAAATATTAACGGCGTCCTTATTGAAATGCTATATGAGTATGATCTAGAAGATACTTTGGACCTCTTAAAGAATTTAGTATCAGAGAACAAAATTGAGATTCTAGGTACAGCAAAATTCCATCCAATACTCCCTTTAATTCCAAAAAAAGAAGCCCAACGTCAAATTCAATTGAATGAATTAATAAATAAAACAGAATTTGGACGATGGGAACATAAAGGATTTTTCCCTCCAGAGATGTCTATTAGTTCAAAAGTTGCTAAATATATTCGTGATTTAGGATATAAATGGGTAATCATAAGTGGAATTGCCTGTCCTATTGAATGGCCTTATGATAAGATATTAACCTCACCAAATGGACTACAACTTTTTTTCAGGGACGATATTTTAAGCAATAAGATTGCTTTTAAAAGCATTAAAGCTAAGGAGTTTGTAAAAGAAATAACAACCATCCATAAGGACAAAAAGCAAGACTACAAAAATAGCTCCTATATCATTACAGCTATGGATGGAGAAACTTTTGGCCATCATATTAAGAATTACGAAATTACTTTTTTAAATAAAATGCTCGAAATTATTAATGAAAAAGAAGATATCGAAATTGTGTTTATTTCAGATTTAGATAAAATTTTTCCACTAGCTAAAGAAAAAATTATTCCAAGAGACTCTAGTTGGAGTACTACTTTTGAAGATTTAAAAGCAAACATACCCTATCCTCTATGGAAACACCCATCGAATAATATTCATAAATATTACTGGAAAATGATGAATAGTTTATTCAATTTAATGAATATTGTGGATAAACTTGATTTAACTGGTGACTGGGAAGTTGAGAATTACTATACGACAGCACGTTATTTTTATGATAGAGGATTACATTCCTGTCCTACATGGTGGGCAAATCCAGACAGAGGAATTTGGAGTCCAAATCTAATACATAAGGGAGTGGAATTATTAATAAAAACAGCTTTAAATGCTCAAATGGCTTTAGCATATGCCGGTAAATCTGAACAAGGAGAGGGATACTTTGATTCTATATCTTATTATCATGGTCTATTGTTAATGGAATTCTATGCAATAACCAAAAAAATTAAAAAGATTCCAGATAAATCTAATTAGTTCTTATAATTAGATGAATTTATTAAAATCTGAATGTTTTTCACCCATTTATCTAGATTTCTTATCAACCAAGCAGCAGAGTCGTTTTTATTCTGGTTATTTTGGAAATGGATTTTTAAAAGTGGCTTGAATTTGGATTTTTTGAGATGAGATCTTGGAGAAGTTATTTTAAGTATTTTATTAATAGGAATTTCTAATATCTTTCGAGGTTTCCACATTTCGAAATAAATCTTCTCATTCAATAAAATTAATACTCCATTACCTCTAATTTGAGTATATCCTTTTGATTCTTGACCAAAATAATTGGCACTAGTACTATATAAGATAATCTTACGATTATCAAATTTTTCAATAATTTCCTCAATTCTTTTTTTAAATAGTTTCATAACGATATTATTATCTATTTTTATTATTAAAATTAAATCTATTATAACCAATTAATTATTCCAGTTTCGTTATACACGCCCCATTTTAAGGTTGCCTCCCTTTGAGCAATAATATTTTCTTTAGGAGTTCCCAAAGTTCTGTTAGAGGGATATTCATAAATAGCCAATCCCCCTTCGTTATTACCAATATTTCTAATATAAAGCTTTACTTGCTCTTTTACCTCTTCAGGAGAACCGAGCAGATATGTGCTTTGAATATTAGAAGAAAGCCAAAAGGCTACTTTCCGGGTTTCAGCAAACTTTTTAAAATTATCAACACCTGTCATTAAAGGGCTATCAAATTCGAACACATCTACACCTGTATCTATAATTTCAGGCATTAACTCCAAAATTTGCCCACAGGAATGTAAAATGAAATCCATCCCTAAATCATGTGTAAGTTGAACAATCCGTCTATAAGCGTCTTTAAAATACCTTTTAAATAAGATAGGGCTAATAAAAGGGGATTTTTGTGAACCTAGATCGTCAGCAATAGTGATTGAATCAAGATCCGGATAATTTTCTTTTAGCATTTTAATTTGTTTTAAATAAAAGGGAATAATGATTTGAATTAATTGATCCACTTTTTTTCTATTTTTAGCAATATCTATAAGAAAATTATTGAATCCTCGTAATTGAGAACACATATTGAAAAAACCATTTCCATTAATTTCTCCAACGATATATTTATTTCTACCTAAAATTTTCCAAAATCCACTTCTAAATAATCGAAATCTCTCAGGATTTGTTGGATTAGGTATTTGATAATTATCTAATTCATCCCAATTCTCTTGAAAAGGACCTTTAAATGGGTGTCCTTTAGTTATATCATCACTAAGTGTTCCAGAATTTTTCCATATGATACCCCACTCATCAATACTATAATGGGGGTACTTCCACCACTTTTTTGGATATTTAGCCAATTTTCTATTTCTATTTCTCCAATTATATGAAAAAATTCTGTATAATGATCTAGAAATTGATTCTACTCCTCCTTGAACATGAGGAGGATAATCTTTAGGTTGCCAAGATTTGGGTATATATTGTGGAGCAGGAAAGAAATCAGTCTTTAAAGTAAAACAAGACATAGGAACACGATCCGGTTTTGCAAAATGAAATGCTTTTTTAACTCTTTCTTTACTGTTCATGGCATTAAACTGATTAAAGTGTTATAAATTTAATTTGAAATAATCAAAAACTATATAATTTTTAATGTACATATTTTAATAAGTAAAATTATAACCAATTACTTTAATTAATTTTATTCCTCATAATAATCTAATAATTTACTAAAAATGTCAAAACAAAACGAGAAAGAAAAAAAACTAGAGTTTTGTGTTTACTGTGGGGCAAAATTAAAGGAAGGAAAAACTTATTGTCCAGAATGTGGTAAGTTAGTTATAAAAATCAAACCATCAGTTGATAAAATACAAACTCTTTCTCAGGGAGAAAAACCTCAAATAAAAGAAAAACAAATTAGGTCTCGAAAGTGCTCAGGTTGTGGCTCAATAATAACATCTTCAATTTTAGAGCAATGTCCAATTTGTAATGCAAAATTAGAAAAGATTCCAAGAGATCAAATTACTTTACCTGGCCAAAAAGCCCTACCAAAGTCTGGATTCATTTTTACTGATAAAAAATTAGTTCCAGAACAGAAATTCATATTAAAAAAAGATACTTGGAATTTCAGAGAGGGTATAAGTGTATTTGGGAATTGTATAATGGCCTACATAATTATTAGATTATTAATTATAATGGTATTTGCTTTTCAAGTAGACGGTTCAAGTGCTTCGAACGAAAATATATTCTCTCTTCTTTTAAGACTGATTCCTGATATAATTTTTGGAGTATATCCTCTTTGGTATATTTATTCTAAAAAGCACAATATTAAAAAATTAGGTCTTTCCTATAATTTAAAAATATTCCTCCTTGCAATATTTATTGGTGTTACTGCGGGGATTCTTTTGTTTATTCTTAATCTCTTCTCAGATGTATTCATAAATCTTTTATATAATGCAGGAATAGACTTCTATGATATCTATACTGATATGGCTATCACAAATCAGGTAATTAAAGACTCTAACCCTATTTGGATCTTACTATTAATGGTGCTTTTAAGTCTTAGCTCATTTTCAACTGAAATTGTATATAGAGGAGTCCTACATAATACCTTAAAAGAACGCTTTGAAAAGGACATACTCGGGAGAATTACAATAATAATTATAATTTCTCTTATTTTTTCGGGATTATATTTAATATTCTTTTTTCCAGTTGGATTATACTTATTCCTTGCTAATTTTATAGAATTTATAATCCTTGGAATAATATATGAGATAAATCATAATCTCTATAATACGATTATTGCAAGCATTTTTTATAACCTTTTACTAGTCTTAATTATAGTATATTCCTAATTTGAAATCCTATGCATTACCCTTTAATATATAAATTTAATAATAAGAAAAATCAAATAACTCTAGTGGTATTATTAATAACATTAACACTAATTCATACGCTAAGATCTATAATGCTTGGAGTAATAGAAATTGGGTAAGAAAATCTATAGAAATAAGGGGAGTAAGGATAATATTGTAATTTCAATTGCAGGACCACATGGAATAGGAAAAACTACTATTTTTAACCTTTTAAAGAATAAGCTTGAAGAAATGCCTAAATTTAAATTTTTTCCTGAGAGATACATTAAAAAACCCCCTTTTCCTTTTGGATCTCCAGATAAGCAAGTAGGTTTTAGAAGTGAAATCCATTTTTTGCAGCAATTTATAAAGAGAAATCAAAGAATTATAAATTTTGATAATAAATACAACGGACGAATTATGATCTTAGATAGAACTCCTATTTGTGTCTTGATATATTCTAAAAGCCTAAATCTTAAAGAAAAAGATTATAATCTTATTTTAGATATGTATAAATCTGTTAAATGGAGGGAAGACTATGTTATTTATCTTTCAGCAAATCCTGATATCATTTTGAAGAGAATAGTTCAAAGAGGATCCTTAGAAAATTTTCGAAAAGATTGGAATGAGTATGAAAAAGAATATTTACTTAGAATCATCTCATTTTACAATCAATTATTGTTAACAAAGTATGAAAATAATAGAATATTTATTATCGATACCACTAACTTATCTTTGCATGAAGTACTTGAAAAAGTAGAAAATGTGATTACCCAGGTTTCAGGGTACTCTTTCAAAAAATCACATATAGCGCCTACGACTCAAATGAGTTTAAAAAAATTTATAAAATGAAATATAATAAAATATATTAGTGTATATTTTATGATTATAATTAAGTTAGTGTAAAAATAAAATTAATAAGACTAATTTTATTCAAAATAGATTTTGAGAAAAAATGTCATCCTTAGCTCAAGATATCCGCGATCAAATGAAGAATATATTAAGAAATGAAGAAGAGAGAACAGACTTAACTAATTTAGCAGTTTTATCTAGAGTTGGTATGAAAGTTGCAACATCCATCTCTTCAGAGCTAGATGCTGATGCAACCTCAGCTTCGAGTACTGCTTTGATTGATTTAGGTTTACGTTTAAGTGATGCCACCGCTCATGGGGCTCTTACGGAAATAATTCTCCATAATACTTCGGGGTATAGTATTTTATTAGCAATCAATGATGAATATATAGTATTTGGAGGGTTAAAAAATGTTTATAGAATCGGTTATTATTTGGGCTATCTTCGGGAATTAGCTAAAAATTTAAACCTTTTAATATCAGGAGATATAAAAACCGAAATGACACTTTCTTTAGAAGATTCTGAAAGAGCTAAATTAAAACAACAGGAGGAAGAAGCAAATATTATTGTTAAACCTACTGCTGCACAGGATAAAGCCGCTTTGGATGATCTGTTAGGTTTTCTAGATAATTGGGAGAAAGAAGGAGTAGAAGTTGCAGATATAGAAATTAAGGCAGAAAATAATATTGTATCTATTCCTAAAGCCGTAGGAATGGAATATGAAAAGCAATTAGAGTTTAGTAGGAATTTAAAAGTCACTGAAGTGGTTAAATCTCCTTTCGCACAACCCGAAAGCCAATTTAAAGTTTACGACGATGAAATACCTCCAGTTCCTCTTGATGATTATACTCCTATGGAAATAGAAGAAGACGCTTCAGTCCAAGAACCTCAGATTGTTCAAGAACCTGAAGTAGTTCAAGAATATCAGAAGCCTGGAGAACTACCTTCTCTTGAAGAACTAGGACCTCCCGATTTTGAGGCACAATTCTTAGAACCTGCTTCAGAATATGATACCGAATTTGTTTTGGATAAAGAATCTGAAACCTTTGAGAATGTTTTAAAGGATCTTGGCTGGGACGAAGAGGAAGATTAATAGTTTCCACGATTAGTTTGTACTAGGTCGTTGATCAAATAATATTATTAATTTTTTTGATATTGCATGACTATTACCTTAAATTCTTCGCCTTTTCATAGCTAACTAATTTTTACTCTTTTGATTTTTAATTAGAAACATATTTATAATAAATATTAAATAATCTTCTCTCTAATCTATACTTAAATTTATCTCTATAAAAATTTTTTAACCGAAAATAAGTGAATTAATATGAATGAAACAGAAGAAATCCAAAGAAGTGAAACTACAACTCTAAGAAAATTAAATTTTTCTTTACCAAGAATTTCGACAGCTATTGTACTTGGAATCGAAGGATTTGCTTTATTTGCGCTATATTATCTTGGATATGGTGTACCTTCCTTTCTTGTTGGATTTGCTCAATCAATGGGATTTCTCTCCATTGCAGCTGGTCAATTTTTCTTAGGATGGATAAGTGATGCAAAATACACAAAATGGGGCAGAAGAAAGCCATATATTATTATATTTTCTCCATTACTTGGACTCTCTTTTATTTTTCTTCTAATGCCTGGCTTAGTATTACCCGATCTTAACGATAAAACTGCTTTATTTTTATGGTTATTAATCTGGGATATAGTCTTTAGAGTATCATATTCATTTACAACCGTTTACCAAGCATGGATGGCAGAACAATTCCCTGTAGGGGAACGGCCAAAAGTTTCTCAATTTCAAAACACTATGAATTACATTGGAAACGCTATAATGCTTCTTTTTACCTTATTGATTTTGACACCCGCTTTTGAAGAACTTGCTGTAAATCCTGATGTTGTCCCTATTTCAGTTTTTTTACCGATTTGGTTATTTGGTATATTAGTTATATGGCTTTACTTTTCCGCTGCCTTTACAATGCCTACAGAGCCTAAATTTAAGATGGAATCAAGTCTTTTTAAAAATTTAGTAACCATTGTAAAAAATAAAAATTATATGCTAATACAATTAATGCAGGGATTCGCAAGTTTTGCGTGGTCAATAATCACTACTGTGATGTTAACTTTTATAGCATCAGTATTAGGTTTAACTGGAATAGGATATTATATTGTAGCAATATTTCTGGTGATAGGATTTATCTTTACTTTGTATATATGGAGAAGAAATATTCAAAAGATGGGTAAAAAGAAGTCGCTTCTATTATTATTCTTATTTGCAATAATCCTTTTACCAACATCTTTAATAGGACTTATACCTTTTGCAGCGAATATCATTTTTGGTATTATCTTTATTCTCATAATTGCAGCGGCATTAGCTGGCTGGGGTCTCTTTCCATATATATATTATGCGGATCTAGCAGAAGATGATCAAAAACGAACGGGAGAATTAAAAGCAGGAATATATACAGGGTTTCCCAGTATACTTCTTAATATATTTCAAGCTTTTGGTCCCCTGATTGTTGGAGCTATATTAGCTTTACCAGAAATTACGGTCGGAGCTTTGACCTATTCAATAGGATTAGTTTTGTGGGGTCCAATTTGCTCTTTGATCCTTCTCGTTACATATTTCTACACAAAAAAATATGTAACTCTTGATTTTGACTGGGAAAAGAGCTAATAAAAAACTTAATTAAAAATTTTTTTTTAATTTTATCAAATTGATAAAATTATTACTTTAAAATAAGGTAGATATAATATTATATTAAAAAACTCTCGTATTACTCTTAATATCGTCTATCTTTAGAAACAATCTTGACTTTTAATGCTTCAGGACCCTTTCTTTTATCAGATTCTTTTATATCGAACTCTACTTGATCTCCTTCATCAAGTTTTTTAAATCCTTCCATATCGATATTAGAAAAATGAACAAATACATCTTCATGGCCATCTAATGTTATAAATCCATAACCTTTTT
>Ga0209427_10007195_pt1 | contig 12618 bp, 8 predicted proteins | sample DeeMarSWOR136_30_FD_187465 | JGI IMG/M metagenome (GOLD analysis project Ga0209427, IMG submission 187465) | Marine sediment microbial communities from White Oak River estuary, North Carolina - WOR-1-36_30 (SPAdes) (version 2) | ecosystem: Environmental > Aquatic > Marine > Intertidal zone >... | reverse complement strand
TTACCTATGCTTATAAAACAGGCTCTTCCATCATATCGTCTCGGCTGCCTGCATTTCGTGCATGTAGATTTCCTCGAGGTCTGCGTGCTTGAAATCCTGCTTCTTTCGGATGGCAACCAGGCGACCCTGCTTCATAATGCCGACCCTATCTGCTATGAGCTTGGCTCTGAATATATCATGGGTGGTCATCAGAATAGCCTTGCCCCGCTCCCGTAATCGCCGCAATTGAGCCAGGAATTCCTGGGCGCTTGTAGGGTCGAGCCCGCTGGTTGGCTCGTCCATCAGGATAGCCGGGGGGTCTTTCAGCAGCGCAATAGCAATACCTAATTTTTGGCGCATGCCCTTGGAATAATGCTTGAGCCGCATCCTTAGCGCCTTTTCCGGCAGACCCACGGTGCGCATCACACCGTCATAGTCCTTCTTTTTGAGTCCCGTTTTGCCGGCCAACTCTGCGAAGAACGCCAGGTTCTGCCGCGCCGTAAACATTCCGTAAAGCTGGACATTCTCGGAGACGTAGGAAACATATTTTTTGGCCTCCAGTGGAAACTTGTTGCAGTCATGTCCGTTGATAGTGGCCGAGCCGCTGGTCGGCGGAATGAAATCCAGCAGGATGTTGATGGTGGTTGTTTTACCCGCACCATTTGCACCCAGCAGGCAAAAAATCTCGCCCGGCTCGACTCTATAACTGACATGATCCAGGGCTAAAACGCCGTCCTCATACCGTTTTGTCATTTCATTAATCTCAATCATTTTGGGTCCTTTCATTAAAAGTTAATATTCGTTGAATTTTTTGAGCATTTTTATTAGCGCACGTCATAGTTTCTAAACCTTAGAAAAGCTGCGATGAAAAACAGAATATTGAAAAGAAAAAGCAAGAGTATATCCGCCCAACCAGCCTGCAAAGCTTCTGCCAAAGTTTGATACTTATAATGCATTTCAGGAATAGAAGCCTTGGAGTCGTCAAACCCATCTATAGAATCGATAGTAGTCGCCGTTCCCATGCCTACTCCACCATAGGTTATGGTAACAAAATTGTCATAAACGCTTCTCTTGACTTCATCCTGATATCTCTGCGCATTTTCATCGAAGTTTTCCGGTTCCGTTACACCTGTGCCTGACAATTCAGAAAGCAGATACGTGTAACAGCTAACAGGCGAAATCCTCGATAAATTCATCGCTATTGAGGCCTGCACATTTCTCTTATTCTTGTAGTCTTGTTCGATTTGTCTTATCACATTGGCTGTACGCTTTTGGCACTCTTCATTAAGATTAAGCAGTGAAAGTTCTCTTTCAAATTGAGCATAGACTTTTTTATCAGCAGCGCTCCGAGGGCGACTTGAGATTCCTCCTCCCAAAGGTACCCCGTATGCTGTTCGGCACCTGTCAAACAGCTCCCGTCTTTTCTGCTCAAATTCTTCTTGAACATCTTCACTGGCGATTTGCTTGCGAAGGCTTATGACACTTTGAGATTCAATCGGATAAATAATCTCAGCTACCATAGGACTGACTTTGGGAATGGCCAGGACTAATATCATATAAACAAGTAGAATCATCACAATGGAGGTCAGAGAATTATGGGTCAATGTTGAAACGAAAACCCCCAAGCTGACCATCGCAAGAAGGAATAAAAAAGTGACAAATAAGATGATTAGCAAAGATGGATAGACTTGTGGTGAGACTATTGATACATTGGGTGAGGCATCCAAGATTAGCAAGGCAAATAAGAGCGAAATAAGGAATGGGATGAGAATCACAACATAGTTACCCACAATCTTGGCCAGGAGAATTTGCCCGCGGGGGATAGAATTTGCAATCGTCAAACGCAGTGTGCCTTTCTCTTTCTCACCAGAGATGCTATTGAAGGTAAAGATTAGTGCAGCCAGGGATACAATAAAACTCACATTGAAAAGAAAATCCGCTTTTCCAAAGAGAAGTGACTGTGGGTTGTCGTTACCAGGCTCCTTGGCCGCACGTACAAGACCGGAGCGCGAAGTAACAGCTTTGCCCGGCATGAAAGGATCGAGACCCAATGCGAAAATGCTCAACATCGACGGGGTTCTAAATCCCTGTGCTTGTACTTTGTAGGATACATTCTTTCCGTAGCGCTGCCGATAAATCTGGTGCTCTCTTTGGTATTCGACCATCCGTTGTTCATAGTTTTTTCGGCTTACATACATCCCTAAGGGTATTAGCACAACACACAATAGGGTTACAATCACGAAACGAAAATCAAGTACTGTTTCGGTGATTTCCTTTTTGATAAGTATTCCTAACATCTTAATGTCTCCGTTAATAATCTATCGTACGTCATATTTTCTAAACCTTAGAAAAGCTACGATGAAAAACAGAATATTGAAAAGAAAAAGCAAAAGTATATCCGCCCAACCAGTCTGCAAGGCTTCTGCCAAAGTTTGATGCTGATAATACATTTCAGGAAGAGAGGTTTTGGACGGGTCAAATCCCTCCGCATATTTCGTATAGGCAGCCCTGGCACCGAATGTATTAGCATAGCTTTTGGTTATATACTTGTCATAAACAGCTTCTCTCACTGCTTCCTGATACCTTTGGGCATTCTTTACAAACCTCTCGGGCTCCGACAACCCTGTGCCGGAGAGCCCTGCAATAAGGTACGTGTAGCAGCTCACAGGCGAAATCCTCGAAAGATTCATAGCGAGCGCCGCCTGGACGTCTCGTTTGTTTCTGTAGTCTTGTTCAAGCTGTCTGATTCTATTGGCGATGCGTCTTTGACGTTCGAGATCAAGGGCGGCTGCTTCCTGGTCATACTTGGCGTATGCCTTTCTTTCAGCTTCGTTTTTGGGTTGTGATGAAACGCTTCTTGGGTTCAGCCCTAATTCGCGACGACATTTTCTTTCATACAATTCCCGTTTCTTTTGGTCGTACTCTTCTTCAATGTCCTCTCTGGCAATTCTCTGAGTCAGGTTGACAACGCTCCTGGATTCGATTGGATAGACAGCTTCCGCTATCATGGGACTGATCTTGGGGATTCCCAACACGGCCATTACCCAAACGAGAAAGAGCATCATGATGGAAGCGATAGAGCCGTGGGTAAGGCTTGAAACACAGATACCCAGGCTCACCATCACCAAAATAAAGAGGAGCGTAATAAATAGTATCACCAACAACGCGGGCCAGAGTTCGGGCGATGAAATTGATATTGCGGATGATGTATTCAGGATGATCAGAGCAGCTAACAACGCAATAAAAAACGGGACAAGCAAAACAACATAGTTACCTATGATCTTCGCCAGAAGAATCTTACCCCGGGGGGTGGAATTTGAAATAATCAGTCGAAGCGTTCCCTTTTCTCGTTCGCCCGAAATTCGGTTGAAGGTGAAAATCAACGCCGCCAACGAGACGATAAAACTCACATTGAAAAGATAGTCGACCTTTCCGAAAAGGAGCGATTCGGGATTGTCAATCCCCGGCTCTTTGGCCGCTCGAACCAGGCCCGACCTGGACGTAATCGCTTTGTCGGGCATGAAAGGATCGAGACCCAGTGCGAAAATGCTCAGCATGGGCGGCGGCCTGAATCCCTGCGCCTCTACGGAGGCGCCGATATTCTTTCCATAATGCTGGCGATACATCTGGTGTTCTTGTTGGTAATTCGCCAGTCGGCGCTCGTAGTCTTTTCGACTGACGTACATCCCTAAAGGAATCAGGATCAAAAACAGTGCGGTGACAATCCAAAAACGCAAGTCCAGAATCGTCTCGATTATTTCCTTTCTAATAAGTGTCTTTAACATATCATTATTCCCTTCTGATTAACGAACGTCATATCTTAGAAACGACACAAACGCCCCCGCGAAGAATAACAGGTTAAACAGTATCAACAGACCGATGTCCCAGACGGCCAGTTTCAAAGATTGGCCGAGCGCAATGCCCCGCTCCCGAAATTTCGGCACAGTATCGAAATCCACAGCTTTATGAGAAATAGTTTTCCAGCTTCTGACGGCGTACTTAAATGGGGACAATAGATGAAGGCTCTCAGGGTCTTCAGAATCCTTGCTGCGGATATATTCTTTGAGGTCCGTCTGGTATTGCCTGATTTGTCGATATAGGTTCACGCAGTGGTTAAGTCCAGTGCCAGCAATTGTCTCACCTGCACGCTGATAGATTACGGCTGGTGAGATACAGGTGAAATTCCGCCCTACAGACGCCTGGGCCAGCATCTGGTTGTGGTGCCCTTCCGTAATTCGATTTTCGGCATCCGCCAATGCATTGTCATACCGTGCTCTCGCCGGTGGGTTTGCATGAGGCGAATCCAAATCAGGATTAAAGCTGCTGGCATACGGTCCGTATTTTCCGTTTGATGCGTTTTGGCCGATTTGGTCATCAGCTTCGGCTTTCATCCTCTCCAATTCTGCCTGAGTGGGCATGTCGTATGAAGCGTCGGAGATAATTCGGCCAAAGCTTGGTATAAGGATGACCAGGCCCACCCATAAAAGTAAGAGAATCACCATGCAGTTGGCTGAGTGGGCCGTCCTGCTGGAAATAAACAGGCCCAACAGCACGAAAATTGAAAGATATAAAAAGGATAAAAGAATAATAGTGAAGATTTTCAACCATACATCTCCATCAACTACAATGTCTTCGGAAGAAACTACAATGATCAGGTTCACCAAGAGCCCGATAAGCAAAGGTATACCCAGCATTAACATTGTGCCAAAGTACTTTCCCAGAAGAATTTTATGCCGAGGAATTGATCCTGCCAACATCAGCCTCAACGTACCCAATTCTTTCTCCCCACAGATGCTGTCGTAAGCAAAAACCAGCGCCACAAAGCTAAGGACCAGAGAAATTACGAAGACCCAGTCAATATCACTGAAATGAGGAACTGTAAAATTAGTCTGGCCCTTAATCTGCGGTAAATCAGCCTTGAACGCATCGAATTCAAAGCAATTGGGAAGAGATTTCTCAAATCCCTCAGCGCAGAGAGTAAGTGTTTTTGGCTTGCGGAAAATCCGCTGCTTGTAAAATGCCAATTCACAGAGCTGGCTCGACTGTTCACTTAATCCGGACAGATTCTTGTTCGTTTTTTTCCAGTAATCCTGCAACTGCTGACTATATTCGTCTACGAATACGAATCCACTGGCTGCAAAAAGCGAGATGATTAAAAGCAGTGATAAGATGAACCGCAAACTTAAAAAATTCTCTAAAATCTCTTTTCGAATAATATGCCAAATCATAAGTATATCTCCAGAATTTAATCTGACCTTACGTCATATCGCATAAATGCGACAAAAGATAAGACGAAAAATAGAACGCTGATAAAGACCAACAGCGCCAGGTCGGGGATGGTTCTGCTGAAACTTCTTGCCACGCTCGGTTGGTAAATGAACTGTGGAAAGTCTTGCAAATCAAGGGCCAGTGTTTCTGCAATTTTTTTGTCCTTCCACTTATAAAAAGCATCCCAAACTCTCTTTCTCTCAGCCTCATTCGTGGCAACTCTACGCGGTTCAAGTATTTTATTGTGCTCCTCCCAATCTCCTTCTTTGCTTCGTGTGAAATAAGATAGGGAAGAGAAATCAGCAGTTTTAGAACGAATATAGTCGACGACCCTATTTCTGTGCATTCTTACCCTGTCCATAAAGTATTGAGCTCTGGCCAGATCTGTACCGGCTAACGCAGACATAATGTTCTCAAACAGGGAAATCGGGGACGTTCGTGAAAAATTGTTGGCAAGGTATTTCTGCTTGAATAGATTTCTGAGATGCTTTTGCTTTACCTCCAGGAATTTATCGGCATACTTGATTCTAACAGGTTCTTTTAAGACTGAGCTTTTCTTCCAGTATTCCAGACCACGCTTATCGCACACGAAAATATAATTTCTGTTAAAAGCACCGCCAGCGTGACTCCCTGCCCATCCTGAGGGTATTTCTTTATTCATCCTCTGTAGCTCGCTGTCACGTTTTTCTGCAACCAATTCGAGTTCGCTCTCAAGTCTTTCCTCTGGTTCAAGGGGTCTAATTTTCCTCGCCAGGTAACCACTTCCATTTGGAATCACAATCACATACACAATCCAAACGAACAATCCAAGCACGAGAGAGATAGTGGACCTTTTTGCCAGGCAGGAAAACAATAGTCCAACGTTATACATTGCTGAGAGAAAAATTAACGAGGCGAGATACATTAGCCCGATACGAACCCAATCTGAACCAGCTAAATCCACCAGTGGGAAAAACTCAAATATCAACACTCCCACAATAAACGCCATTGTGAGGGGGATAACCAAGGTAGCCAGTCCCGCCAGGAACTTGCCGGCCAGCACCTGATAACGAGCCACTGTCCCCGACAACACCAGCTTCAATGTCCCTCGCTCGCGTTCACCTGCGATTACATCGTAGGCTACCAGCAGGGCCAAGACGCTCATCACAATTTTAAAGACCAGCGAGACATCCAGAACAGGATAAATTGAAAGATACGGATTAATTCCTGTTGATACTGCACTCAGCTCAGGAATGTTGTCCAGCTCGATTTTCGCCGAATATCCTAATCGCTTTTCAAGGCCTTCACTGAAGACTGATAATACGTTTGGGCAGCGGTATATCGTAGGCGTAATATTTTTATAAACTTTGACTTTTCTAAGTTCCGCCTCATTGGCAGCAAAGGCATCGTTATATTGTTTTAATCTTTCCTGATAGTCGCTAACCAATACAGGCATAAAAACGGCTGTAAGAACCACACAAACTATAGCTCCTACAGCAAATTTAAATGTCATCAGATTCAATAAGAACTCTTTCTTAGCAATTTTCCAGACCATCTACTGTTCTTTCCTGTTCTCTATCTTTCTATCTTCGGCTTAGTTTTACACCCATAAATACAATACCGCTTATCAGTGCAACCAGTCCCAACACCAGTATCAGTGTAGCGGTAATATTCGTCTTGGCGCTGATGCGGATTTTGAGTCGTTTCTCCAGTGCCTCCACGACTTCGCTGCCGCTTTGGCCTCTCGCCTCGATCTGGGCCTCATATTCGCCTACGCCAACGTCCTCACCTGGCGTAAGATGTATTTGTATCGGTCGCTTATCGTTCGGCGACAGCTTTTCCACCAGCTTCGGTAAAACTTCTGCCGTCCAGCCAAGCGGCGGCGATATCTCCGGAACGATATTAAACAGGGTTAGAGTGCCATCATTATGCAGGTCAGCTTTGATATTGACGTCCTGCTGTGGCTTTATTTCCTCAAAGAGATTGTTTATCAGGATCTCCAGCCGACCGGTTCCCTTGGGAATTAGGGTAAGGTCCACTCGAGCAGCCTCGATTGCTTCGAGTTCTTGGACCGGGATAGTACCGGCCATATATTGACGTTTGAGCTTATTGATATGATCAAGCTGAGTAGATGTGACTATCCATGCCTGAAAGTCGATCTTTTTGTCGATCATACTAACATCGAGTTTTTGTGGGATAGAAACGTTTAGGCTTAGGTTGTGTTTGCTGACTTCTTCGGAAAAACGGACGCTGGTGATGCGAGCACCGCCTTCGACAAAGGAACAGTTGATTTGTGGCGGCATATTGGTCACGCATAGAGTAAAGTTACGCTCGGACGTCACCAGCATCTCAAGATTCAATCCATAGCCAATGTCACTTCCGAGCTGGCCTTCGAGAGAAAACTGCAATGCTACAGCAGTAGGTTTCTCTTGTAGCGATTCCTTTTCAAGGAAAATCCTTTCTGTTATGGTCTCGTCCAGGTATTGTAATTTCACTCCTGCCTCCTGAACATCAGTGAGTAATATAAAAGTGAGCTCTTCTTGCTTACCGTAAGGCAGTATGGGTATTATCTTTTCATAAGGTTTGCCTATGCTCGAGGTGGTTTCACTGATGATCGAGACGATTATATTCTCAATGTTAAGCAAGGCTCGTATCTGCTCGGGATTTTGCCACTCTGATTGTAATTGGGATTCACTTCCACTTCCAGTCAAACCCAGTGCTGACTCGGCCAGCGCCAAGTTGGACGTATTTCTGAGAACCAGGTCAAGCTTTCGCTGGCCCTCGCTGTCGTAGTACTTCTTGGCCTCCATAATGGTAATATGTGATGCTTTTGCGAGAAAACTCAGCTTCGTTTCTTCAAGCTTGATTTCAGCCTGCTTCAGCAGTTGCTGGGCCTGGGTAAAGTCCGACAAAGCATCGTCAAGTTCTTTCTGGTTAATAATCTGCTTTTTAAAAAGCCTTTGGGCGTCTTCGTACATGCTTTTGTAGCGATCATGGGTTTCCTTGGCATTTTCGAGGACAACCTGAGCTGTTCTAAGACTGAGCTCATTCAACAGTTCTGTGCGGGTCTTGGTTATCTGTTCCGTTTCTCGAATTGGCGCCTCCGGCTCTTCCTGCTGTGCGTTTGCTGAAATGGTCAATAATGACATAAATATTATCAGCAAAACACATCTGAATTTATTGTCTCTGTTCATTTTAATAAACTCCTACTTAAAATAACGTATTGCCAAACGCAGATTTTCCTGACTCTCAATCAATCGCTCCTGCTGAGTGAAGAAGCCATCTTGAGCACCAAAGAACTTTCCACGAAAAGTTTCCAATTCATCATCAGTGATTCTGCCGACATCTCTTAGTTCGGTCTTTATTGAGAATCTCTGGTTCTCGATATTGACCTTTTCCTGCGCCAGCTCAACCTGGAATTTCAGCTCTGCAAGAAACTTATAGCGTTGGCGCACATTAAGTTCAATGTGGTCTTTTTGATCCTCTATGGCAGCTTTTAATCTGTTAAGGACAGCTTTATACTTTATCTGTTTGCCCTTGCGCGAATCCCCTTCCCAGATAGGCATCCTCAATTGTAAGCCCGCGAACCATCCTGGATCAGGCCCACCTAAATTTATTTCACTGCCGAATATACCCAGGCCTTGCGTTTTCTCTTCTTTCAATCCCGGGACTTTTGGCTGACCAAATATGTCCAGACCCCAGGTATCATCCTGGTTAATAAGGCCTGCGCCGACCTTGCCGTCTTTGTCCTGATAGCCTGTGCTAAGACGCAGGTCCGGGATGTATTCATAACGTAATTGGTCCAGGCGCCTTTGCTGCTCGGCCACGGTGGCTTCGGCTAATGCTAACTCGCTGTTCTGGGCCAGGGCAAGGCGAATCATTCCATCCATATCAAAATCGTCGATACCAAAACCGTCCATTTGGCCATCGAATTCCACCTGGTCGGCACCGACCGGCAAGCCAATTAATCGTAATAACTCCATCTTACGATTGAATCTTTCACGCTCTAAAGCATTTATCACCGATTTTTCATTGAGGACATTTGAGTAGGCCGTCAGAACTTCAATTCTAACACTCAGATTGTTCGCATCCATCCTCTGCTGCTTTATTTGGTATTGCCTCTCGAACTGCTTAAGCAGCTCCTGACGGGTGGAAATCTGTTGTTCTTTTAGCTTTATGAAAAAGAATGCTTTGCGCACCTGTGAAAATATCCTGGCAACCGTATCTTCATAATCGAACAGCGCGCCACGCTGCTCTTCACGCAAGCTAATATCGAGAGGATTGTCTTTACCATATTCAAGAATCCGCTGGCTGATTATTGCACTTATATTATGGGCATCATCAGTGACATTGTCGGATTCTAAGTTTCTAAAATGCTCGTATTGGCCGATTAGCTCTATGGTGGGCAAAAACCTTGAATTTTTAACCAGCTTACTTCCTCCTACGTAAAGTATTTGCTGGCGTGCTTGATTGATTTCGTTACTGTTAGTGAAGGCTAATTGCAGGCATTCTTCGAGCCTCAGCACGCGTTTGTCTTTCATCTGTCTGAGCGATATACTTCGAACCGGCTTCTCTCCAATCGCTCGTAAGTATGTAATCGAATTAGGCTCCGAAGGACCCGTTTTAGTTTCTTCTTCAAGGCGTTGTTCAATCTGCAAAAGTGAAGGGTCAAGCTTCTTGTCCGCAAGAACATCGCCCTGTCCCAAATGTAACCAACACAATACGATGGCCGTCAAAAACACAACTCTGTAGGTTTTCCTAATTTCCATTTTTCTCTCTTTCTGAATTTCACATTTTCCCGGCACGCCGGGATTCGAATTTCGTATTTTCTTTCTTAACGTACGTCGTATCTCATGAATCCCGCAAACGCCGCTACAAAAAACACAACATTAAACAAAACGAGTATCCCCCAGTAAGGCAGTACTTCGCCTAATTTGTCTTTCAACGCCTCCTCTTTGAATACAAAACGCGGCCGGTCTCTTAAATCTAAAAAAGACTTTCCACTAAATGCCGGATTCTTTTCTCTCTCATCATCCATTTTCTTTTCCGCATACTTCCGAAATTGACTTCTATATTCGCCATGAGTATGTGCAAAGTACTCTAAGCTTCGCAAACCCGTTCCGGTCAGATCTCTGGCAACATAAGCTAAATTTGTAAAAGGTGAAATGCAGGCAAGGTTTTTAGCAAACTTTGTTTGAATAGCGGCTTTTTTTATCACGTCTTTCCAAAGCTTACCCTCAATTTCAGTTATGGAACGCCAGATAGGTTGAGTTGCCTCCCTAAGCTCTTCACGAAAAGCATCCATCATGGCCTTAAATTCGGGGTCAGCGTCCGCCCGCTGCTGGGCTGCTTTTAGATTAGCAGGAATACATTCGCCCAAAAGCCCACCGAATTCCATCGATTCTAATTCATAAAAAAGCTTGCCATAATTGCTTTTAAATCTTTTGACAATCTCTTCACGAAGTTGCCTCATTTTTTTTAAAGCATTATATTTAAATACCTTCTCCTGCATGCCAATTACTTTAGTCGATGGAATACGGTAAAGCTGGGCTGAGATATAGGGACATATGTTTGGAATGACCAGAATCAACAGCACCCAAAGGAAAAGACAATTCAGAATTGATGTAGCCGAGTATCGGGAAAACGTAGATATCATAAGCCCCAAAAGATAAAACAACGTGATGAAGGTAATCGAAGCTGCGGTTAATAGGGCAAATTCTGCCCACGCAGAACCATCCCACTGGATAGACGGATTTATGGAAATATAAAGTGCCCCGACCAGAAGTGAAAGAATAAATGGTATTAGGAGGCTGGCGGTACCTCCGATAAATTTACCAAAAAGAATCGTTGTTCTGGATATGGAATTGGCTATCACCAATCTTAGGGTACCCCTCTGACGCTCTCCTGTCACGGCATCGTAAGAGAACAGAAGCGCCAGTAAGCTCATAATAATCGTCACGATGAATAGAAAATCAAGATGTGGAAAGAGTATTGGAAGCGGATTATTATCAAAAGACTCCACATTCTCGTCGCCTGATATGCCAATTATGAGCGGTCGAAACCTTTCCGGTGGCTTCTGCCTGGGAACCAGCCAAAAAAGTCGGGTGTGTGTAGCATAATTGTCCAGGAATTCATCCTGTAAATTGACTCGAAGGTTGTAATCGGCCAGCTCCTCCCGGTAATCATGGGCCAGAATCGTAATGCAGGCGATGGTGACAATGATGCACAGAACAAGACCGACCATAAACCGTAAATTAAGGATATTGTTAAAAAACTCTCTTGTAATAATTGTTTTTAGCATTGGTATTCTCCTTCGATTAAATTAGCGCACATCATATCTTAGGAAAGCCACATACGCCCCCGCGAAAAACAGTATGTTAAACAAAATGAGAATTAAACAATTGCCCAGGCCTCCCTGGTATAAAACCTCTTTAATTGAACAGCGCTGATAACTAAAACGCTGATAACTAAAACCCGGCTGACTCCATTTTTCTAAATCCCAATCGCCCAAGATATCAAAATATAGCACAACCGCGCTTTTTAAACTTCGTTCTTCTGCCATACCAGTTCCCGCAATGTCGCTTGCCAGGAAGGTGAATGCAGCAGCCGGGGAAAATCGTGTGATATTTTGAGATACTTTTACCAGTCTATTTAAACGGTTTCGGTAATCTTCAGTGTGTTTATCGTTTTCTGCCCTAATGCGGTTATAAATTTCCCTACGCTGAGAATCATCCGCCCTATTTTTCTCAAAATACAGCTTAGACCGGTTGAGTTCACGTTTTAATTCAAGCTGCTGAACCGTCGGAATCCGGACAAGCTGACGGGCCAGAATATTACCAAGATTTGGAATGATAAATACAAAAATAGTCCAGACAAATAAAGAAATAACCAGCGATGAGGAAGATTGGTACGTGAGGCAGGAAATCAATAAGCCCAGGGAGAAGAAAATGGCTAAATAGATCACACTGCTTAAGAGGAACAGCCCCAGCTTTTCCCAATTCTCGATGTTTATATCCACCATAGGTGATAATGTCACGAAAATTGTACCCAAAAGTACAGCTATGAAGAAAGGCAGGATAAAGCTGGTAAATCCGCCGATCCATTTGCCAATAATAAGGACCGGCCTTTTTAAATTACAGCTCAGCGATTGCCGCAGTGTTCCTATTTCTTTTTCACCCGAAACCATATCGAAGGCAAACAGCATCGCGCAAAGGGACAGTATGACCTTGATGATATACAGCAAGTCCGGCGTTGTGAAAAGCTTGAAAAGATTGTTCAGTGACTGCGGTTTGCTGCTGACTTTGATTTCTCCATCGTCCCCTTCATGGGATCGACATATATTCTCTTCAAGGCCCTTGGCAAAGATGGCCAATGGTGTGGGGCGAATAATTG
>Ga0209427_10007194_pt1 | contig 12618 bp, 12 predicted proteins | sample DeeMarSWOR136_30_FD_187465 | JGI IMG/M metagenome (GOLD analysis project Ga0209427, IMG submission 187465) | Marine sediment microbial communities from White Oak River estuary, North Carolina - WOR-1-36_30 (SPAdes) (version 2) | ecosystem: Environmental > Aquatic > Marine > Intertidal zone >... | reverse complement strand
GAACGTTTTCTACCATCTGGGATTTGGCCTCAAAAATTCTCCACAGCATAAAGATTTTGGTTCCTCAAAATGGTACCTCCCTCCCAGCTGCAAGAAAGTGAAACAGAATGCTCCCTCTCTGTGTAAACCTGATGCTTTTTGTTTGCAGGGAGTGTATGCAGTGGCAGACAGAGAAAAACTAGAGCAATTGATAGACATGAATGCAGGTGATCCTTTGAGAGTTCTTCTCGCACTAAAAAGGTCACGGTACCCGCAAAAAATTGTGGAGCTTTCCGGTGTGGATGAAGCAGAAGTGAGAAGAATTCTGCGCAACCTGGAAAAAGAAGGTGTTCTCATTCAGATTCGGGTGAGAAATCCCCTTGTGTACTATGTGAGAAAGATGAGAAGAAAAAAAAGAAGAAAGTCTTGAATAGCTCTGTCACACGAAGTACAGATAATCAGAGAACATTGTAGAATATGGCCAGAGTTGTCAGAAAAGTTGATGCAAAATTTCGAATTTCTTTAAATATTGAAAAATTCGAAGATGAAATTAATAAAGGAAATAGAATGTTACGTGTAACAATGTGGGAGAACTACCACAACATTTATATAATTACTGCAGAAGGTACATCATGGGATCACGAAAGGATAGAAAACGGAGACCCTACAAAAAATCTCCCAACATAAAGGTGAGACCGAAGAGAAAATGGGTCAAGATAAAAAAGAAGGTCCGTTTCAAGAATAAACGGAAGAAGTGATGTTGTGCAGCCTGAAAAAGAACTGGAATGTGATTCATAAAAGTCTTATCGTTCTTTGATAAGTATTTGACTGATGTTCCCGGAGTGGCTATTCTTACCACTTCAATTTTGATATGTTCTTCAAAGCACTGTGAGAATTAACAAAAAACCCATGTAATACATTCATCCTCGTCCAACAGTATTCACCTTATTGGCTGCTACATAGAGGTTCTCTGTGGCAAATTGGAGGTGAAAAGGCGTGATGTTACACGTGTAACAGAGAGACACCGCCATGAGAAGCCTATTCGTAACCTTTATATATAATCTCTAGTAGAGGGGTTCATGGAGATGAAATTCAGAGACATTGTCCAGTGTCCCAAGTGTGGATTCAGGTTCAGCAAGTCCTACTCACGGGTTACCAGCTGCAAAGGCTGCCCCCAATCTGCGGGACAGTGCCAGTTTATTCGGTGTCCCAAATGCAGTCATGAATTTACAGGTTAATTGGAGGATTCTTTCTTTTATTCACTTTCTTGGAGAAATTGATGTGTTGTTTTGATCTTTAGTTTCTAAAGGAATTTGGGGTAATTATGTGGAAGAAGAGATTTAAAGCCCTGTACCACCCTATATAAATGTAATCTTAGAGAGCACTGGAAAAGTATTATCAAATTCCATGTAAAAAACAAATATTTCCAAAAATAGTATATACTGGCCATGACTTGAGCTGTGAGTAGAATTCCACTTATTGTACTCCTTTTTTTAGACTACTATTAGTTCATGGGTGGCCATAACTTTAAATATTAAAGGAGAAAAAATGTCACCATGAAACTTATCTTCAGTAGTATCATAAGAAAGAAAAAGAAGGAGGCTATGTATCCTTTTGCCCAGGACTCGGAGTGTATAGCCAGGGGGAGGCTATTGAGGAAGCTAAGGCAAATTTAACTGAAGCTGTGGAGTTGTATCTTGAGAGTGCAAAGGAACTTGGAATTTTAGAAGAGGTACTGGAAGAAGCTGGTGTCAGATCTGAAGATTTAAAAGAAGATATCCTCGTCATAGATGAGTACATAGCAACTTCTCTTCAAGCACAAATAGTGGTTTGATGAAGCTTCTAATCTTATCTGCTCATAAGGTCATAAAAGTTCTTGAAAAAGAGTGATAGGTTGTTACACGTGTAACACATGTGAGACAATCACCACGATTTTACAACCCCACTCTTCAGCAAACCTTATAAGAGTGACTACCAGAATTTTTGTATGACCTTCATCTTTGGTATGAGTCCAGGTGTTTTCGCTGCCTGGATAGTGGGATTTATTACTGTTGTACTGGCGTTGTTGTATCCGCTGCTGACAAAATCTGAGGAGGGAGAGTAATGCAGCCAGATTTAGTTCCTGTAGAAAGTTATTTAGCCATTGCTGTAGGTGTCTTCATTCTGTACGTTGCATTAAACATCTTTATTGGATTGTACGGGAGAGCTAGGACAAAGACTGCCAGAGACTACTACTTTGCATCTCACTCTGTAGGACCGTGGGCCATTGCATTAGCGTACGGGGCTACCTGTTACAGTGCCACTCTCATCATCGGGTATGGCGGCCTCTCTTACAAGATAGGGACCTCCATGATGTGGATCGCTGCTACCAACATTTTAATTATGACCTATTTAGCATGGGTCGTTTTAGGGAAAAGAGTACGAAAAATGCAGGAGAATCTTGATGCGTACACAGTCATGGAGTTGTTAACAAAGAGGTTCCAAAATCCCAAAGTAAGGCCTATTCTGGCTATTATTGTGATGTTTTCCATGATGGCCTATTCTGTAGCTGTTTTAACGGGGACTGCTCGATTATTCCAGGTGCTCTTTGAGATTGAATTCTTGGTTGCTTTGATAATTATTGTGACAGTCATTGGGTTCTACATCACGATGGGTGGCATTGTCTCCACCATATACGCTAACTTCCTGCAGGGTGCAGTCATGTTCTTAGGAATGGTCGTTTTGCTGGTGGGCGTGTTATACAGAGTAGGATTTACCTCTGGATTTGAGCGTCTGGCCGAATTTGGAACAGAGTACGTGTCAATGCCGGGGACCAGCACGTGGTGGTTTTTGATTTCGCTGTGTCTGGTCACCAGTTTGATACCTTGGGGAATGCCTCAGATCATTTCTATGTTGTATTCAGCAAAGAATGTGAGGGCCATCAGGTTGGCAGTTCCTATCGTGACAGTGTGGTCATTTGTTATCCTGTATACAGTGTACTTTACCGGACCTATGGCGAGGGTTGTTCTGGGACCAGATGTGGAGACGGACTTGGTGATGCCCACCTTGTTCAGGGCTATTTTACCTTCTTTAGGGATTGGCGTGGTCTTATCTGGGGTAGTGGCAGCTTCCATGTCCACTGCATCGGCTACTACACTACAGGCATCATTTGCTTTATCGAGAGATTTGCTGCAGCCTGCTTTCCCAAAAAAGATTTCAGATGAAACAATATTGAAGGTTTCCAGGTACACGACCGTTTTGATGGTGGTTATTGCGTTTGCGCTTTCTTATCTGCGGCTAGGGACTATTGCTGATATCTTTAACTTCGGAGCTGCAGCTTCCTGTGCTGCCTTTGTGCCCCCGTTGGTGTGCGGCTTGTTCTGGAAACGAGGAACCTCGAAAGCTATACTGTCGAGCACAGTTTTGGGATTTCTGACCGTGTTACTGTGGACGTTCTTCTTTGGATTAAAAGGACAGGGCTTTTACGGTATACAGGCCATTATTCCCGGACAGATTGTGGGCTGGCTCGTATTTGTAGGAGTATCTTTAGTGACAAAACAACTTCCAAGAGAGCACATTGAGAAGGCTATGAAATACTAGGTTTTCATTCTTTCATTTCTACTTTTTACTTTTTTTGCATTTTTCATCAGTGGTTATCATGTTCTGTGAAGTATTCAACAGTTGCAGTTGTTCTAACAACAAAAGGTTTTAACTATTGTTTAGGAGATTTAACTTGTTTGAAAGTCAGAATAAATATATTGAAGAAAGTAAATAAATTTCTATACCATAATAGCAAGCTAAGAAGACTACGGATGGTACTAACCGAAAAATTTATAAAGTTTGAGCACAAAAGGAGAACGAGAGTGAGAAGTAACTGATCCTTGTATCTTCTCATGATGGGATGAGGAGATCTGGATTGTTGAGTGGCAAAAACAAAAATCGTAACCACATTCGCTCGAATAAATAAAAGGAGGTGAATTAATGTTTGCAAAACTGATATCATCTGGGAAGACAGCCATGATACCGTTTCCAAAATACTGTACCAATAATGGTCATCAACCCGCATTAGCCTGCTACAATACTGGACATTGGCCAGTATCTGAAGTGTGTGAGTACGGCACCCTCCCATGGTAGAAAAGAGAAGAAGGTAACTAACCTGGAGAACGGGGTTAGGTTTCTTCTTTAGTATATTGCGTTTAATCATCATACAGGTAGAAGGTGACGATCTGAAGGTTCTAGAAGAGTTATATGATCGTGAGATTTTTATCAGTTACATTCAGTTATCAACTGAAAAATCCTCACCTGTCCAGACAGACATGTGTTGAGAAGGTAGTAATCAAAAGGTTTATATGATTCAGATACAAGGTTATAGAGACTATGAGTCATTAACCTGAAAAACCGAAAGGAGGTGAACCAATGTTCGCACAACTGATATCACCTGGAAAAGGATGGATAAATCCAATGGGTGCGTGTGCAAAGGGCAACAGTCCTGAATTTTGCCCTTGCTCAAACGGAGACATTCCCATTGGAGGTAACTGCACTAACGGATTTACTCCCAATGGAGGAAATTGCGGTGCAGGCTCTATCCTAGGACCAGGACCCTAAAGATGACATCTTGTCAGTAACTTCTGAAAGCCAGATTGAATCCGTAGAGGTAGACTAAATCCCACTCCGATGTACTTCATACAAGGTGTTATACACGAATGTACAAATAAATAACACCTCCATTCACAATTCAATGCACTAAAAAACCTTTATTCCTGAAGAAAAGCAAGAATCACTTCAAAACCTGTCTTTCTGAATTGCTACACGTGTAACAACATGTAAAATTCCTACCATTGGACACTTCTTAATCGAAAAATTTATATGATCCAAACACAAAAGTATGCAGGTGACCACGAGTCACTGAACCTGAAAAACTGAAAGGAGGTGAACCAATGTTTGCACAACTGATATCTGTTGGAACAGGTATGGCAAGCCCACTGGGTGCTTGTGCGAATGGAAACCAACCCTACTTATGCCACTGCTATGACGGACACATTCCTATTGTAGCAGATTGCGGTATCGGGCATACTCCCTACAGGGGACAGTGTGGTGCTGGTATTGTCAAATTTCCATGAGTAACCAAGGCTTGCATAGAACATTCCCACTTATGCAGCACAAAAATTCAGAAATAAATCCGTGTTCTTCTAGGGGGGATTACGCATGAGGTTCATGCAAATTCTGTAATACCTCCTTTATTCTAGCGTAATGAAATCCAGTGTCTCAACTGGCCAAGAACCATTGTATTATTGCTTTAGAATATTTAACTCATAATTGAAACAGTAGATTTAAGAAAAGTAAATGTGTTTTCGTGAAGTAATAATAAGACAGAACTACTACAATTGATATTAACCGAAATATTTATATAGTTGACTCAGAAAAATAAAAGTGGTTAAAGCTGGAGCGATTGATCCTCTCTCTTCATTTACATGAACGTGAGGAACAGGGATTAATGTAAAGGAGGTGTAAAAGTGCATGCAAAAGTGATAACACCTGGAACAGCGGGGTTCGAACCGAATGCAAGTGGCTGTACTAATGGGAATCTTCCCAAGACAGGGAATTGCTACTATTATGGACATTGGCCTCAAAATGGCTACTGCGAATGGGGTAAGCTCCCGTGGTAGAGAAAGAGTTATAAACCCTGCAAAATCTGACCATAATCTCTAGTCCTGGGATTTAAAACCCTTAACCTGGAGAATTACAGTTGTAGTTTTCCATTTTTCAATTTTCATCATATAAATGCATTCTTTAGATCCAAAAGGTAACCTGAATGAGTACCTATAGCCCCTGCAGATGAGAAAGGTGAACAGTTCATTCATGTAAACCCTTATTAAGTGTACAATAATGGAGAATTATGAAGCTCATCTTTTTGGGAACAGCAGCAGGCAGGCCCACCAGAAAACGCAGTCTCCCTTCAATAGCTCTCCAGTACAATGGAGAAATCATCTTGTTTGACTGTGGAGAAGGTGCTCAACGACAGATGATCTCTTTGGTTTCCCCATCCAAGATTGAAAAAATTTTCATATCCCACTTTCATGGAGATCACTATTTAGGTCTTGGTGGATTGCTGCAGACTATGAGCTTAAACAAGCGGGAGAAGCCCCTCTCCATTTACGGCCCACAGGGCGCCACACACTTTTTGAAAAACTATTTTGCTTCTGGACATTTTGGTATCAGGTTTTCCATCTTTGTCTACGAGATGGAGGAGGACACTGTAGAAGAAGAGAAGTATTTCATCAAATCATTCCCTGTGGATCACGGCGTTCCCACGTTAGGGTTTGTATTTCAAGAAAAAGAGAAAAGAGGCCACTTCCTGGAGGATAAGGCTAGATCTCTTGGAATCTGTGGGAGGCTTTTCTCTGAAATTGAAAGGAAAGGATTTGTTGAAATCAATGGTAGAAAAATTACCTTAGAAGAGGTTACAGGGCCTACAAGACCCGGGAAGAAGATTGTTTTCTCTTCAGATACTTTACCCTGTGAAAGAGTCTTGGAAGAAGCAAAAGATTGTGATATGCTCGTCCACGAAGGGACATACATCACCGATGAGGACAGGCACGGTACCTACCACACCACGATAAAGGAAGCCTGCGACATTGCTGTAAAAGCGGGGGTAACTCAACTGGTGCTCACCCACATATCACAAAGGTATGAAGACGAAGAGGTCCAAAAAGAGGCAGAAAAATACTTTAATTCAATGGTAGTGGCTTATGACTTTCTGGAAATTGAAGTATGAGATAAAATATCTCCTACTTTTTTTAGTCTATGTATTTTCTTATAGATAGCACTTTAATGAAAACAAAATTTGCAGCATTTTTATGAAAATATACCAAACGAACACAATTTGCACACAATTAATGAGCTTTATATGTCAAAATGCTATAAAAGGATGTGAGGTGATAACATGAAAGAACTGAAAGGATGGCCTTTTGAACCCTTGGATAGAGATATAGGTACCGAAGGTAGTGGTAGTGGGTTACCACCGAATGGTGTGCCTGATTAGGTTCAGAGGTAGATCATAGTGTATCTTTTGTGTAGTCTCGCGGAATTGATACACGTAAATCGTGTATCATTCCTATTTCTTCTAAATATGCAAAATAATCGACTTGTTCTGATTCCTGTGAGGAGACAGCTTTAGGGAAGTGGTTGTATGGTCAACCATGAAGCAGAGGAATCGTTAACCCTTCTCTCAGAACCTGAAATAATAAGAAAACGTCTGACTAGACGTGGGAGTGGTCATTTATCAAATCAAGAGCTTTTCACCATATTGCTTTCTCCAGGGAGCAAAAAGGTTACCAGTATTGTGAGTAACTTGTTGAAAACCTTTGATGGAGATTTGAAAGAGTTATTTTCTGCTTCAATTGAAGAGCTCACCCGGGTGAAAGGGATTGGATTCGTGAAAGCCTGCCAGATTCAAGCAGCCTTTGAACTGATGAAAAGGATTGGTTCGTACTGTAAAGAAGAACATCCATTGATTTCTTCCACAAATGATGTGGTAACCTTGATGGCACCGCACATGAGATATTTAAAACAAGAGGAATTCATAGTTCTCCTTTTGGATGGTAAGAACAGATTGATCAGGTACCACAGAATATCTGTGGGTTCCTTAGATCAAGCAGTAGTCCACCCCAGAGATGTGTTCCGTCCTGCCATTGCTGCAGCTGCAGCCTCCATCATTTTAGTGCACAATCACCCTTCAGGAGATCCTGAACCTTCTGAACAAGATATTTTGTTAACTCGTGAGCTGTGCATGTGTAGCAAAGTTGTGAGTATCGAGGTATTGGATCATGTCATCATTGGATCTTCAGATTACGCAAGTATGAAACTCCGAGAATTGATGTGATCTACTCATCTGCCATTGTTATCATTTTTCGGGATTGGTTATTGTTGACAAAGGCACATTGTATGCCTTCAGTTACAAATAGAATTGAACTTCTAAATTCGGTGGATAATTAAGAACCACCTTTTGTAATAGGCCCTTGAAATGAGTAGGAAGAGAAACTGTTACACGTGTAACAAAATGAGAGAATCACAATTGAACACTTCCTGTGGGAAAACCATTTAAGAGAAAAGAGAAAAGAATATCTATGAACACAAAGAGTTACACAGCAGTCATGATTGCAGGTGTCATCATTCTGGCAGCAGGATTCATACCGTTAACCAGAACAGTGACAGTGACAGAAGAAAAAATCAAGGAGATCACAGAATACAGAGAAGAGACAAAAACCAGAGAAGAAGTGTATACTGAGGAGGAAATCATAGGGACAGAATCCAAAGAAGAGGTCCTCTTGAGAGAGTCCATCCCTGTGGTTAGAGCCTCCACTCTGGGGAAGACCTTTGAATTGAAAGCAGGAGACACAATCAAGTTTAAGGCCCATTCAGATGACACCATGATGATCTCTTTCACCGGACAGGGTGAAATCTACATGAGCTTAGAGGTGGGTACAGACATTGAGAAGGAGTTCACTATCAAAAAGGATGGAGAACACTCATTACTGTATTCGTCAGCTTCAGTGACCACAGATATTGTCATTGATTTTGATATTGTGAGAGTGTACACTGCCCCCATAGTAGATGCAGTGGAGAAAACCAGAACTGTTGAATGCACAGAAGAGGTTCCCTACACAGAAGAGGTTCCCTACACAGAAAAGACTGCCAAAGAAGAGCAGTACACTCTGGATTACTTACGATATGTGGGAGGTGCCGTAGTCATTGTTGGACTGGCTTTGTATATCTGGGAAGTACGAAAGAGACCGAAGACAAAAGCAAAAAAACAAAAGAAACAAAAGAAAAGGAAGAAACGATGACCATACAGAAATTGATAACATTTCTGGAAGCTTTACAAGAGGAGGATGGCGGATTTACTTCAGATAATCGTATTAAAGCTACTGCTGAGTACTTAGTGATTCACAGGTTCTGCCCTCACGTTACATTTGGGGACACAGAAAAAGCTCGTATCTTTCTCAAGGATAACCTATCTGTGTTTGCTTCCTTTGAAGTAAGAAAGGGTTTTAAGTTGATGGAGAGGATCTTACAGATTTCTGCGGGAATACCTGAAGATACAGCGTTTCTTTCTGAAAAGTTTTTGGATTTATCTGTATCCTGTGTATCAGTTTCTGTAAAATCCTCTTTGCTGCTCGTTCTTTTCTTTCAGAATATTGAAAATAATATGATAAAGGGCGTTCTAGAAGAAATAGTAGAATACCAGAAGGAGTTATTCAAAACAGTGTCACTGAATTCCCTGTATGAAACAGCACACAACTTGATGACGTTTAAGGTTGCACGCGAGAAATACGATGTGGAAAAAATCATATACCAGAGCTGTAGATGGCTTTCTGAAAATGTCTTTTCATACAATACGTGTGTTGATATTTTGGCAGAAACGGTAGGAGTTACCTTTTTTTGCGGATGCGAAGATGAAAAGCCTACTAGAAAAATTCTTCCTGTGGTACTGAAGAGCCAAAATACTGATGGAGGGTTCCCCCTTTTTGCGGGTGGGAAATCTGAGTTCCATCCCTCATTGTTGGGGTTATGGGCATTGACAGAATCTGGGGTTGAGTAGTGTTATATTGTTCAGTGGGATTGTCACGTCTTCGGTAGGTAGACCCTTTTTGAATTCATGAATTGTCTTTTTGTCGATGGTATAGATGTAAGAAAGATAAATTAGCTAAATGTTACACGTGTAACAACATCATCTCTTGGAGGGTTGACAATCTCTGTCTAGTGAATGAAAAGGGGCCCTACTGGAAGCTTTTGAGATAATGCATTTCTTGCTGAGAATTTCCTTTCAATTCTCATGCACGAGTGTAGATTATCATGGAACCTATCATCCAATTATCTTTACTTATGTAAAGTATCAACCAAAATCCTTATAAATTGGCTTCCCATACCAGTAGAAGGAGGAAAGAAAATGAAAACGTATACAAAAGAATGGATGGTCAGCGCTTTCTGCTTTGCTTTCGTAGCAATAACAGGTGGATTTCTGAGCATGTTCTTCGTTCTCGGAAAAGATGCATTCTTCCACGGTGAGGAAACAGGGTACCTTTACAAGAGCACAGTTATGGGATTACCCACCCACTATTTTCTGTTACTGGTCTTCAGCTGGATCGGTGCAACGTTAATTGGAGCTATTTACGCATGGTACATGGACAGACTGGACAAATCAATTGAGAAGGGGGTGGACTAATGCCTGAATTGTTCTTTATGGGTATTGTCTTCAGTGTGATCATTATTCTGGTGTCTATTGCTATCGGTATCTGGGGAAGAAGGCTCACCAAAGGTACGATAGACTACTATGTGGCAGGCAGATCAGTCGGTGCATTTAACAATGGGTTAGCCATGGTTTCTCTCAGTTTGAGTTTGACTACGTTTCTGGGGTTAACAGCGTTGATCTGGGAAGGGTTCTATTTAGCAATAGCAGTGTATGCTGGGTTTACTGCAGCTTTTATTGGGTTATTGATTCTGGCAGCTCCGTTCTTGAGACGGCACAAATCCTTTACTACTATGAGTTTCATTGGGAGCCGGTTCTACAGCGACAACCTGCGCATGTTATCTGTGTTCATCATGCTGGTGGTGAGCATTCTGTATCTGATCGGTAATATCAAGGGTGTCGGTATCGTCTTTGAGTTGCTGTTAGGGATACCCTTTATCTGGGGTGTCTTAATTGGTGGATTAGTGGTGACGTTATATGTCACTCTCGGTGGTATGTACGGTGTGACGTATAACCAGACGATTCAGACCATTATTCTGACCATTGCTCTGATTATACCGCTGATGATGATTTTGAGGGGACTGGGTCTCGATTTGTGGTGGCTCCCCCCATTCGGTTACGGTGAAGCAACATCCAAGATGATCGAGTTTAAGGCGCACTACTTTTTGCCTTTCTTGGTGCATCCGGTCTGGTACATTGCTGTCTTTCTGGGTTCATTCTTCGGGATTATTGGACTGCCCCACTTTGTGATGAGGTACTTTACGGTACGAGACGCCAGAGAAGCGCGCTGGAGTACAGTGCTCTGCGTTCTGTTAGTGGGATTGGTGAACTTGAGCGTGTACGCAATGGGATTTGCAGGTGTGTACTACACTTCTCAGACAGGAGTGGAAATTGCAGCTGTCGATGCTGACAAGCTTGTATTTATCTTGACTGAGGCCTTTGCTTCGAGACCATATCTGGCTTTAGCAGTAGGTGGTGCATTGTCTGCTGCTTTGTCTACAGTGGCAGGGCTGCTGCTGATCATGGGGACTGGGTTAGTCCACGACTTGTACGGTACATTACGGCCTAAAGTACCAGATGCCAGAAAGCTTAAACTGTCAGTGTACACTATGCTTGCTGTAGGTATTATCTGCACGATAATCTCTATTAAGCCCCCGGCGTTCATCTTGGTGACCATCATGTGGTCTTTCGGTATAGCAGCAGCTGCATTCGGTGTGCCCATCGTTCTGGGAATCTGGTGGAAGCGAGCCACTAAGGAAGGGTGTGCCGCGGCCATGATCGTCGGATTCTTCAGTATGTTCATCCCGTATGTCCTGATTGAGATTGCAAAATGGGAACCGGTGAGACTCTGGAAGTACTTGTACGGACCCTTAGGATGGGTTAAACTAATGGCTGTAGGTGTACCAGTGAGCTTCCTTATCATGATCGTGGTGTCCTATCTGACGAAAGAGCCCCCCTTAGAAGTGAAGAAGCAAGTGGATGCGATGCACGGCTGGCCGGACTACAAGGAAGAACGGTACAAAGGAAAGAAGCTGCCCATTGTATTGATCATATTCAGTCTACTGATCATACTCTTCGTGTTTGCGCTGTACGAAACCTTCTCGGCCATTCCTGCAGGCTAATTTTCTATCTTTTTTTTTATTTTAAAGGTGATTCAATGGAAGACTGGAAAAAATTGTGTAACATGTCCTTCGAGGAAATGAGAAAGATGCAGAACAGGAAGTTAAAGTATTTTATCAGGACCCAGGTGTATACGCTGAGTCCGTACTACAAGAGAATATTCAAGGAGAACGATATCGATCCTTACAGTATAGAGAGAGTGGAAGACTTGCAGAAGCTCCCCTTTACCTACAAGTGGAATGTGGCCCCCACTGATGAGGAACCAAAAAAGTACAAGGACTTTATCATCCGACCAGATGAGGAAATATCAGAAAAGTATGGTCACATGGCGAAGCTCTCGTTATACGGCGGACAGAGAGTGGTGGATGAGAAGTTGTACGATTATAAACCAGTGCACCTGCATTTCACCACGGGAAGGACAGCTGATCCCACCCCCTTCGTGTATTCCCAAAGAGATATAGAGTATTTGAAGGAAGGGGGGAGGAGGCTTTTAAACGTATTTGGGATAACAGAGGAGGATGTATGCTTAAATGCGTTTCCTTATGCTCCCCATTTGGCATTCTGGCAGACGTACTTTGCTTCAGAAGGTTCAGGTATTAGTGCATTCCACAGCGGTGGAGGGAAAGTAATGGGGACACAGAATTTAATTGGTGCTATCGAAGACATGAAATTCACTGTGTTGATCTTCATCCCCGGGTACTGCTACTACCTGTTGAGGAAAGCTGCAGAACAGAATAGGGACTTCTCCAGTGTCAAAAAGGTGATCTTTGGAGGTGAGAGGGTTCCTCCTG
>Ga0209427_10007190_pt1 | contig 12621 bp, 8 predicted proteins | sample DeeMarSWOR136_30_FD_187465 | JGI IMG/M metagenome (GOLD analysis project Ga0209427, IMG submission 187465) | Marine sediment microbial communities from White Oak River estuary, North Carolina - WOR-1-36_30 (SPAdes) (version 2) | ecosystem: Environmental > Aquatic > Marine > Intertidal zone >... | reverse complement strand
GAAAACTCTGATATTGTTTTTCCAATTATTGCATGGCAAGATATATTGATCTCTGAATATGCCGAGGAATATTTTGGAATAGCTCCAAATGACTCTCATCCTAGGAGGAAATTTTTTTAATGAAAATGGTAACAACAGTAATCGGTTCTTATCCTGTTAAAATTGAAAACATGGATTTAATGAATTCATATTTTAATCAAACTAAGATTTCATGGGATAAATATATAGATTCAGCAGTAAATGATATGATTGTTGCAAATATTGATATGATTTCTGATGGACAAACACGTGATTCATTTGTAAATATTTTTACAAGAAAATTAAGAGGTTGTAGAATAAGGGATAGAACAGAAATAATTGATAAAGTTGAATTTGATAGTCCAATAACAATAGAAGATCAAAAATATGTAAGAAAGATTATTCCAAAAGATAGAAAATTGATTGGTCTTATCACAGGTCCCTATACCCTTACAAGTTCATCAATTGATCTTTTTTATAAAAATAAAAAAGAACTCTCATTTGATTTCGCTCATGCCTTAAAAAAAGAAGTTCAGTTGTTACAAAACTATGTTGATATGATTAGTATCGATGAACCTTTTTTTTCTATGGAAATACCTGATTATGGGAAAGAACTAATAAAAATTATTACTCAAGATATAACTTGTTCTGTTAGACTTCATGTATGTGGAGACGTAACAAATATAATTCCTGATATTTTGGACATGCCTGTAGACATTATTTCACATGAATTTAAAGCAAAACCAAAACTATACGAAGAATTTAGAAAATATGATATTTCCAAACAAATATGTCTAGGTTCAGTAAGATCTGATGATGTAAAAATTGAATCAATTGAAGAAATAATCAAACATATAAATAAAGGAATAGATGTATTTGGAGAAAAAATAGTTCAGATAGCACCAGATTGTGGACAGAGAATGCTACCAAGAGAAGTTGCCCTTCAAAAATTAAAAAATCTTGTCAAAGCAGGGGAAGAAGTATATGGCAGATAAGAAAATTCCATTGATTAAAGCAAAAAAAACACCTAAAAAAGATGTTATTTTAGACCCATCTGGTTTTTTTGTAATAGAACTTGACAAAAAACAAAATATGATTCGGGTTGAATTTTATTCCAATGTTTATAAAAATGAAAAAATTGTGTCTGGTATTTTAAAAAAGGTTTTTCTTGGAGAAAAAGCTGATGCATTATGTGACGCAATTGAAAAAAATGTTCCTGATTTATTAAGTACTCATTATATGTATCTTGGTAGAGAACTGCAAAACGCTCAAAATGCTCTTGAAAAAAATATAAAATATATTCAAGGTGGATGCTAAATCCTTAAAATCACTCCTTTACTATTTACATGTATTTCTTCTTTTCCACCCTTATTTCTTATATCAATATTTTTTATTTCTATAATATCTCCATTCTTAAATTTCTGAATATCTTTTACCTTTTCATCCCAGATTGTAATTTGCTTAGATTTACCATTTTCTTCTAAAATAATTTTTGTGACAAATCCAAATTCCCCATTATCCTTAAAAAATGCACGAGTAGGTTCAATTCCAATTATTTTTCCCTTTGTTTTATCATTTTTTTTAGTTTGCTCTTCTTTTTTTAGATTAATAGTTTCTGAAGGTTCAGTTTCAATTAATCCCCATCTACCAATGTTTATCTCAAGACCATTATATCCATCTTTAATATAACCATTTATTATTTTTACATTAGTTCCAATTTTTATTTTTTTGTCTTTTACAAGTTCTACATCTTTATCCCATAAAACAAGCCCACAACTACCTGTTTCGTCTTTTATTTCTAGATTTATTACTTTACCTCTGGTTCCATTTTTTTTATTAAAGTTCCTAATTTGATTTATATGTGTAATAATTCCAATAATTGTACTTTCTGTTCCGGGATTTAAACTTGATATTTTTGAAATCGTTTGCGTGTTTCTACCTAGCTCATCAATAATTAATAAAGCAATTATGTTTTCATCAATTAAATCGTCAAACTCTTTAGATTTAATTTCTATTTCTTTTTCAAACTCATTTTTTGTTTTTAAATCTCTGATTAAATCATAGAGTTGCTCCTTTGTTTTTTGCATCCATTAAGATATAGTGCTTCTTAGTTTAAACCTATTGATTAAAAATATAATTCTTATAAAAATTAACCAATATAAATCTAATAAAGAAAAGAAAAAAAGGCTATTTTTATAGCCCTAATATTTGCTTTAATATTGGAAATAGATTTGGGTTATTGTTGAAAAATCTCTGAAGCAAATAAAATAATGGTTCATTTGCAATATCTCTGGTTTTTGATTTAGATACTGTTATTTCTAGAGGTTCGGACCATTCGCTCCAATATGCAAAATCGTTTATAGTCATTACTTTGACTTTATAATTGCCATTTTCCTTCCAATGGTGTATTCCTGTCGCTGTTTTTCCAGATTTAACAGGTCCAACTAAGGAATATTCTCCATCTCCCCAATCAAATATGTACCATAGATCGTTTCCATCAGGATCTTCAGAGCTTGTCTTATAAGGAAGTGGTATACCTGCTCTTATTTGCATATTTCCGGTTGGCTTTGTTGGTTTTTCTGGAAAACCATTGCATTCAATTTCAACAATTGTTTCAGTTGTTTCTTCATGGTCATCATATGTTGCTTTCAATTTTACCCAGTATACGCCTGGTTTATCCCAAGCTTCTGATATACTTTCTCCTGTAGCATAAGTATCATATTCTCCATCTCCAGTAGTATCTATGCTCCATTCATAGGAATTTGGTGTACCTTGACCTGTTGCCTGCATTCCGATTGGAGTGTTTGACACTCCATCTGAAGAATAAACTGATTCTTCAATTTCGATTGTTACTTCTTGTTGTGAGGTACCATATCCACCTATTTTTAAGCTTGGATCTCCAAGTAGAACCCATTGTTCTACTGTTTTTATATCAGTTGCATCATTTTTTCCAAATTGGTCTGTATAGCTTTTTAGTGCCAAAGAATGGGCGTCTCCGAGAATATCATGTCCTTCTGTTCCATATTGAACAAAAAACTCAGTAGTTATCCAATTATCAACTCCGCCAGTTGTACAAGCTTTTCCTAAAACTCCATAACCATAACCAGTATTTCCCATGGCAGCAATTGCTCCACGTTTTGAAAGTCTTGTATACCACCAACTCCAACATTCTGCAGTAGGAATTCCAAAACAATGCATATATTTCTGATTGCGTGTGTCCTTTAGAGTTGAAAGAAATGTTACATTAAACATACTATTGTGACATCCGCCAACAACAACAATTGGATTTTTATAATCGTTTTTCATCTTCTGCATTGGGAAAAATGGTGGGTAATTAACAAGATCTATATTTCTTAAACCGTCAAAACTTCCATATCTTCGATTTCCTGGAACACCTGGAAAATGATTTGCCCATATATTTGGACTTCCATGGCCTGAATAGTATGCAAATCCACTACCTTTGTCAAGTTCTGGTTTTAGATCATCTTCATTTTCAATATTACCGTTTGAACTCCACATATATGTTTTGCCATATCCGGGTGGCATATAATATGGACCTCCGGCTCTTCCTAAAAGTGGGATTTCTCCAGTTGTCCATTCTCCTTCATAGTACATCTCAGTTGTTCTTTGGTCACTAAATACTGTTGTACCCTGACTGTCCTCAACCCATACGTTTATTGTAGAAACATTTCCATAAGGCTGTGGATCATAGGTTTTTCCTCTGATATATAGGACTCCATTTGAGTATTTTACATTTGCCCATCCTGTAAAATCGTTACAATATGCCTCTCGTTCAGTGGGTTTATAAAAAGTGTTATTGTATCCTAAAACGTCACCTTCTGAAACTGAGACTATTTCAGCCATTGGTTTTGCAGGAAAATCAGGATAATTTGGGAATCTTAGATAATCATCATGGTTAAATCTAATGTGAGTTGGAGCAGATTTATCCAAGGTTACATTAATACTTTCAAGTATTCCAACATCTCCATCAGGATTTGAACTCTGAGCATATATTGTATATTCTCCATTTGAAAGACCAGTAGTATCCCATTGAATATCTAAATCCTCTTGGTCTAAAAATCCATCACCACTTACAAGCAGTATTTCTTCAAACCATGAAGGATTACAAGGTCCACTTTCATAAACCTTGATTTTATCAATCATATTTCTTACTTCAAAGTTATTTCTACATGCAAGTCTTCCAACTGATACATCGGGATATAAATCGGGTGTATCTGCGGTTTCTCCATAAACATGATTTCCATTTTTATCCCAATTATCAAAAATACCTCCTGCTTTGTAAATATCTGCATAATAAAGATCTGTAACAAATCCAGGTTCATCACCACTAACTTGCATATTTGTATATCTTACTGGAACGTACCAGCTTTTTGATCCTTCATTTTTGTTGTCCCTTGGATCACCAAAAAGTAGTGATTTCAAACCTCCTACAAGTAAAACATATTTAACTCCCCATGTTTCAAGAGCGTCTTTTATAAAATTCTTTATTTTCTCAGGTTTATCATAACCTGTATACTCTCTATAAATTTCTTCAGTTAACTTAAGTGTTGTTTTTACAGGAGGATCTAAATTGTTTTTATGATCTACCAATTTATTTAGATCTCTTTTGAATTTTCTCGGTGCAATAATCACCATATCATATTCGGATAACAAAGGGAATGGTTCTGAATCTGGTTCAGTATATTCTACTGTTATATCAATTTTTTTTGCATAAGTGATTGTATCTAATCCAGCATTGTATCTAATAGGATAGCAAATTAACGTTAGAAAGGTTTTATGCTCATGGTTTTCATCAAATCCAACTCCTACTTCATAACCATACCAGTTATCTGGGAAGAGTTCTTCAGAACTATATATATCTTCATCAAAAACTTGTTCATTTGAAATTGCCATCCCACTTTTTGGAATTGTTATTGGAGAAGGAATTACCTTTTTTGATATTTCTTTTGTTTCAATTTCTTGTGCATTGCAGTAAACATTTGTTATATCCACACCAAATGGTAGAGTTATAGTTTCTCGATAGATTGGAAGATTTGGTTTTCCATCGCTATAAATATATGAGTTTGTACCTTCAATCTCGAGTTCAATATATTCACCTTCTATTACATTTGGTTCTGAAAAATTTGTAGATATTGTATGTTCTAAATCACTGGCTTCATTACCTACTCCTATAACAGTAAAACTACTGGTTAGAAATAAGACTACGACAAAACACGTTATACTTTTCATTTCTGTTCCCCATTTTTAATTAACACGTGTTAAGTTTTATATTTATTTAAAGTTTTTGGAGACTAAATATATAAAGAAATATATATTAAAATGAAATTTAATATATCTATAAAAAAGACAGTAGAGGGGGGAAGTTTAAAGGTGGTAAGGAGAGGAGGTGAAAGGATTAAAAATGTTTTCTTCCCCAACCCAACTACTATGTATTATACTTTTTAAATCATATTTAAAAGGATTTGTTGTTCAAATGTTACCAGCTATATTTACATTTATTACCTATTTTTAAAAAAAGAAATAAAAAAATTTAATTAATCTTGTTTTTTGACACTACCTGCTACCTTTTTTATTAGAAAATCCTTAATTTCTTCGGGATTAGTGGTATTGATGCCAAAATATTCTGGAAACAACTTAGATGTTGTAAGCATTTCAGTTGTTCCATGTTTTCTTGATTTAATTAACTTCAAATCCGAAAGTTCATCTACATGATCATATGCTTTTTGTCCAATCATTCTTCTCAGATTTGATTGCTTTAAAGGTTGATGAAAAGCAATTAATGTCAAAGTTTTTAATAAATTGCTCTCGATTTCAGGTTTAGAAACCATAAAGGATTGGTCAGTATATTTTTTCTTAACCTGCATAGCAAACTTTTCACCTGCTTTAATAATCTCCATTGATGTTTCGTTTTTTCTATCGACATTGTAATCTTTTGTAAGTTCTTCTATTGTTTTTTTTATTATTTTACTAGTTAAACCCGTTGTTTCTTTTATCTTACCAATACTAATAGGTTTACCTGCAGAAAAAAGAACAGATTCAATTAATCGTTTTTCTTTATCAACCATAGGAGTATATCCCTCCTTTAACTAAATTTTTTATTTTTTATATAAATTTTTCCATACGGAAAATTTTTTTGATAAATAGATACTTTATCATCCATTGCAAGAAATAATATAGACATGAAAATCTTTATTAATTCTTCTTTTCCTTTTTTTTCACATAGATCTGTAAGAAGAATTGTCCTTTTCGAAAATGCTTTAATTTTACTCCAAATTGTATCAACATCTTTTTCTAAATGGTCTTCTACTGCGGTTCCTTTCATTCTCTTTCTTGCTCTTTTTGACAATAGTTCACGTTCTTCTCTTCTTTGTAAATCAATTAGTTGATATTCTTCTGATTCCTTTTTAGCTTTTTCAAACGCATCTAAAAGCTCAATTAATGTTACTTTTCTATTTGAATTTCTTCTGAGTGGTTCATCAAGTGGGGGCTCTGTCATATTCATAACAAGATTTGTGTAAGAATAGGCATCGTCTTTAGAAAGCCACATCTCTGTTGGAATATCGCCCCATTCAAGTGGCTCATATCGCTCTTCATGACTTTCCACATTTACAACCAGGTCATCGCTTTGTAATTTTAGAACCTTCCAGGCCATGTATATAATTCTACCTGCTGTAATTAAATCGATTTTCTCTTCTTTAGCCCGATTTAAGTATATTGTTGAAAATTTAACAAGATCAATATCCCAAGGATTTAGATGTTGTTTCATTACAAGTTCAAAAGCAAGGGCAATAGATCTGTCAAACTGATTTTCAATAGATATATGCTCCCCTTCATCAGCCTTTTTTAATAAATTAACATAATAATTTATTTTAGAAGAATCATCATTTTCATCAATAAGTGATTTATGAAATAGTAAATGATTTATCACATCATTGTCTATCTCAAGCTGCGGCAACAGTTTTTCCTCCTTTAATTTCACCTTTTGGTCCAACTGAATCAGGATCAATATTTCCAATCATATCAGAAATTCCTGTATCTTTCATAGTTACTCCATATACATGGTTTGCCTCTTTAAGAGCAACTTTTCTTAAAGTAACCATTATAAATTGTGAGTCTTCTGCATTTCTTTTAACCATCCTGCTAACAGTTTCTGCATTTACCCCATCAAGAAACATGTCTACTTCATCCAAAACATAAAATGGGCTAGGGTCATATCTTTGAATAGCAAAAATAAACGCAAGTGATGCAATACTTTTTTCACCACCAGATAAAGCAGAAAGTAAAAGTACTTTTTTACCTCGTGGTCTTGCCTTTATTGTAAGTCCACTTTCAAAAATATTTTCTGGATTTTCAATTTTTAGCTCTGCTTCTCCACCTTCAGATAGTTGTGAGTAAAATTCTTTGAAGTTACGATTAATTGCATTAAAAACCTCTTCAAATCTAACAGTTTTTTTCTCGGTTATTTCGCTTACCAAATTTATTAAATTTTTCTTTTGATTTTTTAAATGTTTTACATCCTCATCAAGTTTGTTTTTACGTTCTGATTGATGATCATATTCTTCCAGAGCTCTCATATTTACAGGTTCAAGTTCTCTCATTGACTCTTCAATTACCCTAATTGAATCTTTAAGGGATTCAACATTTGGTAGCTTTGTATCAGTAATTTCAATATTGTAAAGTTTTAATTCTTGAACAAGTTCTTTTACAGTATCTTCAAGTGTTGGTAGTCTATATTTAGATCTCGATATTAAATCAAAATAAGATTCAACTCTTGTATTAATCTTATCAAGCTCATTTTCTATGGTTACGGTTTTTTTGTATATTTCATCTCTATTTGACGTTAAATCCTTTATTTTTCCTGTTATTTTTTCTTCAACAGACATGAGAGCTTTTAGTTCATCTCTAAAAGAGGTCCTGGATTCTTTCAATTGTTTTATAGAATTTTTATACTCTTCAATTTCTTTTCTCTTATTTTCAATCTTGCTGGAGATTTCGTTTTCTCTTTCCTTTAAAAGCTCAATCTTTTTTTCTAATGCATCTTTTTGAGAAGATAAATTTAAAACTAATTCTTGTAGTTTTGATACATCTTCTTCAAGTGTTCTAGCATTTTGTGCTAAATCCTTTTTAGTGCCTTTTAAAAGTAATTTACCTTTTTCTTCTTTTGACTTTTCAAGTACTTCAAGTCTATTTTTAAATTCCTCTATTTGTGTTTTTACTTCTTCTTTCTTTGTTTCAAGATTTTCTCTTTCATTTTCTTTTGTTTTAAGATCTTTTTCAACTAATTCAATTTTTTTAGTAAACTCTTTTTTTCTTAGATCCAAATCTTTTACGTGGATTTCTTTATCTGATTCTGTTCTAATTTCACCAAGACTATTTTCAATTTCAATAATTTCTTTTTTCAATTCAGCAAGTTTAATTGTAACGGATTCTTGACTTTTTATTGCATTATTCAGCTGTTTTGTTACTTCCTCAAGTTTACTTCTATCTGATTTTGTAAACGAAAGATGAACTTTAGATCTACTTCCCCCTATCATTGCACCACTTGCTTCTATTAAGGAGCCTTTTAAATCAACAAGTCTAACTCCACCCATTAATCTACGTGCATCATTTAGACTATCAACAACGACAGTGTCACCAAATACATACCAGAATGCTCCCCTGTAATCTTCTTTGAAATCAACCAAATCAATTGCAAAACCATATGCTTTTTCATCTTTTACTGCAAGGAGTGATTTTCCCCTTGGTTTTCCGGCAATCATTTTATTTAATGGTAAAAAAGTAGCTCTTCCCAGATTTTCTTTTTGTAAAAATTTTATAGCATTGGATGCAACCTCATCATTTTCAACTACAATAGATTGCATACGAGATCCTGCAGCAATTTCTACTGATGTTTCATATTTTTTATCTACCTTTGCAAGCTCTGCAATTGTTCCATGAATTCCATTGATTATACCATTGTTTCTTGCTTTTAAGATTTCATTTACTGCACGATTATACTTTCCTTCTACAGATTGTAATACATCGAGTTCTGCTTGAAGTTTTGATTGTTCACGCTGAAGTTTTAGTATTACACTTTCTAAATCATTTAATTGTTCTGTAAGTTCTGATTCTATTTTTTTATTTTCAAAGAGTTTTTTTTCTAAATCTCTTATTTTGTTGCCTTTTTGTTTATGGTCTTTTTTAAATTCATCTGATTGCCAATCTATGTCTTTTAGCTCAAATTCATAGGTTGATTTTGTTTCTTGCATTTCTGCTATTTGAAGATCTAGTGCTTCAATTTTTTCAGTAGATCTATTAAGTTTTAATTTAAGTTCATGAATTTTTGTATTTTTATCGTTAAACTCCTCCCTCATCTTTGCAAGTTCATGAGTAATATCCATTGATTTATCATCGGTTTTAGCAATATCTTCTTTTAAACTAGTAAGACTCTTTTCTTTTCCATCAAGTTCTGATTTATTTTCATTGATTTGTCTTTCAAGGTTGTCTTTTTCTGATATATTTTCTTGGATTTCTTGTTTAATTGATTCTAAATTTGTCTCAAGTTCTACAGTTTCATTTTGAATGTCTAGAATTTCATCATTTGAATAATTAATTCTTTCCTTAACTTTTATTTCTTCACTTCTCAATGAGTCTATTTTTTCTTTTATTTCTTTTACCTCTTCCCCACCAACATCACCAATTTTTTTTTCAATTTCCTCAAGTTCTTTTTGTGTTTCTTTATATTTATCCTTCAACTCATTGCTTTTATTATCAAGTTTATCTTTTTCTTCCTCATAAGATTTTATTTGATTTCCAATTTCTGCTATCTGATTTTCAACATCCTGTTTTTTCTTTAATGCAATTTTAGCTTTTGTTTCATACAGTTTGTCTTTTAGTTCTTTATATCGAAAAGCTTCATCTCTATCATTTTTAAGTTGTCTAATTTGACTAGAAATTTCAGATAAAATTATTTTTATTCTCTCAAGATTATTATCAACCTCTTCTTCTTCTTTTTGAGCTTTTTTTATGTCATTATCAAAGTTACTAATACCTGCTATATCATCAATTAATCGTCTTCTATCAATAGATCCCATTTCGATAAGACTAGTTACATCACCTTGTTTTACTATATTATAACCTTCACCTGACATTCTAGCATGAATTAGATTTTTTTCAAAATCAGAAAATGTTGCTGATCGATTATTAATGTAAAATTTACTGTAATAATTATTAGGATCATTTTTAAGTGGCGCTCGTTTTATCATTCTTGTAAGGATTACCTCATTGTTGTCAACAGGCATTCTTCTTTTTGAATTATCAAAAACAAGAGAAACCTTGCAATATTTTGCAGGATTTTTACGTTTCTTTCCACCATTAAATATTAGATCAGTAAGTCTACCCGCACGCATTACCTTGGAGCTTTTTGGTCCTAATACAAATAAAATTGCATCTGCAATATTGCTTTTTCCAGCTCCATTAGGTCCAGTTATTGCAGTAAATCCTGGGAAAAATGGTACAGTCAGTTTATTTCCAAATGATTTGAAATTTTCCATTCTAACTTCTTTAAGATACAAGTTGCATCCCTTCCTATTAAAGGTTAAACTAATTATCTATCATTTTTTTACTTTTGCATCCCTGTTTTCCATAACAGATTTGAGTATTTAAAATTTCTGCGATTATGCACACTAACAATGCCGAGAGTGGGACTTGAACCCACGACATCACGGTCTTCAGCCGTGCACTCTCCCAACTGAGTTACCTCGGCATAAAAATTTTAAAAACTATCTAATCAAGCGACTTTTTAAGCTCTTCTGCCGTATTACTTATTTTATTAAGAGTGTTTTTAAGAGTGTTTAGTGTTTTATCAACCTCATTTGTTGTAACTGCTCCTTGAGGTGATGGTTCAACAAGTCCATCTTGTTCAAGAATTCTAAGAGAATACCTTACCATATGTTGTGGATAATTTGTAACTTCTGATAGTTTTATTATGCCCATAGGTTGATTTTTTCTTAGTGTTTTTAAAACATCAACATGTCTTTTTAGAATATCAAGTTCTGTTTCAATAACACTTGTTAGCACACATCTTTCTTTTTTTACTACCATTTTTTAAAACCTCTTGGTTACTTGTTAACACATGTAATTCATTACTTATATTTAAAAATCTCCATTTTTGTTTAAATAAAAAAAATAAAAAAAGAAAAAGAGGGATTTTTTTCAAAATCACCTTAGGTTTAGAATTCTACCTAGTATTGGTCTTGTTGCTAGAATTCTTGCAAGTAGGTCTACAAATGTTTGGGTTCGTGTTTTTGATATTAGCACATTTATATTATATGCTGATTGAGAACTTTCTGCCCCATATTCGTCTTGTGCCCATGCCTTTATGCTATATTTTCCTTTTTTATACCATATATGACCAAGTACCATTGTTTCACCAGAACTATACGGTCCAAGCCATTCAGTTCTTTCACCGTCATCCCAGTCTACCATGTAGTAGATATCATGTCCTTCAGGGTCTGTTGCAGTGAAACTGTAGTCATGCTCTTCTCCTCCCCTAATTACTTGTGGACCTGAAATTGTTGGTCTATCTGGTTTTTGGTCTGCAACTATTGTAATAACTAAAGGTTCTGACCAATCACTAGTAACTCCCCATATGTCTTTTGCTTTAACACATACCTCGTATACACCTAGTTCAGTAAAACAGTATTCTGCCTCTGCTGTTTGGCCAGATGGATAAGGTCCAATCCAACCACTGGAATTGCCATCGCCCCATCTGAATAGATAGTATATGTCATCATTTTCAGGATCTGTTGTTTCAGCTGTAAATTGGCAATTAAGATCTAACATCCAAATATCAGGTCCTTCAGGTGCATCAGGAGTTTCTGGAGCTTCACTTGGATAAGGTGTCTTTATTTGCTGTGCAGGATCTCCAAATAGTAAGCATCCTTGAATAATTGCTCTCCAAGTTCCAGTACTAAAATCCCAGTTTATAGTTGGAGCCATTCTATCCTTTGAAAATGCATGTCCCATACCAAGTCTCCAGTTATCAAAGTCTTCAGATTTATTCTCCATATCAAGGAAGTATGCCCAGAACTCCTTTGCTTGAAATGCACTAGATGAATTAGTTGATTGTTGGTTACCCCAGCCATAGCATGTGTTATATACTACTGCAAAAGCAAGTTCTGTGTCACTATGAAATAACATTGAGTGAAGTACCCCGTCATCAGATGCATCCATATCACCACAATGACAACCATAGTCATGTAAGAAAAATGGTTTGGTATTATGATAATTTGATTCCCAACTAGAAGAACCAACATCAAGTGACATTTGTGAATTTGCATGAGCAATTCCAGATGCTATTGCTACTTTATCATTATTTATTGCATCTCTAAATCCAGCAATTGCTGCAGATTCAGAACCTCCCTTCCAACCAGAATTTGGCGGTTCTGCGGTCCACATCTCAGATATATCAAAAATATTTTCTGGGACCGGAATTGGATTAGCATTCCAAGTTTCAAAACCATACTGAAAACCTGCCCATGTTGGATAAGGACCATCTGACCCAGGATTTGGACCAAGCCAATTATCTGTTCCTTTTATTGC
>Ga0209427_10007189_pt1 | contig 12622 bp, 7 predicted proteins | sample DeeMarSWOR136_30_FD_187465 | JGI IMG/M metagenome (GOLD analysis project Ga0209427, IMG submission 187465) | Marine sediment microbial communities from White Oak River estuary, North Carolina - WOR-1-36_30 (SPAdes) (version 2) | ecosystem: Environmental > Aquatic > Marine > Intertidal zone >... | reverse complement strand
TCCTTCCGGCTCCAACCGCACAAAGCCGGTTGATACGCCAAATTCAAAGGTATGAGAATGCAGTCTATGTTCTCCAAACTCGTGTTCATGTTGCATTCGCTCACAACAGGAGGTTGATGTATGCAATAGAACAATAAAGGCTAAGACTATTGTTGTTCGCTTCAACCGGGATTTGCGATTTAATTTCATAAATCGGTACTCCTGCACGCGACACTGTCAATAATACCACAATCGGGGCCTCGATTTCAAAACGTCCGGTCACCAACATGACCTCTACGGCTGCTAGAAAGGCCCCCTAACACGTTAATTTGCCGATTTCACCCATCGGCTGCGCGACGGGGAAAACCATATCTATTTTTACCCTATCAAGTCCTAAAAAATACTATATTTTTGACCAAGGAAGCATTTTTCTTTAACGCCATAGTTTTCAATCGCCTATTCCAAAATAACAAGGCGTTGACATCTTTATCAATCTGCCTGATTTTTGCCCGAATTATAACCATCTGTAGTAATTATCGATAATGCTCTGAAAGCAAAAGGGAACCATACCTGAGATCGATACGGCACCCTTGAAGCCAACTTTATTTTCTTGTGACATCACCACTTCTGCGGCTGCTGTTACTGTCGATATAATCGGATGTCGTCAATATACATCTTCCCTGAACCACCGGCTGATGCCATGCCGGATTGACCACCCAAGCCAATCGCAATCTTATCCACGTTTCTCAGGTTGATGCCCTGATCGGCAAACGCCTGCAGCGGGATACGCCACTCGGTCCAGACATCAATCGTCGCCGCTGCCGGATCGGCGCCGGCTACTACTGCGGGCGCGCCGCCAGCGTTGGAGATCGCCACATACAACGGCTCGGCTGTGTTAGCTGACTCTCCCCGGAACCACAACGATAATTCGGCAACGTCGTGACTGGTCCAGTCCCTCGGAGCGATCAAGGTCAGCACGGTCTCCGAATTCGTGACACCAGCCGTGTTGTTGTAATACAACGGCATGGACTGACGACCACCATGGACAATCGTCTGCTCGGCATACGGCGGTAGCAACTCGCCGACTTGTGAACCGTTGCCGGGTACAGTAAAGCCATCGATCCAATGCTGCCAGATGGCTTCGTTGTTCGCGTCATCATCGGTACAGCTCTCAAAGTCATCCACGAGAAGGAAGTCAGCCACCGTAAAGCTCCAGATTCCACCTGTGGTGATCGTCCCATCCGTATTAAACTCATCGATTCGCCAATAGTACGGCCCTCCGTCCCATTCAACGCCTTCAGGCGGGGTGTAGGTTGCGACGGTCTGCCGGCCTCGATAGATGCCGGTCGTATCGGATGCGTCGGCAATATCCACAGCAACTTTATCCTTGCCGAAGTACACATCGTGCTGAGCAGCTTTCTCTCCCGGTAACCAGATCAGAGGCGTTGCCTCTTTGATGTCAGGGGTTGATCCATCGGCCGGGCTTGGATTCCGGGCACGCAGCAGGTCCCCTCTCATCGTCTTTGGAATCTCTGCCTGCGACATTGCATAGTCGTAGATGCGGACGTCATCAATCATACCGTCAAAGTAATCTCCCATCCAGGGACCTCCAATATCCCCTCTTACGCCTATAGTATAAGGCGGGTTCGTATCATCATTAACAGTTCCAGTACCGTTGGTACGAGTTGTGTAATTTACTTCTACTCCATCGTGGTACACTCTCATTGTGTTGTCTGAAGTGCTCCAGGTCAACGCCACATGCTGCCAGGCATTAAGAACTAGAGTATTGCTAAGGCTCTGTCCGAAAGCATGGGTACCGGAGTACCTTACACGGCCGTCTAAAGTCAAGCTTGTTCCCTCCGCATATAATCTTTTGTCTCCTGCTCCTTTATCTACTATATGCCAGTGAGCATCCACTCTGGGATAAATCCAGGCACCGAAGGTAAGGGCGTTAAGGTTGTTCAGAGCAGGATTGGCTCGGATACGCACATAATCATCGACTCCATCAAAATTCAGGGCCTGGCCTTCCCTACCTGCTGTCCAGGCTGGACCCATGATAGCGCCATGATTACCATGACCGGATGAATCGGTGGCCGTGGTGCCGCTTCCCTCATCAAATTTCCACCATCCAACAAGATGAGGATCGGTAATGGGTATAATGGGTATTGTTCTGAAACTCCAGACATCACCTTTATACGTTTCGCTGCCTCGCCCACCTGACTCATCGACCCGCCAATAGTAAACCTTCCCTAATTCAAGGGGGCCAGGAGTATAGGTTGGAACTCCCTGGCAGGTGCCCCCAGTGGCATTGTTCACATCGTCAAAATTGCTGCCAAAGTACACGGTGTGTAATTTCGCACCGACACCAGGGATCCAGCTAAGGGTCACACTCGGATCTATAAATTTCGCGCCATCAGCCGGGTAGGGATTATAGGCATTCCAGGGAGGGAGCGTAAAGCGCCAGACATTGCCTTTCCACAGACTTTCTGGGTCCAGGTCGTTGACCTCATCGACTCGCCAATAGTAGGTTGTCCCTGGAATAAGACCCTCCGGGTAAGCAAATCCAGGCAGGCCAGCAACAAAAGACGCCACAGATTGATTGCCTTGGAAGGTGCCTCCGATGCCGGCATCCACATCGTCAAAATTCTCGCCCAAATACACATTGTGCGAGACTGCAAGGTTTCCAGGCAGCCAGCTAAGGTTTACCCATGTATCCTGATGGAGGGTACCATCAGCTGGGGCGGGATTCGTGGCCTCTGGACGACCTCCTAACTTTCTTATCTCGTCTTGCGATAGAGCCCGGTTGTAGATTCGTACGTCATCAATTATCCCATTAAAGAAGGTTACTATGTCCAAATTACCTCTTGCACCGATGACAAAAGGCTGAGTCGTATCATCTAAAACGCTACCTGAACCCGTTGCTTGGCCCGAATAACTTACCTCAACACCGTTATGATACAATCTGGTTATGTTGTCGGTTGCGCTCCAGGTCATTGCCACGTGCTGCCAGACATTAAGAACCAAAGTATTGCTGAGACTTTGGGCGTAGGCATGAGTACCGGTATATCTCACGCGGCCGTCTAAGGTCAAGCTCACCCCTTCAGCGTATATCCTTTTATCTCCGTCTCCTTTGTCCAAGACATGCCAGTGAGCATCCGCCCTGGGATAGACCCATGCCGCCATTGTGATTGCGTTGAGATTATTCAGCGCCGGATTTACCACGATACGCACATAGTCGTTGGCTCCATCAAAATCTAAGGCTTGCCCCGTCTTGCCCTTTGTCCAGACGGCACCCGTGATAAAACCATGATTACCATTACCTGATGAATCAGCGGCCATCGAGCCACTTCCCTCATCAAATTTCCACCATCCAACAAGACTCGGATCAACAGCTTCGGCTACGCTCGTTAAAACTAAACCCAGCACCAAAACAGAAGAAATGAAGTCATTTCTCTTTTTGCACATAAGCGCCGTCCTTCGAAAAGTGAAGACTACAAAAGACTGGTAAAGACTCATAGCTCAGATATGTGAAAACTATCCTTATAACAAGACTACATCGCAATTTCAATGACTTCATGACAAATTCAGTACGCCATGTCGCATCAGACACGAAAAGAGCGAGGTACTGGCGTGAAGAATCCACTTTTTCACACTGTTTTGGCACACATCGGGATAGAAATGTGGCGCGCGCCACCTTAGGCAAAAGCTTGGCTGTTTCAGCGTTTCCGCTTTACGTGCCCATTTACGTCGTAAGGTGTATGCCTCAAAGAAAATCCATTTTGTGCTGACAGAGATTTTAGTATTTGACTTTGAGCTGTTTATAGGTGAACGTTTCTGTGAGGCATATACTTGTCGCCTTTTTTGCTGCCTCCCACAATGGCCTATTTGTATTGTAGACCTGTTAGGGCAGCCATTTCCGGCTTCCAGTTGGCGTGGGGCTATAGTGTGACAACCGTCTAAGTATTTGTTATCATTATCGCATGGCCAAGGCTTGGAATTCTAACCAAATAACCAGAGCAGGAATCGTAGAGCCGCTTAGTCGCCGTGCTTTCTTGAGAAAATCGGTAGCGACAGCCAGCATGTTCTCCGCTGTAGAAGCACAATGGAGAAGAGATTGCCTACTCGCCGCTGAGGGCGACAGAGTATTTTCGAAAGGATCACGGACACTCGTCACACGGCTTGCGAACATCCATCCCAAACATCCATCGCTACATTTCGATGCCAAAGGATTGGAGCAACTGCGTCATCGGACGAAACGAACACACCACCATTATACAGAGATGCTTTACGAGTGGGTGGATCGGAACCGAAGCTGGTCGCCCTCAGATATGCCCTATCCATCTGGAAGAGAGGTTGCTCTGGAACAGAGTGGGGCATTCGTAACTAATGTAGCACTTGCGTACATCTTGAGTCAACGGCAAGAATACTTGCAGCTTTGCCGAAAATGGATAGTCCAGATGCTTAATTACCCTCGCAATGAGGTGCGCAACTATGGCTTCGGTACTTATGCTGCGGGACTCGCCAGAGTGTATGATTGGCTCTACCATCATCTCTCCGGCGACGAGCGCGATATGCTCAGGACAAATCTGGCAAACTTGGTCAGGCGGCTTTATCAAGGCTCCATACCTGGTTCCAGAGGACAACTATGGTGGGCGAAGGCTTACATTCACCATGATCACTGGATCCCAGTAGGGGGATATGGCGAAGCTGCCTTGGCCCTAATAGGGGAAGTAGAAGAGGCAAGTATATGGGCTGCCGCCGCTAAGGCAGATTTCGACTTTTCTTTATCCTTGCTCGGTGAGGATGGTGCCTGGCACGAAGGGGTAGCAGACTGGTGCTACGCCATGGCGCCCCTGTTGTGGTTTTGCGGTGCCTGGCAAAGTGTTGTCGATGAGAATCTGCACAATGTGCCTTGGATCAGGAACACCATCAGGTATCGTCTTTACCATTGGCTGCCAGATAACAGCTACGTTTATCTGAACGATTCTTTCCGCAGCGGTCGCTACAATACCAGCGGCAGTGCTTCCTGCCACTTGTTACGAAGACTGGCCTCGTTGTTCCAGGATGGTTATGCCCAATGGCTGGCGGACCGAGACGAGCAGTTCGATATGAGATCCGGACCAAAGGGCGTTTACCAGGCTCCATACGAGGACTTATCTTACACGGGTGAGCCGAAAGAATATCCGTATACTGACTCCCAATGTGTTGCTTGGAACGTACTCTGGTATGATCCAACGGTACAACGTGAGCCACCCACACGGCTGCCGCACGCTTGGCATTTTGAAAACCAAGGTGTCGTCATCCTGCGGACAGGCTGGAACAATGATGCGGCGGTGGTCTCACTTGCATGCGCACCTCTTGCCGGCCATTGCTGTGCAAGAAGGATTCGTGGCAGTCAGCAAATCAGTTCGAGCAACTATAGCCATGCACATGCGGACTACAATGCATTCACCCTTTTTGCGCGGGGACAGTACTTCGTTGTTCCACCGGGCTATGCACGGCGGGGCAGCGCATTTCAAAACGTTGTAACCGTCAATGGCGCTGATTTTCTGATTGATCCTTCCATCGATGTGAAGATTGTTGCATTTAGAGCCGAGCACGGCTTCTCTTACGGAGTCGGAGATGCTACCAATGCCTTCCCTGGCCACTTGGGTATCCACCAGTACCGGCGGCATATTCTCCTACTTGATTGCGGATGGATGGTGCTTTTTGATACACTGCAGTTGAGCAACAGTACAACAAGGGGCTATAATCATTTCGTTTGGACCGTGCACAGTGATCCAACCACCCATCAACTGTCCATTTCGGGAAATAAAGTCATCTGGAGGGGACACGCAAACGCCAGATCGGCACTCACCATGCAGTTGCTGGAGCCCGAGGATTTTGCTTGGGAACATGCTTTTTTGCAGTCCGTGGGTGGCAAGAATATGTTGGAAACGCTCCGTCTGAAGCGTACGGAGTGGTACTCCAACAAGATGCGGCTGCTGTCCGCTTGGTCGTGGCGAGACAGTCCGGACACAGCGCGGTTGCTGCGGCATCCTGATTTCCTGGCAGTGTACTGGAGAAAAAAGCCAGAGAACGTAGCTGTTGGATTTGCGCTGTCAGCTGGTATTCCCTCAGACCTAGCTCATCCCGAATTGTGCGACCGAGAGCTGCTGCTTTTTGGCCACGATCCGGACCAACCTGATGTGTTTCTCAGGGTAAAGAATAGTAGGATCCGTTAATTTAGCCTCACTTTCCCATTCCTGCTTCATGAATCCATCTCCTCCCCCACCCGCAAGCCCCCTCGCCTTATCAACGGTCTTTTGTATTGCGAGCGAGGGCAGCTTTTTGCGTTTGCGCGCTCTGCCCAGAAAACGATTGGACTTTGTTTTCTGCAAATCCTCCGGTAGAATAATAGACGCTGTATGCTAAATTGCACAGAAAGCTTTTCTTATTGACAAGCGGTAGTCGATGACATAGAAGATGGCTGGTAAATGATAACCTTTATTGGAGGTGCATGTCATGAAATGCCAAACACTCTTCAAGCCGGCGCTGTGTTGTTCACTGATGGTTCTGATCATGTTTTCGGCACAGGTTCGGGCTCAGCCGCCTTCATCTCGCAGAGGAGGATTGTACGGCGACTGGCAGATTAAGTATCAAGCGGGCGAAAGGCAGAGAGAAGCGATTATTTCGTTTTCTCGCGACAGTGAGGGAAATCGGACCGGTCAATGGATCAGTTTTATGAGCCTTAGCGAATTGAAAGACTTCAAATATGAGGACGGCAAACTCAGTTTCACCCGATCCAGTCGCGGTCGTGACGGTCAAACCACAACGTCCAAGTTCACTGGCACAATTCAGGATGGCCTATTGTCCGGAACCATGTCAAGTGACAGAGGAGAGTATCAAATCGAGGGCAAGCCGATGCCTCGAATCCCCCGCGCCGTCGGGACATGGCAAATGACGCTCAAGCGGGAGGATCGGGAAATCACTTCCACGCTCGTTGTCAAGGCTGACAAGGAAGGCAACCTCACTGCTCAGTGGCGAAGCGAGCGGGGCGAAATTGAAATCCCAGAAGTACAGTATGAACGTGGCAACCTAAATTTCAAAATGGAACGGAAAACTGAGGACCGTCAATGGGAGGCGACCTTTGAAGGAACCATCGAGCGGGAAACGGATACGCTTTCCGGTGTGATGAAGTCGCAGAGAGGAGAGATGACGGTTGAGGGAAAACGGATTGGTGCTCCTCTCATCGGCATATGGAATCTGGAAGCCGTGTCTGAGCGGGGCACTCGCAAGCAGAGACTGAGGGTCAATCCGGACATGAGCGCACTGTATGGGGCTGTTCCCGTCAAGAAAGTCAACCTTGAAGGTGACCGGGTAAGTTTCAAGATCGTTATGGAATTTGGGGATCAGACATTTGAGATGGGATTTGAAGGCAAATTGGCAGATTCGAAGCTTACAGGAGAACTGACGAGCTCCAGATGGAGCCAGAAGATAACGGGCACAAAGCTTGTTCGTACATTCAGAAGACGCAGTGCACCGTAGATGAAGCATAATCGTATCGAGCCTGCCGGATCAATCTTCGGCAGGCTCTCTTCTTTAAAAGTAAGACGTAAATTTGGCCAAAGCTTCTGTTGAGTTTAAGGTCTTTGCCAAGCCAACTGGTTCCATCTGTAATCTGGATTGTCACTATTGTTACTACCTCAAGAATGAACAGCTCTACTTTTTTAAATTTCTCCACTTTCCCTTCCATCTTTTCAACGTGCTCAAGAATTATTAAAAAGCTCATTTCACTGGCACATTTAGTCGATTTTTCAGTTTATCTACCCATACATATTGCAGTCATGGAACAACCTGATCGACCTCTATGAAACCTGGAACAAACCAGAAAAAGCCCAAGAGTGGCGAGCAAAACTAGCACAAATTGAAGACTCTGAGGAGTGACAGAACAAACTCAAAGTCACCTCTTTCAAGAGCTGGGAAACACCGCAATTTATATGGTGACTTCTTGGCACCATTTTGACACTATAAATACCAATTTTTGCAAATCAAGTCCGAATACATGTGAATTTTTGTACCCAAGAGGAATTGTGAAAAAAATTATCGGGCGTGAATCGTCTTCAATGAACGGCGCCAATTAGTGAGTGACATTCGCAAGTGCCTTATGACATGGATGCCTCAAAGAAATTTTTTTGTGGTAACAGAAATTTTTGTGTTTGACTTTGAGTTTTTGATAGGTGAACTCTTTCAAAAAATGACAGTTGATGTTCGTCACAACGGAAGAAGAATATCTGGGGATCATTACAAAGCCTCCGCAGCGCAATCCGCTTAGATCTTGAAGAAGATCCTCCTTCGATAAAGGTAGTACAAAGACAACCATTTCAATGCCGCGGCGGTTGTAGCAGTGACAAGTGGCCCTCCCGTGCCGAATAAATCCGCACAACCACCAACAAAGACATTGGCGATGCCATTGAAGTCAATGAGCCTGGATCCCAGATATATAGTAATGGAGTTCATCCCCACGACAACAAAGAAGAATGCCCATCGTCGAAACCCTCGCACATCGATAAGCCAGTAGAAACAACTGAGCAATAATAGGCCCAGGCCAGAAGTGAGAAGCGTAAAAGACGTGGACCAGAGCTTCTTGTTTATGGGGAATGACAGATGCACCAGAGCGCTGCAAGCGACAAAAGCCACTCCAGCAAGAAGAAGGGCTATCGTCTTGTGGCTTGGACTCCATGAGGAGCGCAGCCACTGGCCGGCAAGCGCTCCAAACAACGCCGTTGACACCGTCGGAAGGAGGTTGATTGATATAACATATCTGAAATTAGGCGAGATGATGTCGGAAATCTTCTGAGAGATGAACGTGGTAAGACATCCCGCCTCACTGAAATCCCCTGCCCCGTGACCGGGTACCGGAGCGAACCTCATGACCAGCCAATAACCTACGACGAGCCCAAAGGCCCAAAGAGCCTGGCCCCGTGGCTTGGTGTTCAAAATGATGATGGCACCCAAAAAGTAACTGATGCCGATACGATAGAGCACACTATAATAACCCCATGTCGGGTGCGCACCACCCGGTGTACCCCAGAACACGAGTCCCAAGAGAAAGAGCACAACCGTCCGGACGACTATGTGTACATAGAGTTTCCTCTTTCCGCCTGCTTGCCGAAGCCTCTTATCAAAGGAGTATGGCATTGCCACCCCAACGATGAAGATGAAGAGCGGAAAGATCAAGTCCCACAGGGTAAAGCCATGCCACTCTGGGTGACGGCATTGCTGGGCCAAGAAGTTGAAAACCACATTATCTGATATCTGTGGGAGGGCGCGTAAGATGCCTCCAAATCCTACAAGTAGGAACATGTCCAAGCCTCGCAGAGCATCCAGCGACTGTAGTCGGTCCACCGCTGAAGAATCTTCATGCGGTTCATTAACACATTTCAGTTTTCTCATTGATCACCGTTCCTTGGATCCGTCATGGCCAAGGACTCTGCCGTTTTTGATGCTCATCGCCTTAGGAACAATTATCGGCTCTCGTGAAGCCACAATAGATGATACTGAAATTAAGGCGAGTTGGTCAACATGAACATTTTCAGGGCGCTCTCTGTCACGTTTCGAAGCCTGTCAATCGGGCATTCTTGTATAGATCGCCGGCGTAGGCTTAGATACTCTTTACATCGGTCATGTAGATGTTGTGTTTGTCACCGATCTTCGAATTGTAGAGAACCCATTTGTCATCAAGGCTGAAGATCGGATGGCCGTGGCTGTACTGTGTCTTACCGGGTACACGGCGGCAGAACCGGCGAACATGCGCCCGGCCGTTCTCGTGCGTCATCAGCGACATGTAGTTACGACCGTCCTTGTCATCCGGGCTCAGGTAGCCACAATCACCGACTACCAATGTGTTATCGGTATTGGATTGGATATGTCCAGGTCGGCGACCTGGCAGCAGAAACTGTCGTATCCATGTTCCATCAGGTCGAATAAAACAGTTATAGTATTCTATTTGACCTTCTCGTTCGACTTCATACTGAAAACCTACCTCACCCTGCCGTGTGAAATACTCATGGACACAGAACTCGCCTGGACGCTGTGCATACAGCGGCTGGGCTTTGCGGCCACGTTGCTTGGACAAGTCTATGGTCCACATTCGCTGGCTGACGTAGCTTCCACCCTCATGGCAGAAAAGGATCAAGTCAGGTCGATGGGGATGGATGAGCATGTGACTGATCCATGCTCGCTCACCCCAAGCGGCCATGGCATCTCCAGTGCTGGTATCGATTCGCATGATCATGCAACTTGGATGCTGATAGTACCGTTCGGCCATGGTGGAGTAGATCCGGCCTGTCTCGGTACTGACGGCGCGGACCTCACACAATTCTGCGGCTTTCTGAAGGGTCGGTCTGAGATCGCTTCACGAGAGAGCGAACGTATGTCACCCCATCACCACGAAGGTGACCTGGCGACGGCGGTGGCGACCCAGGTGGATATTGGAGTCGATCAGTTGCTCCTTTCGGCACAGACCGATGCCGTGCGGGCGTATCTGGCTTTCCTCAATGAGAAGCAGTACTCGAAGGCCACGATCGCACGCAAGCTGGCCACGCTGCGAAGCTTTTACAAGTTCCTCGTCAAGCGGAACCATGTCACCTCCAACCCGGTTGTCTCCATTCGGACGCCGAAACAGGAGAAGAAGCTGCCGCGCCATCTCGAATACGAAGAAGTCAAGAGACTGCTCAATACACCGCCCGTGAATACGTGGCTGGGCGCAAGAGAAAGAGCGATTCTCGAGACGCTGTACAGCACCGGAATACGGGTGAGCGAGCTGGTGGCGCTGAACATGGATGACATCGACTTCCTGGGCGAGGTGGTGCACGTCAGAGGCAAAGGCAAGAAGGAGCGAATCGCACCGATCGGCTCGTCTGCCCTGCAGGTCATTCAGCACTACATGGAGTACAGAAACAAGCGCGCCCAGAGCAACAGCAACTTTGACTCCAAAGTGCTGTTCGTCAACAAGCACGGGCGACGGCTCAGCACGCGAAGCGTCCGCCGCAAGATGGACAAGTACCTCAAGATGGCCGGCTTGGATCCCGCCATCAGTCCCCACACGCTGCGGCACAGCTTTGCGACGCACATGCTGAACAACGGCGCCGATCTGCGGAGCGTCCAGGAGTTACTCGGCCATCAATCGCTGTCCACAACACAGGTCTATACGCATCTGACCATGACGCGACTCAAAGAGGTCTACGACAACGCGCACCCTCGCAACAACGGTCACGACAGCGATGAGCCATAGTGGCTGAACTTCTGACGAACATGTATTGTGCCCTCGAAGCCACCAAGTCAACTCTGACTTCGGTCTCGTGAGCAACGACTACGGCATCAAGAGAGCAAGCACAATGCCTTAGTAATACACGGCGGCCTGGAGGAAGAGGCTGGTGGGTGTCGCGCCATACTCGCTGCGGAACTGGCCACCGGAAGGTTCATCGCCCCACGGGACGAAGACATTGCTGATAAGCGTGACGTTCTTGTCCAGGTCCCACCTCAGCGAAGGACTGATGACACCGGAGCCATCCGTCGGGTTGGTCAGCGCGAGGAAGCTGCCATTGACGGTGTCGCTGAAAGGATAGCTGAGTTGGGCAGCGACTGCCTGGCGCCCCAGAATCTGCGTGTCGCCGCGCAGGAAACGTCGCTGGAAATCACGATCCTGCAATCGGACCGGCGCATCTTCTGCATCTTCGACGCCGAAATCCGAATAATGGTATTCGCCCAGCAGCGTCAGGCCGTTGCCAACGTCAAAAGTGTAGGAACTGCCGATGACGGCCTTGGTCGCCAGATGGCTGCCGCCCCAGAACGTGCCGTCGGCCTGGGCCTCGGGCGTGTCGAAGACGGCCCATTCACCATGCACCTCCGCTTCTCCCACAACGGCCGAAAACGCACCCCCGACCATAAAATCCTCGGCGCGCTTGCCGAGAATCAGCGAACCATCGACGTCGCCCAGGTAGCCACGCAAACGGCCAAGCACTGCGGACTGCTCCCACGTTTCGCCAAAAGCAGCGATGCATTCAACAGAGCTTGTGGTGGACAGCCGGTACTCGGTGCGGAAAGCATCAACACCCCGCCGCCACTCGCGGTCCACCTCCAGGGGTGAGAAAGGATTGAACACATCAACGGCGCTGAACAGCACTCCGCGTCCCAGGCCGATCGCCTGACGGCCGATGGTTACGTCGCCCCATGTGGGGTGTAATGCGACCAGCGCCCGGTCTATCTCGTGACGATACGAAGAATCATCGTCGGCCGCTATCTCCCAGTCGAGCTGGACAAGACGAAACGGCGCCCGGGCTTGCGAAGGCAGAAAGTTGCTGCCGGCTCCCAGCCCTGTCGAGCCGGAGAGCCAGCGGGCCCGTTGTTCATAGGCCAGTTCCGAGTCCATCCAATCAGAGTGCGTGACTTCCAGTCCCAATCGTAGACGGGCCAAAGTCGTTTCACTATGATCGTCAGGGAACAGCACAGGGTCGCTCGGCGCATCGGAGGCGAGGTATGTCGCTTTACCAGCAATACTAAGCTCTCCCCGGTGACCTTCGTCATCTGACCAAAGCTCAACAGCCGACGCGCCGCGTTGGACTATTAGGAGCAATGCGAGCAGAACAAGCCCCCTCCATTG
>Ga0209427_10007188_pt1 | contig 12622 bp, 12 predicted proteins | sample DeeMarSWOR136_30_FD_187465 | JGI IMG/M metagenome (GOLD analysis project Ga0209427, IMG submission 187465) | Marine sediment microbial communities from White Oak River estuary, North Carolina - WOR-1-36_30 (SPAdes) (version 2) | ecosystem: Environmental > Aquatic > Marine > Intertidal zone >... | reverse complement strand
CTGAAGACGGGCCAGGAATTCGAACCACTGTATTTCTGATGGGCTGTGCCCTTCGCTGTCAATGGTGCCAAAACCCTGAAGCCTGGTCTTTAACCCCACAAGTCGTATGGTACAAAGATCGGTGTATAGGTGCTCAGCATTGCATAACAACCTGTCCTCAGAATGCACTAACACTTACACAAGAAGGACTTCGTATAAATCGTAAACGTTGTGACAGTTGTGGTGAATGCGCACCAGTTTGTCCTTCCAAAGCAATTGAACTTTTAGGAACAGAGCGGTCAGTTGATGACGTTGTAAACGAAGTGCTTCGTGATCGCCCCTTTTACGAAGAGTCGGGAGGAGGAGTTACTCTCAGTGGCGGTGATCCACTATTTCAACACCAGTTTGCTTCCGCGCTTCTACAACGATTTAACAATGAAGGGTTACATACCGTTTTAGACACCGCTGGGTTCTCCAGAAGAGAGGATTTTGAGAAACTGGTTCATCAAACCGATTTGGTTTTGTTTGATTTGAAGCTCATGGACCCGAATCAGCATCAAGAATGCACAGGTGTGAAACTGGAACCTATCCTTGAAAACGCAAAATGGTTAGGTGGACAAGATCAAACCATATGGATTCGTACACCCATAATTCCTGGTTTTACTAACCAACCACAGAACATCGCGGCTATTGCCGCATTTATTCGACTATACATGCCCAACGTCGAACGCTGGGACCTATTAGGATTTAACAAACTCTGCAAAGCCAAATGGGAACGCTTAGACAAATTCTTTCCTTGTGCAGAGACAGCATTAGTTAGCGAAAAGCAAATGACCCAATTAATCGAAATCGCAAGTGATTCGCAAATAGAACATATCACTTGGTCTGGCGTCACCCAAGAATCGACAGAACAAACATCCAAGTCCAAATAAGGAGTGAAGTTTCAAAATGGGATCCCAAAAACGAAAACGGGCACGGGAGCTGGGATTGGATATCGGTGATCTCCCTCCAGGACCATCCAATGCAATATCAGATGTCCCGGGAGTTTTAGTTGGACACACAACACTCGTTCATGGAAAAGGAAAACTTGTCCCTGGAAAAGGACCTGTTCGTACAGGGGCTACAGCAATCTTACCCCATAATGAAAATCTCTTCACCGAACCGGTGGTTGGTACAGTTCACATAATTAATGGTTTTGGGAAAGCTGCAGGACTTGCTCAACTTCTTGAACTAGGACGAATTGAAACACCAATTCTCCTAACAAGTACCCTGAATGTGGGATTAGTTGAGGACGCGGTGACTCAATATGTGATCGAACAAAACCCAGAAGCAGGAGTTTCAGAACCCACACCTAACCCGATAGTAGCAGAGTGTCATGACGGATACCTCAATGACGCTCAAGGTCGGCATGTTCACAAAGAACATATCTTTCAGGCAATTCGCAGTGCAACAGCCAAAATCGAAGAAGGGTGTGTTGGTGCAGGCACGGGTATGATGGCGTTTGGATACAAAAGCGGAATTGGCACCGCCTCCAGAGAGCTTTCAGACAAACATGGTGCGTTTATCATCGGCGGTTTAGTTGTTCCCAATTGTGGCCGTAAAGGAGATTTAATCATAAAGGGCATTCCAATTACTCAGATACTAGACGAACTACAACAACCCTCCCCAACTTCCTTGCCAACTCCTGAGGGCGGATCAATAATTGTAATACTTGCTACTAATGCCCCTTTTACTTCTCGACAACTCACACGAATTGCCCGCCGTGCAGTCATTGGTATTGGTCGAACAGGTAGTGTAGTCTCCCATGGAAGTGGAGATTTTGTAATAGCGTTTAGCACCGCATACCGTGACCAGACCAACAAACAAGATTTAGTTGTACGACGCACACAACTTCTCGATAGAAGGCTCACACCGTTTTTTAGTGCAGCTATAGAAGTAACTGAGGAAGCAATCTTGAATGCACTTTGTATGGCAACGCGAATGGTTGGTCGGGATAACAATATTGCAGAACCACTGCCACTTGAAAAAATTAATCGAACTTAAAAAAAATCATAAGAAATAGATTCGCAAGTTTAGATTCTAAATTTGGTTAAGCCCTCTTTTACCAGTTTTCATATAATGAGCATAATATCCGATGGAAACAGCGTGGTCTTCTGCGCGTTCTAGATAGCGCCCTGCAAGAAGATAATACATTGCAACAGTGAACCGACTAGGATCTTCAGACGTATAAGTGACTAATTCACGGAAAAGTTCGTCCATCATCGCATCAACAAGTTCATCTTCCTCTAAGAGCTTCTTCAGAGGCGAATCGGTTTCATTGTCAAACAATCCATTTAGAGCGATTTCAGTCATCCGTATGGCTGTACGTCCCATTTCAGGAATTTTTATCAGTTTTTTGAAATGTTGCTTTCCTTTCATTTGTTGGGTGAGAAGTGCCATATTATAGCCATACCTGCCAATTCGTCGAAGATCAGTAATTACTTTGAAATAGACACTGAGCTTGCGAATATCTGCTGCGACCGGCTGAAATCGGGCAATAGCCCGAACAATTTCAGTTTCTATCTTATCGTCGAGAACATCCATTTTTACATCATCAGCAATGACTTGAGCTGCCACCTCTTGATTTAAGTCGCAAAAACTTTCACAGCCGTTATGGATTGCTTCAAGTGCTAACTCGCTCATTTCCTTCATGAGTTGTTGTATTTGGGCAAACCGTTTCTCCTTTTTCGTACTCATAATTTTGCCTCCATCTGTTTATCCAAATCTTCCGGTTAAGAATGCCTCTGTGCGTGGATCCTTTGGAGTCTCTGCAATTAGTGATGTTCGACCATACTCGATAAGTTCCCCTAAATAGAGAAATGCAGCAGAGTCAGAAACACGTAATGCTTGCTGAACATTGTGCGTCACCAAAACGATAGTATAATCTCTTTTCAAAGTCATGATTAGTTCTTCGATTTTCTGAGCACTAATGGGATCTAGAAACGCGACTGGTTCATCCATTAATATAATACCAGGATTTACTGCAAGAGCCCGTGCCAAGCATAGACGTTGTTGCTGCCCACCGGACAATTTTAGCGCGGGTTCGTCTAAACGGTGTCCAACCTCATCCCACAAAGCTGATTGTTCGAGGCTTCTTTGTACAATTTCATTAATATCTTTCATTCCATGGGTTTTAGGACCATAGGCCACGTTATCGTAAATACTCATGGGAAAGGGATTTGGTTTTTGAAAAACAAAGCCAATACCTTTCCGAAGTTCATAAACATCGATGTCTGCTCCAAAGACATCTTGCCCATCGATAAGGATTTCACCAGTATGATGGAATTCAGGGACCATATCACAGAGACGGTTTAAAATTCGAATGAAGGTGGTTTTTCCACAACCTGAAGGACCCATGATGGCAGTTACAGTATTTGGAAGAATCTCAAAGTTCAAGCTTTTTAGCACATGAAAATCGCCGTACCAAGCGTTCAAATCATTTACTTGAATTTTCGCTTCAACCATTTAGACTCCACCTGCACGAACAACTAAACCGACTTTTTTTGATGCCCAAACGGCTATCACATCGACTACAAATACAATTCCGATTAAAACAATGGCTGTTGAATAAGCTCTCAAACGAATGATTTCTGTATGCCCTTGTAAGGCATAAAGATAGATTGTGAAAGGTAGTGATGCTATTGCATCTAGGAACCCCCATGGCGCATCAAAATTAAATCCTGTTGTAAACAGAAGAGGCGCAGTCTCACCAATGACTCGTCCGATTGCCAATAATATACCTGTAATGATACCTGCCAATGCCGCTCGCAACACAACACGCCAAGAGGTACTCCAGGTGGTAGCACCCAGCGCCAGTGAGGCTTCTCGCAGACTTAATGGAACAGCGCGTAACGATTCTTGAGTTGTCCTGAGAATAGTTGGAATCATCATTAATGCAAGGGTTAAAGCCCCAGCAATCAAGCTTCTACCAAAGACCGCCACAAAGAAAATTAGGCCAAATGCACCAAAAATGATTGAAGGGACACCTGCAAGAACATCTGCTGTAAACTCTACAATTCGAATTACCCATTTGTTGAGTTCCTGCACCCATCTCCTTGCTCTTCTCCGTCCTCTCTGAGCATACTCAGTTGTATAGATAGCTGCACCAACGCAGAGGGGAATGGCAACCATACTAGCAATAGCCACAAGCTCAATTGAACCGACTATAGCATTTCGAATTCCTCCCTCAGCGAAGCCCACCATATTGGTTAGAATGAAAGCAGGGTTAAGCAGAATCCAACCATTAGCCACTACCTCGAATACAATCGCAAAAAATGGAAGTGTAATTATTACAGCAATTACAGCCAGAAAAACAAATGTTAATCGATCTAAAAACTCACGTCGACTCTTGGGGAGACGGAACCAGCTTCGTAATTCTCTGGTTATAGATTTTGATGTACCCATTATCTCAACCCCTGTTTGCGCATTCCCCAAGAAACAACCATTTTTGCTGTAATGGAAAAAAACATCGATAGGAGAAGAAGTACTAGGGCAACAACAAAGAGCGCGGATTCCATCAGGGGGTATCCCCCGACAGCTAGGCCCAGTTGATTGGCTATGACTGAAGTCAATACATAGCTTTGATCAAAAATCCATCGAGGAAATGTTGTATTATTCCCTGTAACAAGGAGAACTGCCATTGTTTCACCCACAGCCCGTCCGAGAGAAAGCAAAACAGCTGCGCCAACACCTGGTAAAGCAGTCATTAGTACGACTTTAATGGAGGTTTCTGTTCGACTCGCACCGAGTGCATAGGATGCCTCTCGAAGTGTGTCGGGAACCATAACCATTGAATCATAAGATACAGCAACAATTGTTGGCAAGAGCATGATTGCGAGTACAATTGCAGCAGGAAGCACTCCGTAGCCTGAATACCACTCCATGGAGAGCCAAACGAACGAGTTCGTAAGCGAATCCCAGACGGGTATGTATAAGGGGCTTATCAAATCCCGTAAAAATGGAACCAATGTATAAAGTGCCCAAAGTCCATAAACAATGGAAGGTATTCCTGCCATCAGGATTAAGATCAATCGTAAAGGTTCTTTCAAACGATGAGGGCAGTATTCAGCTAAAAACAATGAACCAGCTATTCCTATTGGAATGGCAATTAGTAGACTAAGTCCTGTCACCCATAAGGTTCCAGCGATGAATACCAGGATTCCATACTGTTCAGTTACGGTTGGATCCCATACGGGACCAAGTAATTCTGGACCAAGAATTATTATTGCAGGAAAAGCTCGGGCCCAGACTTGTGAGAAAATGAGGACAATGACAAATGATGTGATAATTGCAAAAACAAGAAGAAGAGTGCGTCCGACGAGATCGCGAGTGGAGGCTCCAAATAATATTTTTCGCCAATTTCGCTGTGACAAGTCAGACGCCTCTACTTTTTCACGGGGCTATTTTTGAATAATTTTTAAGCTAATCCCATGAGGGACTGAATGGTTGGTAGCATCACTGGCTGAACGACGGACTCTAGTGAATCAACTAGATTTTGTGAGTATGTTAAGGCACCCGTACCAGTAATTTCTAGATAACCCACTTCTTGGCGAATTACTTCGATGCGCTGGCCACCTGTTTCTGATAGTGCCCAATTCAGAAAATCGACAGTATCCTGACGGACTCCATATGGCGATTGAACACCATATTGGGTTCGAAGGAAGGATGTGGCTGGTGGATCGGTGTTTACTAGATAATAGATAAGTCGAGCAATCGGGTATGCACCAGATGTACTGCTGTCCATGATATTAAACGGTGGAGATGGGGAAGCAGGGATTGCAGTCTTGGCGGATTCAGGAGAGGGAACAATCCATTCATCATTGCCTTCGTTATACAGAGTCGCGGGAGCAAGACCTTCAGTGAAGGCTAGACCCACATATCCAATGCCATTTGAATCTCCAGCAACACCGTTGGCAACAGCGGGATTACCCTCTGCACCATGGAAAGTTGCTCCACTCGGCCAGTTGATGAGTTCATCATCACCGAGTGTCCAGTTATAGCTGGAATAGGTGGCTTCCCCTAACCATTGGGTGAAGGTAGCGGTGGTTCCGCTGGCTTCAGAACGATAGTAGACCTGAATAGATCCTGTTGCCTGAACAGTAATACCGAATTCTGTTTCAAGGTCCTCCCAAGTTGTAATATTGCCTTGGAAGATAGGAATGATCCATTCACGCTCAAAGAAGATCGAATTTTCACCTGAACCGTTAACGGCGTTGTTACACACGACAGCAAGAGCATCTGCCGCAACCGGAATCGTTGAAATCTGGTCGTTGCTTGAGGCACCATAGTCGACGGGATCTTTGTAGGAACTAGCAGCACCAAAGTCAACAGATCCTTGTACTGCTGAAGTTCGTCCATACCCTGACCCTCCTGCAGATACTTCAAGCTTCACGACTCCACTAGTGTCGGTGAAGTAGTGGCCTGACCAAGCCACGGATAGGGGATAGACAGTGGTTGAACCAGCGGTTTTCAAATTGACCGAAGCAGGTGGAGCCTGAGGGGCTAAGAAGAATCCGAGAGGTAGGCCAATCAGTAAACCGATTATTAAACCGGCTAATATGCTTGAACCACTTAGTTTCATGTTTTAATTTACACCCTAGAAATTGGGTTGCGAACTCTTTGGCTCTTTCCCATCATATATAATTTATCGAAGTAATCTATATATACTGATTAGTTTCTATACAACGAGTAATAATTCTGGTAGGAGGCCCGATATGTCAACAGAAACACGAAAAGTACAATTAACCGGCGGAGCAACCTATATAATTTCATTACCAAAGCAATGGGCAAAAAAAGCAGGATTAAAGCCTGGAAGCGAGTTACAACTCGTACCTCAAGATCGGCACTCACTCTTATTATATACAGCAGCATCCCCAGAAGCATCGACCCTCTCGGAGAGCCAAGTAGAGATTTCAGAGGGATTACCAACAGAAGATGTTGTCCGAAATTTTATTACTCAGTACTTGGCTGGCTTTGATATCATTCAATTAGATTTGCAACATATAAATGCAGACCAGCGGGTTACAATAAAAGATACTATCCGTCGATTGATGATAGGAGCAGAAATTATCTCGGAAACTACGGACAAGATTGTTGTCCAGTGTTTTTTGGGTCAGGCGAATTTACCCTTGTTAAATGCCTTGGAACGGATGGAGGCTTTGGTGCGTTCCATGCAGCATGACGCTGTGATTGCCCTATTGGAGGGGGATAAACAATTAGCCGAAGAAGTCGTGCAACGCGACCCAGAAGTTGATAGGTTTTACTTCTATATTGTGCGACAATTAGCTGCAGCTGTAGGACGGACTGATCGGATTCGACAAATTGGCTTATCAAGCCCACAAGCCTGTTTGGGTTATCGGCTTGTTGTGAAAAGTATTGAACGGGCAGGAGATCATGCAACTCGGCTTGCTTCAATTGCTGCATCAACAAAGCTTCCTGAGGGTTCACCATTGGGGAACACGTTCATGAAGATGCATCGCATTTCGGACAAGGTTTTCCAAGACTCTTTGATTACCCTTCGAAATTTGGATGTTCCATTAGCTCATGAAACCATTCGTCGCGTTGAAAGTGTTGTGCAACAAGAAGACAAAGGAATCAGAGCTCTGCTTGGTGGAAAGTTTCCAGTAGAAGCGGTATTGAATCTTCGGTTAGGTTTGGAGAGTCTTAGGCGAATAGCAGAATATGGTTCTGACATCGCAGAAACGTCAATTAACTTATCTGTCGAAAGATAACCTCTGATATGACATTAAATGTCAAATTGAATGCCACAATACGCACAAAATCGGGCATCCTCGTCGTTTTCCGTTTGACATCTTGGGCAGAGTATAGAGGGAGCTGTTTCATCTGTGTCATCGAATATCTCTTGCATTGGTGATGTTTCTGTAAGATGGATTTCATTGATGGCTTTAGCAGAGGTATAAATTGGGCTCCAAAGGATTCGTTTATTGTCTTTTGTTCCATGAGTTGGGCAGTCTAATAAGACAACGGTGAAATGACCTTTGATGCCCGCTTTTTTTGGTTGAGCTGGGTTCCCACAGGTATTACACCGGAAGAGACGATTTCCGGCTGCCCCAATCCATTCTGTAAGGCGACTGTAGGGTAAAAAAAGCCGGCGAACCCTTCGATGAACAGGGCAGCGGACATAGGCGGCCAACGGTTGAAGCTCTTTGTTTTTTGAGACTTGGACCTCGTCGACCTTGAGAAGAATATATGGGCGCCCACAGGGACAAGTTAAAGCCCCTTCCCAAGCGACATCGCCTTCAGATTCCGGGATAGTTATTGTGGGTTCCTCCTTGCTAGTTCATGAGTTGAGATACTTAAGGTTTGGTGACTCATCAGGGGGGTTTTCGAAATATGAGAATATATTCATGGATTTTGTTTACGCGAAATGTGGTTGGATAGCCGAGGGGGCGGAGGTTATGATACTCTTTCCGTCGATCCCAGATGATGATGTCTTCGAGTTGGAATCCTTCAGTGGTCCATTGGTCAACGCAATCAATGTGGAAAGGATAGAATTTATTTTTCTTTCGAAGATCCATGACAATGAGACCACACCAGTGACCTGGTTTGAGTGCAACCAGGAGCTGTTTTGCCACAGTGCCCAGTGCTTTTAGAAATTCGGAATAAACTGAGATGTTCCCCATATCATTCGGAGAAGTAGTATAGGGTCGTGGTGTTTTTCCGTCTGCTGTTCGCCGTTGTTGATGAACATCCCAATAGGGAGGTGATGTCACTACGAGATCTATACTATTATCGGAGATAACCTTAGAGAGTTCACGTGCGTCTTCACAGAAAATTTGGGATTTTTCACGGTTTGGTGCTACTGCGGATAATCGTTTTTGAGCTATATCGATATATTGTGGAGAAATTTCCAGACCAATACCTTGTCGTCCCAATTCCTTAGCGGCAACTAATGTGCTTCCTGTGCCCATGAATGGATCAAGAACGACATCTCCAGGTTTAGTATAAATCTCTAATAATCGTGTTACAAGTTGTTTAGGAAATAGCGCTGGATGTCGTAGACGTGACTCCTCAGAACCTTTCTTGACATCCCATATGCTAATCGAATAGCGCGTCCAAGTTTTCCCATCCAAGGCATTGAGCCGGTTTATCTGGGATTTGCCTTTTTTCTTAGGCGTTGCTGTACACCCCAGTTTATGGCATAGCAGCTAGTTTGTTATTAAATTGTGTATTGCCAATTAACATTGAGACTTAAACAGAGAAGCTGGTTTCCTTCTTAGAAGAAGTAAGTACTTTGCTGAGTACTAATCGGGCTAGACTAGTGAATGCCTTTTCTACATTTTTTCCAGATAACGCAGATGTTTCAAAGAAATAGGCTTTAAGGCGACGGGCGACGCGATCGCCTGAGTTAGTACTTACGACGCGTTTGTCCTCAAGGTCGGCTTTTGTTCCCCAAATTGCCGGTACGTAGTCTTCTAATACTTCACCTACTTCGTGTACCCATCGTTTCTCAATATTTCGATAGGATTCAGGTCGTGTGATATCATAGACAAAGATGACTCCTTGTGCTCCTTGATAGTATCGTTTGCGAAGGGCGCTAAAACGTTCTTGGCCGGATGTGTCCCAAAGAGCTAGACTTACATTGAATCCATCAACGAAAATATCTTTGTTTGTGACATCCATAGCAATTGTTGTAAGATAATCATTCGTGAAGGTATTTGTGGCGTATCGGCGAACAAGAGATGTTTTTCCAACGGCCCAGTCGCCACACACAATGATTTTGAAGATAAACTTTTGGTCATTATTAGAAGCCAATCTGAAACCCCGTCTAATCGCTAGTTTCCTAATATTGGCTTTAAAGCTGTCGTCAAAAACGGAATGGTCTTCATATGTTTGAATTTAAGTTACAGAAATATTGGCTATTGCATAGGGACAGAGAGTATTCAACGGACAAGTCCTGCATTTGGGGTTCCGTGCAGTGCATAGTGTTCGCCCATGTGATATGAATAGACGATTCACTCGTCCCCACAGATTACGGGGTAATACTTCCATCAAATCCTTTTCAACTTGAGTAGGATTTTGACCTTCACTGAGACCCAGTCGTCGTGAAATTCGGAAAACGTGGGTATCTACTGCGATTCCTTCCACAATGCCAAAGGCACGATTGAGCACGATATTAGCAGTCTTTCGCCCCACACCAGGAAGCCGAATAAGTTCTTCCATGGTTTGCGGGACTTTCCCATTGAATTCGTCGATGAGCATTTGACATGTAGCTTGAAGGTGTTTGGTTTTTTGTCGATAGTATCCAACTTCAAAAATATCTTGCTGAAGTTGTAGGGGATCAGCAGATGCATAGTCTTCTGGAGTCCGATATTTCTTGAATAACTCAGTAGTGACCTTATTGACTTGCACATCGGTTGATTGCGCAGATAACATCGTAGCTACCAAATATTGGAACGGGGTTCTGGCTTTGAGCATCAACGGTTCCAGAGGATATTGGACTTCGAGTACTTCGATCATATGAAGCATACGCGTTTTATCATTCGTTGTTTTCACGATGAACCCCCACAGCGATAAACACAGGATTGTTACTAAAATGAAGTTTCCCCACTTGCCAATATAATACTAACATCCTCCGACTTTTTATTTATCAGAGAACCTCTGATAGACACATAATTGCGTCCAATCCCTCATTGAATGGTTGGACACATGGGATTAGCCAATTCAACAAGTCATCTTAAAATTGAACAAAACACGTCATCCAAGACCAAAAAGATGACTTGGATGATGAGGGGCAGGGAAAGGACCCTGAAATTAGAACAAATAAGACCAGTTCAAGTGGACTCCTGTGCCTAGCTCAGGAGATAGTATTTCACAGTGCACGAACTGGCATGCTCTAAGCAAAGCAAAATGCACTTTTCATCCTCCTATAGGCAAAACACCAAAAAGGAAACATATATGACTCGCGATTGATTTTCCAAAATTGTGGTTCAGAGATAAAGGACGGCTGCCGGTAGTTCCTGAAGAGGAAATGCTGAGGAAGCTCCGTTCTCCCTTAGGCAACGGTACGGCGAAAGCTGTAAGGCGAGAGCCTTGCTCTGGGAACAGAAACGACACGCCCAGCGTCGATATGACGATGATGCAGTAGAGGGCCAACTATCAGTTGTGTCCAAGCGTCGTGTTGGTAACAATACGATGGTTAACCTGTTGAGGATGGCGTTGGAACCGTTGAAACGGTCCATCACCGTGGGAGCAAGCCCAAATAGGCCGCCAATGAGGAGCCTACTGAGGTGGCGGGTAGGGTGCTTAGCTAGATGCCGTCAAGCGATTCAAGGCAACTTGAATGGCTGAACAAAAGATGGGCTATTCTTATTACTGAACCACACCTTTTCTCTTTACACGGAGGAATAGAATGGAAAGACCACGAATACTTGTTTTACGGATTCCTGGCTGCGATCCGAAGAAATGTAGTGCTCTAAAGCTATCACGTCACGGACTAGTTCGTCTAATTCATAGTCCTCGACAAATTCGGGGTCGTCCAATCGTATTGAATCCGTTTGCTTCGAAAGCATTTTCACCTGCAGATCGGGCGCAAGCAGAGAATTCAGGTGTGTTGGTCTTAGACTGTTCCTGGAAAGAAGCCCAACAGATGTTTCAAAAGGGTATTCGTGGAGAGCCTCGTTGCCTTCCATATTTGGTAGCTGTGAATCCTGTGAATTATGGGAAAGTTGGGAAACTAAGCTCTGCCGAAGCTGCGGCTAGTGCGTTATTCATCCTAGGATTTCCGAGAAGAGCAGAAGCAATTCTAGGCCTCTTTAAATGGGGTCCACACTTTTTTGAGCTCAATGCAGAGCCGCTTTCTGATTACCAAAGTGCAGTAGATAGTAGTGAAGTTGTTGCACGGCAACGAGAATATTTGACGTTTGAAACAGATGACTAATCCTGGGTTCGAGCTATTCGTTAATCGGTATTCGGAAGGTATAGGCTATTGGACTAGCCATGGGATCGGCTAATACTCTGGGTATGTATTCACCTAAGTCAAATGCGATAGCTCCTGGTCCTTTCTCCCGATATGCCATAAGACCAGCAGCCCCATTTACGAATGCTCCAGCACAGGCACTAAGAAAAGAATTGACGCCCTGGGCCCGGAACCCGGCAACTAGACCCGCAAGAACATCACCTGTACCACCCACACTCATGGTTGGATGCCCAGTCCAGTTTAATCGGGTTTCAGTTGGTGTTGATGTAATATCAACAGGACCTTTCAGTAGTACTATGCATGTAAGCGTTTTCGCTAGATTGCGAACTTGCTGAGCCCTTTGAAGTAACGGTTTGGCTACATCAATTCCTCTAATTCGTCTGAACTCTCCCGCATGTGGAGTGATTATTGTGTTTGCGCCAATTTTCATGACTCTTGAAACTACTCGAAGAGCATCAGCATCGATAACGATTGGTTTTTTCAATCGATTCGCGATGGAGAGTAATTTTCCTACGGTATCAAGAGTCTCATGATGAGCCCCGATTCCAGGTCCAATCAGGACCGCCTGTACATTTGATAGTGCCTCTTCAATAGGTGAAAGATCATTATTAACTAATTTATCCGATTGCAGAGTTACGGGAATAAGGTCCGGCGAATGACTAGTTG
>Ga0209427_10007187_pt1 | contig 12624 bp, 10 predicted proteins | sample DeeMarSWOR136_30_FD_187465 | JGI IMG/M metagenome (GOLD analysis project Ga0209427, IMG submission 187465) | Marine sediment microbial communities from White Oak River estuary, North Carolina - WOR-1-36_30 (SPAdes) (version 2) | ecosystem: Environmental > Aquatic > Marine > Intertidal zone >... | reverse complement strand
CCGAGTCTTCCGAGGGGATAGTTCTTCACTATCTTTTCCCTATATTTATCGATATGCCCCGAGGGGTAATGGGCAGTCTCCACAACGCCTACCGATACACAGTTCAGCGTGATGTTGTATCGACCCACTTCCTTGGCCACAGACTTTACAAGTGCCCCTTGACCGGCCCTTGGGGCAGCGATTAATGAGAGGCCCGACTCTCCTATCCTGCTGGAATCACCCATGACACTGACGATTTTCCCGTACTTGTTCTCCACCATGAAAGGAAGAACAGCATGGGTAGTATTGAGCATTCCATAGAGTAGAACATCCACTGTGTTCTTCCAATCATCTGGTCTCGTCTCTACAAACCGCTTTGGGCTCCCTACCCCTGCCATATATACCATGATATCCATCTTGCCAAAATGTTCCTTGGCCTTCGTCACGTTATCCTTAACCTCGGGGTAGTTGCGGACATCTGTCTTCAAAAATATGCCGTCTCCTCCAAGTCCGGCAATCTCCGCCGCCAGGGCCTCCCCCTTTTCCACATTAATATCGGAAAAAGCCACCTTTGCACCCTCATTGATCAGGCCGAGACAGACCGCTCGGCCAATTTCATTGGTCGCCCCCGTTAAAAAAGCAACCCTATCCTTCAGTCCTAGATCCATTGATTGCCCTCCTATGCTTTATACTCATCCCATATTGACAAACTATCCCGCGACCTACACCCTGCCCCTTTAAAGGCTGTGTCGCAATGCCACAAAACTGTCATTCCGGGCGAGCCCCGCAAGCCTGCCCCATACTCGATACGGGGTTGGGCGAGACCCGTAATCCAGGAAACTAGTTGAAAATCAAACCATTCTGGATCCCCCGCCCACTTCGGCTGGGGATGACGAATGGCGCCCCAGCCCCTTTACAGGGGAGGGGTCATACAGATGCCAGAGAATGGAGTTTTTCCTCGTCATCCAATTGGAGACGCTTAAGGGTCTCAGGTTGCGGTTTGCCCTCCTTATCCCATCCGCTTAATTCGTAGTACTCATCGAGCATGGCCTGGAATTCATTGTCGTCTATATACTCTCCTTGGTATGGACCATACTTCAGGGGTTCGTGATAACGGTCAGGGACTTTATCATCCTTCCTGCTCATCCCCTCGCGCACATTGAATAGCTTCTCAAGGGTGTAAATGCGCTCTCCGTCGGACATGATCTGTTTCCCTGTCTTGGGGATCCCCGTCACAGCCTCAAAGGATTCGGCCATTTCATCAAAACCGAGAAGGCCCGGGCTCATCCATTTGGAAGCAAACTTACAGATGCCCACTGAGTCCACGACGGCACACAGTCTCTCCGTCCATACAGTGGGCCATGCTTTCCCCTCATAGGATCTGGGATCAGATGGAACAGGCTTACCCATGATCGCCTCTGTGACCTTAGGGGGAAGATGAAAATCCTCCATGGTGAATCTTCCCCTCAAGTGATCGCCACCCCTGGAGGAAACCACCTCTCCCAAGAGCTGTCCCTTATGGGCCCTCAGATCCCTGGCTTCTATGGTGAGCCCTTTCGAATGGACCACATATTTCATCATGTCATGACCAATGGTCTCTGCCGCCTTCAGAAGCCCCTGTGCCATCAAATCCCCAATGTGCTCCCTCTTTGCCGCCTGGTCCAGAAAACCGAGTATCGCCTCTCTACTTCCCCAATTGTATTCAATGCCCCCCGTATCCTTCTTGGTTATGATTTTTCTGTCATAAAGCTCCATTAAGATGGCAATATAAGCACTGGCAGAGGCCACATCCAATCCATAACGATTGCAGCGGTCATAGAAGGCCATGATGGTCTCCCAGTCCTCGCACTCTGCCATGAAATGGAGGGCCCCCGCAGCGTTGAATTCTAGTCCAATGCCTGTTAACCCTGCCAGATCCCCTGTTTTTATTTTCCAGACGTGCTTGCAGTGGATAGGGCAACCGAAGCAGGCCTTTTTCCCCACCTCGTACTGGTCGAGGAAATCGTCTATGTCAAGGCCATCTGTATCACGCACATTGACCTGGAAATTCTTACCCCCTTCCAACCCAAGGAGTCTCGAATTGTTCAACCTTATGAGCGTGCCGTAAATGGAGGTGGCATGGAAGCCTTTTGTTGTTGTCACCTGCCTGTAGTGCTTTTTAATGGCTTGGGCCAGCCCACCAGGATCGGCACAGGGTATGGAACCTCCCCCACGCACGACCACGGCCCAAAGATTCTTGCTGCCCATGACGGCACCCATACCGGTCCTCCCTACTGCATTGCCTCCATATCCGCCACATATACAGGCAAAGGCGACCAATTTCCTCCCAGCAGGGCCAATGCAAACCATTTGAACGTCCCGGTCGTTAAGCTCTTGCCTCAGGGTGCCAAGGGTCTGGTGGATATCAAGCTTCTCCAGGTGAGAGGCGTCCCTGAAAGCTATCTGACCATCATGGATAAATAGATAGACGGGCTTATCCGATTTATTCAGAATGATGAGGTGGTCAAAACCCGCTTTCCTCAGTTCGGGACCAAAAAATCCCCCCATGCTGCCATCTCCAAGAATTCCCGTTTCAGGCGATTTTGCGGATATGTTCAACCTCGCCGCCGTGACCTCACCGCTCCCTGTCAGGGCTCCGGCCCCAAATATCAACGGGTTTTCCGATCCAAGGGGATCAATCTTTGGTTCCACAAGGGAGTACAGGAAGGCCATATTGATACCTCGCCCCCCCAAAAACCTCTCCCTGAGCCTCTCAGGAACAGCCCTAATCTTCGTCTCCCTCGTAGCCAGATCAATGATTGCTATCTGATTCATATGCCTTTATTCCCCCATTTTCCTTCTCAATGCCTTCACTGCTCCTTTCTCTCTGAGCATACTGCTTCCATGATACAGGGGAAATGATCATTGCGGTGTCTTCAGCAAACCAGCGGATATTCCAATCCTGCTCGCAGTGGGGGCACCTCGCCCTTTTTTCTCCACGGTTCAAAGGGAACCTGCTGTTGCAGAACTTGCAACGCAGATTCAATGGCTTTTGTTCCGTCATCCTCTCCTCTCATCTGAACTGTTTCAAAGCTTCATGCCCCTGCGACAAAGCCTTTATTGACTCTAATGACTTCAAGCAGCTTCTCACCCAGTCCATGGGTCCGCTCTTCAGCCATTTCAGAGGCTTCCCTGAACATTATGGCGTCTGACTCGCAGTGCTTGACGCATTCTGGATCACCGCGGCACAGGTCACATTTGATGACTTTTATCTGTCCCCCTTTTGTAATGACAGAGATGGCACCAAAGGGACAAGCAGTCACACAGGCCTCACAGAGAACACATTCTCCGTCATCGATCACCTTTGCCCCGGTCTCCGGATCCAAAACAATCGCCTCTACCGGACAGGCCTCAACACAGGGTGCATCCAGACATTGGGCGCACGGGATCGGAACGCTCAACCCCATACTGTCATCCTTCAAGACCTTGATTCTTGCGAAATCATAGTTGGCTTCACTCTCCTTTGTCAGGGCGCAAATAATCTGGCAACTCTTACACCCCGTACATTTCCCTAAATCGACGACTATCTTTTTCATCATTCGACCCCAATTGAGCCATAAAACCCAACTAATTCTCTGCTGTCTCCCCTTTTACCCCCCTGCGACAACCCTCGTAAATCCCACCCGGTCCCCTGGCTTGAGAGAGATCTCGGATGGGTCTTCCACCTGCACCACCCTTCCATTTATAAGCAATAGAAAAGGGGAAGCACCGGGAATCTCTTCCTCCATCAGATGCCCCTTCAGTGCAGGAAAAAGACGGATCAAGGCCTCCAGAAGCTTCTCAAGGGTATTGCCCTCCATCTCCACCTTGAACCTTTGTGTCTTCGCGATCCGGTTGTAAGGGACCAAGAGTTCAACATCCACTTCCAGGGGCTTTACCTCGTGGATTTAAAAAGTTATCGACTGGGGAGGGGGTATGCGCCGCTTTACGCAGAATGTGCTCTGCGACTAAACGAGATAATGGGAAGCCATTTGCAGTTTACTTAAACCGCTATCTTTTTCTCTTTTGCAGCCTTTCTACTTTCCTCGTCTCGGACTTCGCGCCTGAGGAGTTTACCCACCTTCGACTTGGGGAGCATGTCTCTAAACTCTATGTATTTGGGCAGTTTGTAAGGCGCTAGCCTTCCCCGGCAGAACTTGAGAAGATCGGCAGCACCCACTCCTCTCGCATCTTCCTTCAAGACCACCATAGCCTTTATACGCTCCCCTACATTTGGATCAGCGACACCTACGACACATGCCGCTATGACCGCTTCATGATCCTGGAGCACGGCCTCTATCTCCGAAGCGGAGACCCTGTACCCCTTATATTTGATGATATCCGCGGATCTTTCCACATAGTAGACCTTGCCTTCACCGTCGATTCGCACATAATCTCCCATCCGATAATAGGTCTCATTGCCCACTTTCACGAAAGATCTGGCTGTTTCCTCGGGTTTATTCAGGTATTCCTTTATGATGTAATCGCTGGTCACCAAAAGTTCCCCCGTCTCACCTTCTGGCACGGGTTCCAGGGTCTCGGGGTCACAGACGAGACACTTTCGCGTGGGAAGGGCTCCTCCCACATCCAGATTTTCTAGATCTGGATTTTCGTACAACCTGTGATGTGTGACAAACCCCACTTCGGTGGAGCCGTAGACCTGATGAATGGGAATCCCAAATTTCTCTTTCCAGCGTCTAAATATCTCTGTAGGTAGCTTGTCGCCCCCACAAAAGGAATAACGAAGGGAACTGAGATCGTATTGCTCAAGCCTGTCGTTTTCCAGAACCATCCTGTAAAGAGCAGGGACCCCCAGGAACAGCGTTGCACGGAATCGTTCTATGTCCTTCAAAATGGCATCAACCAGGGGCACGGGCATGAGTATCCCCCTGTTTCCACGATTCAGAACAAGACAGGCAAAATAGGCGAACGCCATGATATGAAAAAGAGGATTCACGCATAAATAAGTATCTTCTCCGCCTTCCCCCACATAACCATCTAGCACCGACACTGCCATATCATTCAAATAGGTGACCACACCCATATGATTAAGGGGCACCCCTTTGGGAAAACCCGTTGTGCCTCCCGTGTAAAGGATATAGGCAAGATCCTTCCACGGGTCCATCTCGACTTTGGGTGGATGGGGTGGAGATGACAAGATCCTCTTGAATTTGTAGACTTGGGCCCCTCTGTCATAGGAGCCATGAGGGATCTTATCAAAGAGGAAACCAATGGCACGCTTCCAGATGGGCAGTAAATCTGTGAGGTTGGTCACTATAACCCGCTTTATAGGTGTGGTTGGAAGAATCTCCCTCACGTAGCAGTAGTTGGTATCCAGGCACACAATGGTTTCTGCGCCGCAGTCATTGGCCATATATTCAACCTCATGGGAGGTGTATATGGGTGAGATGGGTACCGCATGCGCCCCAATAATCTGTATTCCCAGGAAAGCGATCAGCCATTGGGGACAATTCATGGTGTAGATAATCACGCGATCGCCCTTTCGAACGCCCAACTCACTCAGACCTGTAGCAAATCTTTCAATGGATTCTTTGAGTTGACCATAGGAGTACTCTTCCCCAAGATAGATGATGGCGGTATTCTTGGGATACTTTTCGCAGACCTCATAAAAACGGGTAAAAAGATACTCTTCTTTCATCCCCGTAGCTTTTGCCTCTTCTGCCATGAAATACTCCTGTATAACGAATTAAAGGATTTGGGCCTTAAGCGCTATATGCCAAAATAAGCGGCCCGTACATCAGGGTTATCCATAAGTTCATCCCCTTTTCCCTCTAAAACGGCAGAACCATTCTCCAAGATGTAGCCGTAATCCACAATGGGCAGCACGGGTCTCGCATACTGTTCAGTGACGATGACGGTTATTCCTCTATCCTTCCTGATTTGCTTGACCGACCTCACCAGAGTGATCTGGATCAGAGGGCTGAGCCCGAGAAGGGGTTCATCAAGCAGGAGGAGTTCTGGCTGGGCCATCAAAGCCCTTCCTATGGCCAGCATCTGTTGTTCGCCACCGCTCAAAAAACCCCCTTCCCTTTTCTTGAGATGTCTGAGGGGCTGAAAGATCTCAAACACATATTCAATGGTCGCTCTGGCCTGTTCTCGCGAGGCAAGGTATCCACCGATGCGTAGATTTTCCAAGACGCTGCTTTCCGGGAAGATCCTTCGGCGTTCCGGGCAGAGGATTATGCCATTTCTGCTTCTCCGACTCGGTTTGTGCTTGCTGATCTCAGAACCTTTATACTCTATCTTCCCAAGAACGGATATTCTCTCTCCCCCGGCCATCTCCTCCTTCTTCGCAATGTCAAGAATAATGCCCGAGATGGCGTAGCAGAGTGTTGATTTCCCGGCGCTGTTCGCCCCAAAAACGCCCAAAATTTGCCCTTCATCACATTTCATACTTACGTTGTTAATGGCCACCATATTTTCATAAAAGACCATGAGATCTGTGATATTAAGCATAATCCATGACCTCCTGGTCCGATCCGAAGTAGGCCTCTTTAACCTTCTCATCGGCCATCACTTGGTCAGAAGTACCCTCACTAATCTTCACGCCGAAGTTCAATACCATGACCCGATTGGCCACTCGGAAGAGTTCACGCAACCGATGTTCGATCATAATCAGGGTGACCCCTTCCATCTGTAATTTTTCTATGAGGGGTGTCATGGTGGCGATTTCACTCCCACTCAAGCCTGAGAAAATCTCATCACAAATGACCAAATCTGGCCTGATGGCCAGGCATCTGGCCAACTCGAGGCGTTTCAGGTATCCTGTAGGTAGCGCTGAGGCCAATTTATAAGGGATGAAAGAGTCGCGCTCAAAACCAATTTCTTCCAAGATATCCAGACCTACGGTATCCCTGTCCCCATGTTTTCCACCCCCTCGCCACCCCCCGGTCCGCCTTGCCCTGGCAGATAGTAGGGGAATAATGAGATTTTTATAAGCAGGCAGGCTATAGTAGGGTCTGGTAATCTGAAAGGTCCTTGCAATACCCAGATCTGCTACCTTATGGGGGGGGATACCTCGCTTTAGCGCTCGACCTTTGAAATGTAAATCGCCCGTATCTCTTTTGACGAACGAGGTAATGCAGTTTACCAAGGTGGTCTTTCCTGAACCATTCGGCCCTATGATCCCGAAAACATCACCTTCCCAGACATCAAAACTTACGTTCAGAAGGGCCTGGACACCCCCAAAAGATTTCGAAAACCTTTCAACACGAAGTAGTGGCCGCTTGCTATCCATGTTCACACCTTCACCCATTGTTGAAATTGGTGATATTTCCGCTCTGCATAGACCATGATTCCTTCACTTTTAAACACGATGAAGATCACCAAAATAACGCAGTAGAAGACAATTCTGAGCGTTCCAAACTCGCGCAGGATTTCAGAGAGAGGGACAAGGATGAAAGTCCCCAGGACGGGACCCACCAGGGTGCCGCCTCCTCCGATCACCGTGGCGGCGATAGGGATGATAGAAAAATCCAAGGCAAACTGTGACAGACCGGACCACATGTAGATATGCACCAGATAGGCCCCACCAAAGCATCCCATTAAGGAGGTAATGAAAACGGCCACGGCTTTGACACTGGTAATACTTATCCCCGAAGCTTTGACGGCCTGATCATTGTCCTTCACACCCCTCATCAGAAGACCAAAATCCTCGTTGACCAGCCTACGAATGGCGAAAAGGGCCAGGATAACGATGACAATGATCAGGTAACGTTCTATCCAGGGGTTGGGCCAACTGCTCACCCCCACAATGCCATCCGTCCCGCCAAAAATATCCAAGGCCTCAATGAGCCGGGTGAAAATCAGCGGGTACATGAGGGTCGCAATGGCAAAATAGACCCCTCTTAGGGGAAGACAAGGTAACAGAAGCAGGGTGCATATGATGCCGCCGGCCAGCGTGGCGATCGGAACCGTCAGGGCCAGGGGGACTCCCAGATAGACGTTCATGATGGCAGCCAGATATCCCCCAACACCCACGAAGAAGCCGCCCCCCAGGGAAACGAGGCCCACAAAATGGGCCAGCAAATCAAAGCCGACGGCGAGCAGCGCATATATGCAGACAATGGATATGACCCTCTGCCAGTAGGCCGTGGGCATGAGCAGCGGCAACGCCAAGAGTCCGAGTATGAGGAAGAGTCTAGGCACCAAAAGATAGCTCATTTCAACCCAGGAGGATACGGCATATATGCCCTCTGTTCGAACCTTGATACCCCGGTCCAATCTCTCGTGGCGATAGTGTTCTTCTCTCTCCATCCTACACTCTCTCTTCAAATTCCTTTTGCCGACCAAAAATACCAGAGGGTTTAAAAATCAGCGTAACGACAATAGCAAGGAGTGCCACCACGATTTGGAAGTGGGATGCGATATAGACCCATGTGAGTATCTGGAGGAAGCCTATCAAGAAAGAAGCCAAAAGGGCACCGACCCAACTCCCCAGGCCCCCGACGATGCAGACGGCTATGGCGAGAATCAGGACATTATATCCAGCTTCCACAGCGATATTGCCCAGGGGCAGGAGAACGAAAGCGGCCAGCCCGGCCAGGATGGAGCCGAGGGCCATGGCCACAATGGCCATGCGGTCTGAGTCTATGCCGAGCATCATGGCTGCCCTTTCATCCTGGGCCATACCCCGCAGGGCCAACCCGATCTTTGTATAGTGGGTAAAGGCCCACAGGAGGATAAACACCAAGGCGCCGATGATGATGATAAAAATCCTTTGCATATCCACAGGGACTCCCAATATCAAGACAAAACCCTCTTTGAACGTCGGGAGCGTATAAGTCATCCCTTTGAAACCTAGCCACCTCAGAAATTCCAGGATGGCCAATCCTATGGCATAGCTGGCAATAATCTCTGAGGTGGCCATACCCCTCACTCTGATAAGGACGCTCTGGTACATGGCCGCACCAATCAACCCCATGATCACGAGGGCCAGCAACGCACTGATCACATAATTCAGCCCCAGGGTATTGAGACCGACCCAGACCGCAAACCCGGCAATGATATAAAGGGCCCCATGGGCAAAATTGGGGAGGCGGCTAATCCCGTATACCAGGGTGAAACCTAAGGCCATGAGGGCCAATGTGAGGCTGTTTACGACACCATAGACAAGTATCTCCATCTTCCCTCGTCTCTCTGTTCTTGTCCACCCACCCGCCCCCTCGCCTCGGGGGCCGGATGGGTGGTGTGGAGTCTTTGTTGAGTAAAGCCGCTATTTCTTCATCCACGGAGGAAGTTGTATCTCTCCCATGGCGATACTTTCGGGAAATACGACCACCCGTTTGCCATCAAGCCACTGGAACACGGTGCCCACCGCACCCTCTTTTGGATCGTTGCTCGGGATAACCTGGTGGCTCTTGGGATCAAAACGGATCCGGCCATAGACGGTATCCTTCATGTCGGTCTTTTCCAGCGCGGCTACAACGGCGTCCGAATCAAGGGTGCCCGCCCGCTCGACGGCATCCTTCAATATGTACGGCCCCATGTAACTCGTTGAGGTCCCGTATCCTTCCGGTGGCAGTCCCCAGCGCTTTTCGTAGGCCTTGTAAAACTTCATCGTCCAGGGTGAGGCATTGCTCGGGGCATTGCCTGCGTTCACTGCATTGGCAAGACAGTACTGTCCTTTTCCCTCGGTGGCCTTCCAGAAACCGGGCTGCTCTGCCGCCGCAATGATGGAGCCAAAGGGAAGGGCCGGCACCTTCATGGCATGCCACTGTCTGAGCAGAATGGCACTTTCTGGCATATCCATCCATATAAGAATAACCTGGGCCTTCTTCTTCATGGCCTGCAAAAGGCCCATGGAAAAATCCCCAGCACCTGTGGGATAGACCTCAGGCTGTCCGATGACTGTCCAGCCTTTTTTGCCCATCACACTCGCAATGATTTTGCCCCCTGCCCGGGCATGCGCCACGTCCTGGACCATGATGAATATCCTGTTAAGGCCATATTTTTTCTCAAGAGTCAGCAAGCAGGGAACGATCTCCCCACCTACCATCCACTTGGCCTCCCCGGTCGCTCGGAAACAGTATTTTAATTTATCGTAATTCTCTGCAACCCGCGCATGGTATGCTGGGGTTAACACACCGGTTGTCAGCATGGAGACCTTTTTGTGCTTGGCGATTAGGTCCTGGGCCGCCATTCCCGCCTCCGAACGCACGGGCCCGCCCAGGATGAAATCCGCCTTCTTATCCAGTATGAGCTTTTCCACGGCCAAAAGGGCCTCACTGACCGGGACGCCTGGTTCCAGGTCCCGGGTTTCTATGACCTCCACCTTGAAGGGTCGCATTTTCCCCCCCACGTTGACACCGCCTGCGGCATTGATCTCCTCAACAGCCAATTTGATTCCCCTTTCCGCATCCCAACCGTAGTGGTAATTCAAGGAGAGCGGACAGCCAAGAATGATCGGCTCTGCTGCATTTCCCCTTGGACACGGCATAATGAACAGAAGGGTGATCATGATGACTACGATGCCCACAAAAAAGTTCTTTTTACCCATAACAATTTCCCTCCTCTCTTTCTTTTTAAGGTTAATAGATCCAACCTACTTCAGTTGCCGCTAATGGTTAACTCCCCTAACAACCGTCCTAATCCCTTGCTTTATTCATCCTGCTCCAAATACGTTCCCTTCGTAAAGATGTGGGTAAAGATATCGCAAAGCTGATCCGGCGTGATTTTCCCTTTTGGATTGTACCAGCGATGGGCCCATTGGATCATCCCAAAGAGCGCAAATGTACATGTGGTAGTGTTCAAGGGTACAATTTTTCCTCTCTTTTGCATTTCATCCAATATGTTTACAACGATTTTAGTATATTCTCTTTGCTTATCCCGGATTTCTTTCCAATGTTCTCGGTCTAGGGACTTGAGGTTGTATACAATCAGTTCCATGGTATCTGGGTCAATGCCATAGATCTCGGTATGTAATTTGATCACAGCGTTCAACTTATCCTTGAAATCCATGTCGCTTTCTGCGATCTCCCGCATCCTTCTCAAACTTTTATCCATGATACGGACCAGGATTTCGTAAAGTATAGACTCTTTGTCGTCGAAGTAATAATAGATGGCAGAGGTGTTCATGCCAGTCGCGCTGGCTATATCCCGAGTTGTCGTCTTTTCGAAGCCTCTTTCAACGAATAGTTTTGCGGCGATATCGCAGACCCTTTTTCTTTTCTCGGCCTTGGACATGTGTTAACAGGTCGGTTTTTCCTAAAGATGTGTTTTGAGCGGGCGTACGTTCTAATACGTTTTAACGGTATCTATAATTCACTTAAGTCTACATGTCAAAGAATTTGTTACTTTCCCTTGATCGGCTTGTGGTGATCCACTCGACCGACACTTCCATGCCTTTTACAGGGTGGGGTGTGAATTAGGTGGCCTAACCTCTGATGTCAGACACTAGTAACGACACCCCGGCCCTGTCAACAGTTTTTTGTCGGCCTCGAATGCCTGCGTCAGATATCACTACGCATCTTCATCGCTGAACATTTTAAGAACCATAGAAAATCGATGGCTGAGGGGGGTATCGGCCCGAAGGATATTTCAAGGCGCCTGTCTTTGTTTAAATATTCCAATTGACACGGCATATCCTCGCGATATAATCGCCCAATTTGTATTCCCAGGACAAGAGAAGGCATTTCTGCTGTTGCATCGTCTGCAAGTCCTGACTCATGGACTCAAGCATGTCAAAGGATAGGATATCACACAATTTAAGGGTGCTCTTCAATCCTGCCTCTGTGGCTGTAGTGGGGGCCTCTGAAAAGCAGGACAAGCTCGGCTATCATGTGATGACCAGTCTCATGACTGGCAAATTTGGCGGAAAGATTGTCCCCATCAACCCTGAGGCCCAGAAAATTCTGGGCATCAAGTCCTTCTCCTCCATAGCCGACGTTAAGGGGCCTATCGATGTGGCCATTGTCGTGGTACCGGCGAGATTCGTTCCAGAGATATTTGAGCAGTGTATTGGCAAGGGGGTGAAGGGTATCGTGCTCATCACGGCTGGCTTTAAGGAGAGTGATGGTCCCCAAGGTGCCCAACTTCAGAATACCTTGGCAGACCTTGTTAACCAAGCAGGCATACCCGTTATCGGCCCCAACACCTTTGGCGTGGTCAACCTCCAGCAAAACCTCAATGCCTCATTCACTCCGGAACTCTCCTGGCTCAGAAAAGGGGGTGTGGCCCTGGTGAGTCAGAGCGGAGGGATTTCCCATCTCATGGCCTTCATGGCCATGAAACTCAAGATGGCTATCAGCAAGGTCATCGGCCTGGGAAACCGATTAAATATTGATTTTGCAGAGACGGTGGATTATTTGATGAAGGACCCTGATACGAGCGTGATTGTTCTCTATCTGGAAGGTCTCGATGAACCGCGCACCTTGATGAAGGTGCTGACGAATCATCGGGGGAAGAAACCAGTCATTGCTTATAAGGGCGGAACCGCTGAAATAGCGGATCGCGTTTCCCTTTCCCATACAGGCTCCATGGCAGGGAAAAATGAGATTTATGAAGGGGCCTTAAAACAGGCGGGTATACTTGGTCTGCATAGTATGGAGGCCCTCTTGGATCTCGCTCGGGCCCTTTGCTCGTGTCCGCTCCCCAGGGGCAATAGGG
>Ga0209427_10007186_pt1 | contig 12624 bp, 9 predicted proteins | sample DeeMarSWOR136_30_FD_187465 | JGI IMG/M metagenome (GOLD analysis project Ga0209427, IMG submission 187465) | Marine sediment microbial communities from White Oak River estuary, North Carolina - WOR-1-36_30 (SPAdes) (version 2) | ecosystem: Environmental > Aquatic > Marine > Intertidal zone >... | reverse complement strand
TCAGTAGGTTGGAGGTTCGATTCCTCCACGGCTCACCATGCGTGTAATTGAGATAGGGAGTAGCGGGCACCAGGGAAGTGGCTGAATCATCTCCCTCCACGTTCCTATCTCAAATTCCATATCCCCTATCCAGAGGGGCGAGAGTGGCGAAATTTGGCAAACGCACTGGATTTAGGATCCAGCGGTGAAAACCTTGGGGGTTCGAGTCCCCCCTCTCGCACCACCTAATCCGCGCTGTGATGGAGGGTAGTCCTGGCTCATGATAAAAATCGACGTTGAAAATCTCAGCTCTACGAAGAAGCGACTCCAGATAGAGGTCCCCGGGGAGGTGGTGAGCAAGGAGATCGACTCCGCCTACCGGAAACTGAGTAAAAAAGCCAAGGTGAAGGGGTTTCGACCTGGAAAGGTGCCCCGGACGATACTCCAGCGGTATTACGGCGACTACGTGCAAAACGAGGTCATCAACACCCTCATCAGTGATTCCTACGTCAAGGCCATATCGGAGAAGGACATCAAGCCCGTTTCCCAACCCACCATTGATAATGGAACGCTGGAGGAGGGAAAGGCCTTCGAGTATTCCGCCACCGTTGAGGTGAAACCCGATATCGAGGTGAAGGACTACCTTGGCCTTCAGCTGCAGGGAAGGAAGGTCCGCGCGGCAAAGGGCGATGTGGACAAGAGGCTGCGGGAGTTACAGGACCTCCATGCCCAGTTGGTGACGGAGGAGAAGAGGAAGAAGGTACGGGAGGGCGATTTCGTCGTCATTGACTATGAGGCATCCTCCGATGGGAGGCCCTTTGAGGGGAGCAGTGGAAAGGATCTGATGCTGCACATAGGCAGCGGCGGTTTTGTGCCCGGGTTCGACGACAAACTCATCGGCGCGGGGCGGGATGACGAGAGGGAGATCGAAATCGCCTTTCCCGAAGGTCATCCCACCATGGCGGGAAAGCAGGCCGTTTTTCGGGTGAAGGTCAAGGAGATCAAGAAAAAGGTCCTCCCGAAATTGGACGACGAATTCGCCAAGGATATCGGGGGGTATAAGGACCTTAAGGAGCTTAGATCAAGGATCAGGGAGGATTTGAAGAGGGAGGGGGAGGAATCGGCAAAAAGGGATGTGGAAAGACAACTGGTGGAGAAGTTGATCGAGCGCAACTCCTTCGATGTGCCCCGAAGCATGGTGGAGGGGCAAATCGACTATTTCGTGGCCGATACCAAAATCAGGCTGGCCTCCCAGGGAGTCGACTTGAAGGATGTGAGGATAGATGAGGGGAAGCTCCGAAAGGACTTTGAGGAGGCCGCTCTGAAACGGGTAAAGCAGGGCCTCATCCTTGAGAAGATATCGGCCTTGGAGGGGATCTCGGCGGAGGATGAGGAGGTGACGGAGCGGTTGCGGGAGATCTCCCTTCGAACGAATCAGAACCTGGAGAAGGTGAGGGGATATTACCAGAAGGGCGACCGGATGGCGGATCTGAGGGCCAGGATTGTGGAGGAGAAGACCTTGGATTTCCTCCTGAAGAGGAGCAGCATAACCTAACCGTTGATTTTCTCGGGGAGTGGGGAGAGTATGGCACTGATTCCGATCGTTATCGAAAAAGATGGGAGGATGGAGAGGGCATATGACATTTACTCCCGCCTCCTGAAGGAGAGAATTATCTTCATGGGGACGATCATCAATGATGATGTGGCCAATGTGGTGATCGCCCAGATGCTCTTTCTCGAATCCGAGGATCCGGATAAGGATATTCATGTCTATATCAACTCCCCCGGGGGATTGGTGACTGCTGGCTTGGCGATATACGACACCATGCAGTACGTCAAGCCCCAAGTCTCCACCCTGTGCATGGGACAGGCCGCGAGCATCGGGGCCCTGCTCCTGGCCGCGGGGGAGAAGGGAAAGCGCTTTGCGCTTCCGCACTCCAGGATACTCATCCATCAGCCCATGGGTGGATTTCAGGGACAGGCATCGGATGTGGACATCCAGGCCAAGGAGATCTTACGTCTACGGGAGGAACTCAACAAGATACTGTGCGACCATACGAACCAACCCCTGGAAAAGATCATGGCGGATACGGATAGGGATTTTTACATGTCCGGCCTGCAGGCGAAGGAGTACGGAATCGTAGATGAGGTGGTAGTCAGGCGGCCAATTGTGCCATAACCGTGAGCACGGTTTCGTCGGGAGGGAGGGCATGAGAAGGGACGATAAGAGGAAGGGAACGGTACTGCACTGCTCCTTTTGCGGGAAGAGCCAGGATGAGGTGCGCAAGTTGATCGCCGGCCCCACGGTCTACATCTGCGATGAATGTATCGGGTTGTGCAACGAGATCATCGCGGAGGAGACGGAAGAGGAGGGGCTGATAAAGGGGAAGCTGACCGTTCCAAAGCCCAGGGAGATTAATGAGCGGCTCGATGATTACGTAATCGGGCAGGAGAGGGCCAAGAAGATCTTGTCCGTTGCCGTCCATAGCCATTTCAAGAGGATCAATTCCAGGGTGAGCATGGGGGAGGTGGAGTTGCAGAAGAGCAATATCCTCCTGATTGGCCCGACGGGATGCGGTAAGACGCTCCTCGCACAAACCCTAGCGCGTATTCTCGATGTCCCCTTTACCATTGCCGATGCCACCTCACTGACGGAGGCGGGTTACGTAGGCGAGGACGTGGAGAACATCATCCTTAATCTCCTGCAGGCGGCGGACTACGATGTGGAGAGGGCGGAGAAGGGGATCGTTTACATCGATGAGATCGACAAGATCTCGAGGAAATCCGATAGCCCGTCCATCACCAGGGATGTTTCCGGCGAAGGGGTTCAGCAGGCGCTGCTCAAGATTATCGAGGGGACCATGGCCAGCGTCCCCCCCAAGGGAGGAAGGAAGCACCCTCAGCAGGAATTCCTGCAGATCGATACCACCAATATCCTGTTCATCTGTGGTGGCGCCTTCATCAATTTGGAGAAGATCGTCGAGGAGAGGGTTGGGATGAAGGCGATGGGTTTCGGGGCGGATGTCAAGAAGAGGGCCGTGCGGGAAGGCGAGAACATCTTGGAACGGGTACAGCCCGAGGATCTCCTGAGGTTCGGTTTCATTCCCGAGTTCGTCGGGCGTCTGCCGGTAATCGCCACGTTGAGCCAACTCAGCGAGGACGCCCTGGTTGAGATCCTCACCAGGCCCAAGAACGCCCTGGCAAAACAGTACGAAAAACTCTTCGAATTCGAGAATGTCAAACTGAAATTCACCGATGGCGCGATACGAGCCATCGCCCAAGAGGCGATCAAGAGGAAGTCGGGGGCACGGGGCCTTCGGTCGATATTGGAGAACGTGATGTTGGACGTCATGTACGAGATTCCATCCCAGTCCAACATCAAGGAGTGCATCATCAGCGAAGAGGTGATCTTCAACAAGGAGAGCCCCATCATTCTTTACGAGAAGGAGGCGGAGGTGGCCTGAGACAGGTGGCCGACATCTGACTCCCCGAAGTCAAATCCTTTTTACATCTCCCAATGTACTCAGGTATGTAAGGAAGCACACATGCACAAGAGGGCAATTCTTCCCCTCATTCCCCTGCGGGATGTCGTCCTTTTTCCCCATATGGTCATCCCCCTCTTCGTGGGGCGGGGTAAGTCCCTCAACGCGCTTGAAAAAGCCATGATAGCGGGGAAGAGGGTGGTGCTGTCTGCCCAGAGGGATGCCAGGATTCCCGAGCCCGACGAGAGGGATCTCCATCGCATCGGGACCATCGGGAAAATCCTTCAGCTGGTGAGGCTCTCCAACGGGAACGTGAAGGTATTAGTTGAGGGGGAGAAGAGGGCGATGATCCATCGGTATCTTGGGGAGGGGAAATTCCCCCGGGCCGAGGTGGAGGAGATAGAGGAGGATCGGGGAGTCACGGTGGAGGTTGAGGCCTTGATGCGGAGCACCGTCAGGGCACTGGAGGTCTATCTGAAGCTCCATGGGAGGAGATCGCCGGAGGTGTTGAACTCCCTCATGGCCATCAGGGAACCATCGCAGTTGGCCGATACGGTGGCGGCCGAGGTGGAGTTGAGGCTGGACGACAAGCAGGTTCTCCTGGAGGCGGAGAAGGTCGAGGAGAGGCTGGAAATGCTCTGCGAGCTCATGCAGTCCGAGATCGAGATCCTCCGGGTGGAGAGGAAGATCCGCTCCAGGATCAAGAAACAGATGGAGAAGAGCCAGAAGGAGCACTACCTCAGCGAGCAGATGCGGGCCATCCAGAAGGAACTGGGGGAGAAGGACGAAATCATCGACGAGATGAGGGACTTGGAGGCCAGGATCAAGCGGAAGAGGATGTCCAAGGAGGCCTCGGGGAGGCTTGAGAGGGAATTCAAGAAATTGAGGATGATGCCCCCCCTGTCCGCCGAGGCCACCGTGATCCGGAATTACATCGATTGGATCCTCTCCTTGCCCTGGTTTCTCTGCACCAAGGAGAAGCTGGACCTTGCGGAAGCCGAGCGGATTTTGAATGAGGATCACTTCGGGTTGGAGGAGGTAAAGGAGCGGATACTGGAATACCTGGCGGTGCAGGGCCTGGTGAACAGGATGAAAGGGCCGATCCTGTGCTTTGTGGGACCCCCGGGTGTTGGGAAGACCTCATTGGCCAAATCCATTGCCCGGGCCACGGGCAGAAACTTCGTGAGGCTGTCCCTGGGCGGGGTTCGAGATGAAGCGGAGATTCGGGGACATCGGCGAACCTACGTGGGGGCCATGCCGGGGAAGGTCGTTCACTGCATTCGAAAGGCCGGCTCCAATAACCCCGTCTTTCTCTTGGATGAAGTGGATAAGATGAGCATGGATTTCAGGGGCGATCCCGCCGCCGCCCTCCTGGAGGTGTTGGATCCGGAGCAGAATCACACCTTCAACGATCACTACCTCGATATGGACTACGACCTTTCGAGGGTGATGTTCATCACCACCGCCAATAGCCTCCACTCCATTCCCCCCGCCTTGGAGGATCGCATGGAGACGATCCGCCTTGCCGGGTACACCGAGTTGGAGAAGCTTCAGATCGCCAAGCGCTTTCTGGTGCCCAAACAGATGAAAGCCAATGGCCTTACCCCCAGGGGCATCCGCTTGTCGGATGGCGCCCTCCGAGGCATCATCCAGCACTACACCAGGGAGGCAGGGGTGAGGAATTTGGAGCGGGAGATCGCCTCCATTTGTCGGAAGGTGGCCAAGGAGGTGGTGATGCGAGGGGCTGAAACCGCGGTGAGCGTTACCACTCGGAGCCTCCAACGGTACCTCGGGGTCCCCAAATTTCGATACGGCAAACGGGAGGAGGGGGATCAGGTTGGATTGGCAAACGGGCTGGCCTGGACCGAGACGGGGGGGGAGTTGCTGGTCACCGAGGTGACGGTGATGCCCGGCAAGGGCAAGCTCCTCATCACGGGAAAGCTGGGTGACGTCATGCGAGAATCGGCCCAGGCGGCCATGAGTTACGTCAGGTCCCGGGCCGGCAGGCTCGGACTGGAGAAGGACTTCTACCAGAACGTGGATATCCACATACACGTTCCCGAGGGGGCCATACCGAAGGACGGCCCCTCGGCGGGCGTCACCATGGCCACCTCTATCACCTCCGCATTGATCAAGGTCCCGGCCAAGAGCAGCCTCGCCATGACGGGGGAAATCACCCTGCGGGGCCGCATTCTTCCCGTGGGAGGGCTCAAGGAGAAGATTTTGGCCGCCCATCGGGCCGGTATCAGAACGGTTCTGATTCCAAGGGAAAACGAGAAGGATATCAAGGAGATTCCCCCGAAAATCCTCAGATCGGTGAAGGTCGAGCTGGTGAGCCACATGGACGATGTGCTGAAAAAGGCCCTGGTCGTGGAGAGGCCGGAGGAGTTTCTCGGGCCGAGAAAGCCCGTCGAGGCCGAGATGCAGCCGCCAATTCCCGCCTTCGAAGGTCCTGTGCTGCAACACTAGTGTTGCGGTACTGCAGTGCTGCGACTGTAAGGTGCTGCTGTGTTGCAGTCCTGCGGTGCTGCAGTTGTGGGTTGAGCCGGAAAACAATAGATCGATGCCCACCAATTTCTTTACCCAGTACTCCACTTCTCCACTATTCCATCACTCCATGTGGGGGGCCATGATGTTCTTCCAAATCTGGGGGGGCTTCGGGATTATTCCCTTGACATGGCATCGAGAGTCGGTATTATGGTAGTATATGTCCCAACGGGGCGGATAGCTCAGGTGGGAGAGCGTCGGCCTTACAAGCCGAAGGTCACAGGTTCAAGCCCTGTTCCGCCCACCAGGAAGGGAGCTGAAAAGGCGGGGTCGTAGTTCAGCATGGCTAGAACGCCGGCCTGTCACGCCGGAGGTCGCGAGTTCAAATCTCGTCGGCCCCGCCAGAAATTTCAAGGGGTTAGGCATTTCGCCTAGCCCCTTTCGTTTTTCTAGAGTCTGTCCTTCAGCGATCACGACTCATACAGCCAGCCCGAACAGTAATCCTACCTTCAAAACTTCCTGATTTAACCATTTTTTGAAATCTTGAGAAAATAAGAGATATTCCAAGAAAATCTGCGATTTTGATAGATTTTTAGCTTCGGTCATTCATAACATAGATATGGATTGTAAGTATTCGATTATGTTTGACTAGACATAAAAAAAGCTGGTTAGTGTAAAAACGTTAAAAATCGACTAAAATCGTATTTTCGTTCATTCCTCGTTTATGGTAAAAAGGCACTAACCGAAAGGCCAAACCGACAACACAGTAAGTGAAAGGAGGATACGATGGCAGTCAAATCTTTTTCTAGCAAAATCCACCGAGGAAGGAGAACGGTGAAGATCCTACTGGTGGCGACTGTGGTAGTCGTGGTGCTGGCGGGTGTCGCCTTTGCCAATGTCCGCGTGACGGTCCCGCCTGATCCATACGCACCCATTTACGCAGATTGGTATGGGAATGATGAGTGGGTCGCGTTCATCTTCTACCGTGATCCAGCATGTGTGCCCGATAGCTTCAACCTTCTCGATTTCTTTGATTTCCCGGCTGCGTATGATTGCTCACTCACGGTGAGAGGTTTCGTCATTTATAAGAACCCCGGGGACTTTGCACCCCTGCAAGCGAAGGTTAAGGGGCTGGGGGAGGTGCCTGTCTGGTTCGTCTCGGTAGAGGACTACGAAAGTGCGACGGAGGACGGGCTGACCATATCTGAGTTGGAGGGCTTGCCCTCACTGCTCAAAGGTTCCGCCAGCTTCTACAAAGAGACGCTGCACCCTGAGGGGCACCCGAAGATGCCCATGAAAAACATCGTAGCTCGCGGCACTTTGGAGGATGACAGATCTTTCCGCTTGCATGTTGTATGGATTGGTCCGTGGCCAGATGCGGTAAACGTCAACGTGAAGATCGTTTTCAGATGAACCGGATAGTCGGTAAGTACGGAAGAGACGAGAAAAGACGGGGACGTCCATAAGTAAATAAGTAACTTGGCCTGCCCATCGGCTTCGGTTGCAGGAGGCAGCCAACCGGGCTCCTTGAGAAGCTCATGGCGACCTGTATCCTCCCTGAAGATCCTTCGGCGCTTTATTCCCCGGATGATTACGTGGTGAAGACCCCTGGGGCGTCCGGGCGGGCTGATCCCAGCATGGATTACATTGGGACGATGAATAGGATCATAGGTGTATATTTTGGGTAGGACTGAATTAAACTGCCTTTTTATTTGTTGTGAATTATCTTCCACTCTGCTAACATAGAACCATGGGGAAGCTCATTCTGAGGCTCTTTCCCCTTCTGGTTATTTTCCTCCTTCGGACTGGCTCCTCCGTGGCAACCCTGTGATTCTCGGACCATCTGGGTCAAACAGGTCTTCGACGGCGATAGGCTTCTCCGCACAAACGGCGAAAGGGTATGGCACATTGGCGACTCTTTCTGGCAAGGAGTGATTTGTGAAGAGGAAACGTCGAATGGTTGAACGCCGCAGGTTTACAAGATTGAAGATTCCTATCCCATTGACTATAAGGCTGTTGGGGACGACGAAAGATCCCCAACCCATCAATACGGAAACGAGAAATCTCTGCGTTGAGGGTCTATCAATAGAGCTCCAGGCAATCCTGAGAAATGGGAGCCTTTTGATTAAGGAGGGAGAGGAACTCGTAAAGCTGATCCCTTTCCTCGTATTGAACGAAAAGGTGGTGGAATTGGACATAAAGATGGATCCAGAGGGCGAGATCATTAGAGCGATAGGGAGAGTCATATGGTATGACTTTGGCTCAAAAAGAACCTCATATTATTTCCGCATAGGCGTCTTCCTGGAAGAAATGGAACTTCAAGATAGAAGGAAATGGGAAGAACTCGTAAAGAAAATTCAAGTGAACCCCCAAACGTCTACTGTTCGATTTCCAAGACAAAAAAGGGGACGTCATTCAAGAGTTCAATTTCCTCTGTAAGAATAACGAGTGTCAAAACATGGATACTATAATTACTATGATATGATCGAATGAAAATAAAAAAGACAGGATTAATTAAATGCTGAGATTGAATTCGTATTTCGAATTCATAAATGCTAAGGAAAGTTGATGATGAAGTCACGAGAACGTCTAGGGTGGAGGAGGTGAAAAAAACAGGCAACAGTAAAGCTTAAGGAACTAAGGGCGTTAAGCAACATGAGAAAGGAGAAAAGCGATGAAAAGACTATTTGGCATTGGTTTTTTGGCAGCAACGCTTACTATGGGCCTTGCTTTCATGGTGGGCACAGAATATGCGATGGCGGATGACGGGACGATCATGGTTGCCGAAGAAGCGTCAGCGGAACCCGGTCCAGCTGCCGTGACCGATATTTATCTAACTGACTTTTCATGGAACTCACTCAGTAAAATACCTAAGGGGCAAGGATTTATGATCTGGGTAAGATGGGATCCTCCAATGGATGAGCCTAAGGTCATATACAGGTTTAATTGGAAGCAAGGACAATTGACCTATAAGCACAAGATAGTTAAGACACATAAAGGTTTTACGGGAATTTATGGTTCGGCCTGTTCCACATCGCTCAACCCCTGGGCAGATAGCGGCCAGGACGTCACCATAAAGGTCAAGGTCAGAGATGTAGGGCGAAGAGTTGAAACTTTCACAGTAGAATGATGAAACAAGGAACTTGGAAGTCGAGAGGAAAGGATCAGGGTTGATCTAAGAAAAAGGGGGACGTCCATAAGTAAATAAGTAATTGGACCTGGCAATCGGGTTTGATTGCCGGAAGCAGCCGGCCGAGCTTCTCGAGAAGCTCATTGCGGCCTGTACCCTCCCTGAAGATCCTTCGGCGCTCTCTTCCCCGGATGATTACGCACTGAGCGGTTTGTCCCTTTTCAAGGGCCGCCCCCTTTTCCTTCTGATAAAACAGTTTTTAAATTTATTTTGACAAGGCTCTTCACATTTGCTATAAGGGTTTTGCTCCCCGACAAAGCCAAAGCATCCGTAAGGGTGGGAAGTTACGGGCTGGATGCTATTCACACTAGCGAGCTGTATCTCATGGCAACAGAAGGCGGGAAATTGGTGAAAGGAGTGTGGTAACAACCCTGAAAGAAAGGAGGAGTGATATGAAAGACATCAGAATGTGTATCAAAACAGTTTTTTTTGTATCGATGATGGTCGCGGGGCTGGGCCTCTGGCTCGCTCCGTCCGACGCCCGGGCTGAGATCAAGGAGCTCAAGATCGGCATCGGTATAGATGCCGACACCTTGAATCCACAAGAGCAAACCACGACTTTGATTCAGAACATTTGCGATCTGATCTACGACACCCTTTTCTACCAGAACCCGGACGCGAAGCTGGAGCCGCGCCTGGCGACCGACTATGAAGTCTCCCAGGACGGCCTGATTTACACCATCCATCTGAGAAAAGGCGTCAAGTTCAGCGACGGCACCTCGTTCGACGCCAAGGCGGCAAAGCTGACCTTTGACCGGTCCCTCGACCCGAAGATGAGGGTACCGCTGCGCTTCGCGATAGCCATGATTAAGGAGGTGACGGTCGTCGATGACTACACCATTCAGCTCCACCTCAAGTATCCCTTCGCGCCGCTCGCCCCGACGCTCTCCTTGACCATCTGCAGCACGATCTCCCCAGCGGCCATCGAGAAGTACGGCGAGGACGTGCGCAGGAAGCCGGTCGGCGCCGGCCCTTATGTCCTCAAGGAATGGGTCGCAGGCGACCGCATCGTCCTGGTCCGCAACGAGAACTACTATGGCCCCAAGCCGACCGTGGCCAGGCTGACCTTTCAGATCGTGCCCGAGGCGGCCACCCGTGAGGCGATGCTCAGGGCCGGCCAGATCGACATCTGCTACAAGCCGCTGCCCTCCGACGTGTCCGTGCTCAAGGCCGACCCCAAGATCATGGTCGACATGCCCCTGGACACCAGGACCATCTTCATGGGAATGAACTGTCAGAAAGGCGTCACCAAGGACAAGCTGGTGCGCCAGGCCTTCAACTACGCCGTGGACAAGAAGGCCATCTGCAAGAAGGTCCTCTTCGACACGGCTGTGCCCATGGACGGCCCGGTCTCCCCGATCCTTTTCGGCTATCATAAGATGGAGCACCAGTACGAGTACAATCCCGAAAAGGCGAAGGAGCTCTTGAAGAAGGCCAACTTCGACTTCAACCAGACCATCCACATGCGCACGCCCCACGGCCGGTATCTCTTTGACAAGCAGGTCTCCGAGGCCATCCAGGCCTACCTCCAGGCGATCGGGGTCAAGGCGGAGTTGAGGACCTACGACTGGCCGACTTACATCGCTGGTCTGGTCAAGCCAATCGAGGAGACCGAGCTGGAAGTCTTCTTGTTGGGCTGGGGGCCGCTAATCCTCGATGCTGACATGGGCCTTTACGGTCAGTTCACCTGCGAGGTCAATCCGCCCAAGGGGCTCGGCTCAGCCTTCTATTGTAATCCAGAGTACGACAAGATCATGAAGGCCTCCCGGGAGGAGCAGGACCCGGAAAAACGACTGGCCTTGCTCAAACAGGCTTCTCATATAGTTTGGGACGACTGCCCCTGGGTCTGGCTCCATGTGGAGAAGTTCGTGATTGCCCACTTGAGCAAGGTGAAGGGTCTAGTGGTTACCAGCACCGAGAAGTTCTACCCGACCTACGTGACCATGGAGTAGGGTGAGCCGAAAATCCGGAGCAGGGCAGGGTCAAGGGGCAGAAGGGGGGACGCTCGTGCACAGCATGCGCAGATCCTGGATATACCTTTCGCTCTTTGGTGCTTCTCCCATTGAAGCTGCCCTGAATTGTACACGGGCTTATCACACCAAGATACCGTGCTACTTCAGCCCTAGAATGCCCGAACTCCTCAATGGTGAGCTACGATAAAACCGGGCAAGCTAGGGTGACAAGAACGTTCTGCACGAGCGTCCCCTCTTACCATGGAGATAGCCACGAAGGATTTGTTTCACCCTTGAACCCTGTCACCCTTTGTGGGCCTTCCCCACGGCATGGTTAAAATTTGGTTGGTTAAAGGCCGCATGTCAAGAAGCAAATAATGCCGCCCGGGATGGATCAACCTATACGCCTTGCCATCGCCTGGACAAAGCCACGGTGCTCCCCAACTCCCGCATCCGCGCTTCCAGCACAAATCACCCTATGATCCTGCCTCCAAATCCGAACTTTTTTTGAAATCTTGAGAAATTAAGAGAAATTGGGAGGAAATGTGAGATTTTAGGAGGTTTTTGATTTCGCAGAATTCAATACACCTTTAGGAAATATAAGTATATGAATAAAGTGAAGAAATACAAAAATAATCCAAATTTGAAAAAATCTTTAATAATCTTTAAAAACAGAGGTTTTATTTATTTTTGATTTATGCTAATAAGAAGGCGAGAGAAGCGGGAGCCGTCGGGAAATGGGGCGGGGGGTTGTGCGTGATCCTCGCATAATCCAGATTCCCCCGGCTCCCGCAAACTAAGGAAGGAGGGTGCAATGAAACATACAGGTTTAACGATTCTTACAATGAGCATACTTCTAATCCTCTTCTTCCCTTTTGCTGCGATGGGAGGTGCTGTTGAAAACCCAAACTATTTCACCCTTAAGGCGGGAATTTATTCCCCCCAGTCAGATGACCTGGAGGATTTTGATACGGGTTTCAACGGAGAGATTTCGTACGGGCGATATTTCCATCCAAACTTCGCCCTGGAACTCGGGATAGGATATTTCGAGACGGAAGGTACTTCTAGCGGATTTTATCCGATACTTGGTGGCTGGAGAGAAAAAGATGAAATCACGGCCATTCCCTTAACACTAACAGCAAAAGGTATTTATCCCACCCAATATGTAGATCTATTTGGAGGTGTGGGCATCGGACTATATTTCGCAAGCGGCGAAGCGGATTTATCCACAACTGCTCTTGGCCCCCTTTCCTTTGATGATGATGACACTGTCTTTGGATTTCATCTCCTACTTGGCGCTAACTTTAATGTTACCGAGAACATATTCCTTGGGATAGAAGGAAAATACCTTTGGGCAGAGGCTGAATTTGAAGATACCGTTTTTGGAATACCAGTTGAACTGGACGCTGACCTCGAAGGGTTTACGGTTACAGGGAATGTAGGGTTCAGGTTCTAAGAAACAAAGGCACCAACGGAAAGGCCAAAGCATCCGTGAGGGTGGGGCCGAAAGCCAGGGAGAGGTATCATGATGATT
>Ga0209427_10007185_pt1 | contig 12624 bp, 10 predicted proteins | sample DeeMarSWOR136_30_FD_187465 | JGI IMG/M metagenome (GOLD analysis project Ga0209427, IMG submission 187465) | Marine sediment microbial communities from White Oak River estuary, North Carolina - WOR-1-36_30 (SPAdes) (version 2) | ecosystem: Environmental > Aquatic > Marine > Intertidal zone >... | reverse complement strand
GCCCTGTGGGATCGGCTGCTGCGGGAGGGGCATCGGCTGACCGCCGTCGGGGGCAGCGACATACACCAGCCGCCGTTCGACGGGCAGGTGGGCTACCTGGCCGTGGGCGAACCGTGTACCTGGGTACACGCCGAGGAATTGTCGGAGGCCGGCGTGCTGGCCGGGGTCAAGGCGAAGGTCGTCACCGCCGCTGTGGTAACGGTGGTGGGCGTTGGTGGAGTCGTTACTTATAAACACATTACTCAGCCGGCTGAACCAGTTGGTAAGCAGGTTACTGGAAAAGCTGAATACCCTGAGCTACGAAGGCCGGCGGATAGTTTGCTGACGCGGCGGTCTGCCCAAAAAAGCCCGGTTTTACGGGGGCCTGAAAAGGTGAAGGTTGATGCTGATATTGTGAAGCAACGCGAGAATATCGTAAGTTCGGTTGCTGCTGAACCTGCAGTCGGTGGGGGCGGCCGGGAGGCAACGAGTGTCGGCAGTTCTTTGAGTCGGTCAGCCGATGGCCGCGGCGGCGCCACGACAGGCGGCCAACCCGCCGGAGGTGTAGGAGCCGGCGGTGCGGATAGTGACAGCCCCGATCCAGATACGGACGAGCCGAAGGGCTATTATGGCTACGGTGGTTACGGTGGTTCTTTCTACGGTGCTTCCCGAGCTAAGAGACCAGAAGACCCAAATAGTCAAGATTCAAATTCACCTGAGAACGAACCGTGACCGATTTGAAGTGCCGGCCTTGTTTTTACAACGCCGTAACCGTTATGTAAGGAGGCGGCGATGTGTATCGTTAAGCGACCAATCCTGATTATCATACTGGTGTGCGCAAGTTTGGTGACTCTTTGTTCGGCGAGAACCGACACCGAAGCAAATCACCAAAAGCGCCCGAAAGCGTGGGAATTGCTCCGCAAATATACAGAGCAACAGGCGAAAGTCACTGCGCCTCGGAGCAAAGCACGCGTTGTTCACTTTCCCAAAGACAGACACCTCGGTACGCTGAGGCTCCAGACCGAGACAGAAAGGCATCTGAGTATCCTCAACCGTGGTTTCGACTACGAGTACTTTGGCTCGGCGAAAGGTGACGTTAGCGTGCCTGCAGGCAAGCGTCTGATACTTCATATTGGCCAGGACACATGGAAAGACCTCTCGTATTTGGCGGAGCTTGAGCCAGATGACCTTTATTCGGTGACCCTGAGCGGTTCTTACCAAGGCGGCGCGAAGCCGGGCGATTACTACCTCAGGCACTTCGCCGGTCTGACCGGCCTAAAGGTTTTGCATCTGGACAATACCAACATTACCTACAAAGGACTGCAGCACCTTAGGCGTCTTAAGTCGCTGAAGTACCTGGAGCTTTCCTCAGAAAGGCTTGATGACCGGGCGCTTCCTCTTATCGGCGAACTGACCTCTCTGGAGACTCTGGTCTTCGGCGGGCAAGCTACCGACGAGGGGCTAAGGCATCTTGCGACCTTGAACAACCTAACGGAGCTTTTTCTTTGGGTCAATGATATACGCGGCCAGGGCCTGAGCTATTTGACTGAGCTGCCCAACCTGCACTATCTCTTTCTGAAAGGCTCAAACTATGATGGCAAGTGCAAATTCACCGATTCGTCGCTGCGGTACCTCAAGGATGTCAAATCACTAAGGAAAATAAGGTTTGGTGGTGACTTTCCGATTACCGATGCGGGAATGGCTCATCTGGCCAAGGTCACCGGACTGGAGGGGCTGGAGCTTTATGGGTACCCAATTACCGACGCGGGTCTGGCTTATCTGAAGTCTCTTAATTCGCTCAAAGAATTGGAGCTTAGAAAAACGCAAATAACCGATGCCGGGCTGATTCACCTCAAAGAGATGAAGTCGCTCGAATCTCTAAAGCTGCCTTCAAACGTGACAGATAGGGGTCTGGCTTATCTTGCCGGATTCGACAAGCTCAGGTGCTTACACGTTGGCATTGGTGGCGGTAAGATTACCGACGCCGGTTTAAATCACGTGGCAAAGCTTCATCGCCTTGAAGAACTCTCCATTAGTGGTAAAGATATCACTGATGCAGGGATGTCCCAGATTGCAAAGCTTACTAACTTAAAGTTTCTGAAACTCTGGACCGAGCAGTTAACCAATGCGGGCCTTGCCAAGCTTACTGCACTGAAGTCTTTGGAAAAGTTATACATTTATAGAGCCAGCGTAAGCACTTCGGGATTGGCGCAGCTCAACGAGCTACCTAACCTAATAGAACTAATTGTCAGAGATATTAAACAGGATAGTAAGCCCTTGAACATTGCAGGATTAACCAACCTTGAAAAGCTATCCATACAGCTGGAGCGACAATCGGAATTTCATGACCAGGACCTCGCGTGCTTAGCAAGACTCACACATCTCAAAAATCTGGGGATTTCACACAATGGCATCAGCGACGTCGGCCTTAAACACCTGGCCGGCCTGACTTCTCTTGAACGACTTTCTGTTGGCGGTAAGTTCGTGACCGACGACGGCCTGGCATACCTGGCGAACATGAAGGTACTCACATATATCTCGCTGACCGGCAACTTTACCGATAAGTGCCTGCATCATCTCGAAAAGCTCGAGGCCTTGGCCGTGCTGGATTTTATGAGCGGCGCCAATTTCAGCCCTCGGGCTTTGAATCAGTTTCGCAAAAAGATGCCCCATCTTGGTTTGCTAAGGGATTTTGGAAACACTCAGAAGCAGCGGATTAAATCAGGGAGATGACATTGGGATGACCATGGTTTACTCAGTTAAAAAAGTGTTGCTACTATTACTTATTTGTGTGGGTCTTGTGCCGGTTTGTTTGGCAGGAGCTATACGCAGCGAGGCTAAACCGAATTATCCTACTGCCCTTGAATTGCTGGACAAGTACGCGGAGACGCAGGGCAGGTTCCAGTCATTCAGGGCGAAAGTTGAGATTTCGCGTTCAGGTTTCTCCACCGGACTAATGGCAGGCAAACCATGGAAGGCCCGGCACTCTACCGAGTATGATGCCCGTTTTGATAAGAGGCGAGGCAGCGTTCGCTCTCGTTCCTGGGGGCGAATCAATCCTCAGAGTGTTTTCACAAGAGACAAGCCATACTACGTGAGCGAGCTGTGGGATGGGGAAACTCATTTTCGATACACCGAGGCCCGTGGGGAACCTGTCCATCTACACATTGAAAAGGGCGAAGATAAGAATAAACGCGAGGGCATTATCAAAAATAGCTACGGCGGGAAGTTCTTTATGGGCTACTTCTATCCTTTCGCCGGGCGAATAGATAGGGTGCTTCGCAAGGGTCGCAGCCTTTCGGTTCGACGTACGATGGAGAGGGTAAATATGTCTGCCTGTTATGTCATAGACGCAGTTCAGGAAAAGGACAAATATACGGTCTGGATAGATCCGCAGCACGGATATCATATCGCAAAAGTTGTGATAGAGAGAGCAAAAAGCAATGTGCAGGGCCTTCAAAGTTTCAGGGTTGAGCTAAAGAACGTTCGTTTTAAGAAGATTGACGGCAACTGGGTCCCCGTCGAAGCGAATCTTGAAGACCGCTTCGATTATCAGAAGGGCCATTACTGCACAGATTCATACCATATTAAGGTGGCAGAAATGGTTTTTGACCCAGACCACAATGCACTGGGTTCTTTTGTTACTGACGATATCAAGGATGGGACAAGTGTGCCGTTTTATATAGGTTCGCCTCATCGCCCATACTATCCCCAATATTTATGGTCAAGAGAAGCAAAGTTCGTGGCCGACGGGACAGGCCGCCTGGTGAAGTATGAACCTGACAAGGGTATATTGCCGGTGATTAAAACTCTGCCGAGGTTCGAAATGTTTGACCTGAAGCTGGAGCTTGAGGAGACGAAGGACAAGATGATTCTTTTGTGCTTTGTTGATATTAAGCAGGCATCGCAGGAATATGCGTTTAACCTTGCAGAAAGGGCTTCGAACCTGGCCGAAAAAGATGTTTTAGTAATATTGGTTGATGCCGCTGGAAGCGAGAAGGAGCAGGTTGATGCCTGGGTCAAAGGGCACTCTATAAAAGTTCCCGTTGGCAGATTATATAAGGAGCTTCTCAAAGAAATTCGCCAGGCCTGGGGAATAGAAACTTTGCCTCGGCTGGTTTTGACCGACAGGAATCACATTATTACCGCTGAGGGCTTTGAACCGGAAGGAATCGAGGGGAAAGTCAGAGAAGCCGAAAGTGCGAAAGACTAAAAAGGCAATTCAAATTTTAGCGATGATTTGTGCGCTCTTTCCGGTGGTGATTGCTGCCGAAACGTCTCAACAAATGCGTCCGAGCGCGTGGGAATTGCTTCGCAGATATGCAGAACAACAGGCGAAAGTTACTGCACCTCAGAGCGAAGAACGTGTTGTTCATTTTCCCCCGGATCGCTCCCTGGGCAACATGATGATTCAAGACGAGAATGCTAAGAGGAAAATAGGCAGGTGCTTTCTCGTCGAGCCGAAGCCGGAGCAGACGTGTTTGTGGCACCGGGTTCTTGTCTGGCCTAAGACGGATGTGGGCCACGTCCGCGGTGATGTGACCGTACCGGCCGGTAAGATACTCCGGCTCGATGTCTGGGATAGCGGGCCCAGAGCCCACAATGCTCTTGCCCGGCTCGGGCCAGATGACGTCCAAATCCTCAATTTCTACCAGTGCAAAGGGGCCGATGACAGGATGCTCGCAGCCGCTTCCCGGTTGACAGGCCTGAAGGTCCTGTTTCTCGGTCAAGGCCGCTTCACGCTCAAAGGCCTCAAACACCTTACGGTCTTCAGAGAGCTTCGGGCATTGCAGCTACCGGATGTGCCCGTCGAGTCGCTCGAACTGATAAGGAAGCTAACGTCCCTGCGATACCTCAGTATAGGAGGCCCTGAACTAACAGATGCAAAGATGGCCAAGATTGGACAACTGCCCTGGCTAACGCAGCTCAATATAGGCGGACGCAAGGTGGACAAGGGCTTGGCGTATCTGAAAGGCCTCAAATCAATTCGGTTCCTTAGCCTTGCAGCTATGCGGAACGAACACATTGACAAGCACCTGGTGCATATAGCTGAGCTTACCACCATCGAGGAACTGAACCTTGGAGATACATTAGTCGGCGATGCGGGTTTGGAACATCTTAAAGGTATGATAAAACTGAAAAAGCTCGATCTCGGTAATCGCTATTATCCAGTTTCGGGCAAAATCACAGATGCCGGAATGGTTCATTTAAATAGTCTTAAATCGTTGGAAGAACTCAAACTGCCTTCTGCGGGTATAACCGACATTGGTCTTGCTCAACTTGCCGGACTGAACGCACTGAAGAAGCTAAATGTGGGCAGAGGTGTAACTGACGAAGGGATGGCCGCGTTGGCAACAATGAAATCTTTAGAGGACCTGGATATCAGCAGCCGCCATGTAACCGATGCCGGGATGGAAAAGCTGGCCCGGTGTCCTCATCTTAAGATTCTGAATCTGGGAAGGTGCCCTGTAACCGATAGAGGTTTGACCCATCTGGCAAAACTTAAAACATTGACTAAGCTCAGTCTAAGGAGAACTCAGGTAACCGGGAGCGGGTTGACCGTTTTGAAAGAGCTGCCTTTGCTGACGGAACTCAACGTTCACTACATAGATTTTGGCGAAGCCGGCATGGCTCATCTGGCCGGTTTGAAGTCGCTGGAGCGCTTATGGATAGATGGGCCTGAAGGAAAAATCACGGATGACGACCTGGCGGATTTGTCACGCGTAACGTCCTTGAAGAATCTGCAAATTAGTATCCGCGATAGTTCGCAATCGTTGATTACGAACGAAGGGCTGGCCCATCTGGCGAATCTGAAGGCCCTGGAGTCTTTGAATATACACTCGTGCCAAAAGGTTACCGATGCCGGACTGAGGCATTTTGAAGGTCTTGCTTGCCTTAAGAGACTGCGCCTGGACTTCTCTCAAATCACCGAAGCAGGAATCGCTCGTCTGAAAGCAAGAGTACCAAGCGTTGAAGTAATTGTGCAGCGTGCTGTCCCGCGCTGAAATGCTCGGCCTGAGCTGCAAAATAGGCCGACACGAACTATGCAGAGACGCTCGGACCGACCGCGGGTTTGAGCACGGTGACGCAGGATAAACTTCAATCTTTCATCTACAAAAGCGGCGGGAAATTTTATACTCCCTGTTCAAAGTTTGACGCCGAGCTTCTTCCACCTATTGAGGATATCCTTTTTGGAATAGAAACCCACATGGCGAAACAGTTCCTTGCCACTGCTATCGTAGAAAATTTGAGTGGGAATTGCCCTGACGCCGTACTTCGTACCTTCTGCTCTGTTTGCCCACACGTCAATATACCTTATCTCAAATTTCCCCGCGTACTCAGCTTTCAACTGGTTTAATATCGGCATCATCCGCCTGCAGGGGGGACAACCCTTCGAGCCAAGCTCCAGCAGCACCGGGAGAGCGGAACTGACGCCTTGCTCGGCAGCCGGCATACTTTGACTCCACTTCCGATGCGAGCTTTCAAATTCAACCTTGTTTTTGTGTATTTTAAGGACTCTGACGCCGTCTATCACATCATCTTCGTGTACTATTTTGCCGTTGACAACGGCTGCCGGATTGCGCTCGTTATAGAAGATTCCGGTCAGCGATACATCGTTGTTGAGAACCTCAGCGGCTTTGGTGATTACCGGAAGGGCCTTTATCGTTGGCCAAAAATGGTAGGCAACGCCGGCCGCAATAACAACGGCAAAGCCTAATAAAAGCAAATATAGGGAAGAGTAATTTTTTTTCTTTTCTGCCTGCTCTTGCATTTTACTTTATTCTTTCATCCCTTGTCTTTTTTCATCCCTATCGACCGAGTTCACAAAATCAATCATTTGCGCAAGTGTCCCCTCAGAATCGCATTTACAAAGCGTTACTTGTTGCTTGTTTTCGGCAATTTTTTACAGGCACTTAACGGATTTTCTGAAATGGCCAAGACAGTGGTATGGAATAATCTTTACGTTTATTTGCTGCCGGTTCTGAGGAAATTATCGGCGCGTAGAAAGGACAAAATAGTTACCGAAAGAGCAAAAGTTCACGAGAGCATAAGACGAAAGTGAGGCACTTTTAAATTTTATCTTTGGCTTTAGTATCTTCTGCAGATAAGCCGCCGACCGCAGATTTGATTTGGCTAATGAATCTGGTTTCCTGCTCGTCGAGTTGGTCGAAGAGCCGGGCCTTACGCATATCAAAGGAGCGACGTGGTTTGCTTTCGGATTTATCTTTTTGGTCGCCGTTGTGAAAACACCATCCGGCGGCACCTGCCTTTAGAGCGGCTTTGAGGTCAGCTAAAAAGTGTTCAGCTTTGGGCTCGAATCGCTTTGGTGTGAATCCTCTGCGAAACGGCTCTTGATAATGGACGGGTATTGTTCGGCCCAATTGCTTCATCAACTCGTAATAGTTCTTTGTCACGGCTGCGGTTTGTGTGGGTGATTTTGCGTTGCGTGGGCGGTGGGGGGACAGAAAGTCAACGCTGACGTCGAGAAGGATTGGTTTGAGCTCGCTTTTGTTAATGTCACTAACGAACGAAGCCGTAACGAGGCGGTTCGGGTCAATGTCTTTAATAAACTTTCGTAAATCGGCCAACTCTTCGGTCGAGACGAATCGCTTATCGCGGATGTTTCTTTCATTTCCCATATCGAGATACCAGTTGCGGTAGTCTTTTAGCGATGTCACGATGGTTTTGGCGGCTCTGCGCAGTGCTTTGGTGGTTTGAAGGCGCACCGGGCCGGTGATACCATTGCCCCGCGAAAGAGTTACGTCAATTATGATGCCCCTTTTGTCGCATTCGGCTATTAGCCATCGAAGTTTGGCTAAGTAAGGCTCGCGAGGTTTTCCCTGTGGGTCAACAGCCGAGACCTCGTTATCGAATGCTCCCCAGGTTGCCCAGACTCGGAACCAGTTGAAGCCATATTTTTGCATGTCGTCGAGGTCGCGCCGGATGAAGTCCTTAGATGCCCCCAATGCGCCATAGTAGCTGATGCCGATTAGAAAGGTTGGCTTGCCATTGATAGTGAACTGTTTACCCTCGATGCCAAGCTCTGTGCTGGCATTAGCAACGGCACCGGCGGTCAGGATGCTTAAAAGAAGGATACTGAGTTTCATCTTCGCTCCTCCGAAAAAATAATTTCAGGGCGGCTTTTAGTTCAACAGGCCATAGTCTTTCAAAAGCTGCTTTAGGACGGCTTTTTTGCTTTCGTCCAAAGGCGTCATAGGCAGACGCAACTCCTCCGAAGCCAGATTCAGCATTGACACTGCGGCCTTGATGGGAATTGGATTGGTTGCCAGCGTCAGCATACTTTTGCACAGGGTAAAGAGTTTGTTGTGCCATTGACGTGCGGAGACCAAATCGCCTTCGAGGATTAAATCGGTCATTGCCTTGACATCTGCGGGGACGATGTTTGCCACGACACTGATGACGCCCTTGCCGCCGACCGAAGCGATTGGCAGCGTCATAGAATCGTCCCCTGAGAGTATAGTGAGGTCGCAGCGAGTAGCGACTTCACTAACCTGGTCCATTTTGCCGGTTGCATCTTTGATTGCAACAATATTCTCGATTTCAGCCAGTCGGACGATTGTGTCGGGAGTCATACCGGCCCCGCATCGGCCGGGTATGTCGTATAAAACTATCGGCAGGTCAACCTCCTCGGCTATTGCCTTGAAGTGCTGGTAGAAGCCTTCCTGTGTCGGCTTGTTGTAATATGGGTCAACCTGCAGAGTGGCGTCGGCACCAACCTTTTTTGAGAACTCGGTCAGTTCAATTGCTTCGGCGGTTGAGTTTGAGCCGGCGCCGGCGATTACGGGGACCTGTCCGGCGACGGCTTTGACAACTCTTTCGATGACTTGTTTGTGCTCGTCGTGACTTAAAGTAGGTGATTCGCCGGTCGTGCCAACCGGTACTATGCCGTCAATGCCATTTTCCAACTGGAATTCAATCAGCTCATCGAGGGTTTGAAAATCGACTTCGCCTTCCTGAAAAGGCGTAATCAACGCCACCATTGCCCCTGTAAACATTTTAATCTCCTTCAAATTTGCGCTAAAACTTTCAAGTATTCTTTGACCGTATTGTAAAGTCCCATCTGTAGAGCTTCGGCTATCAGGGCGTGGCCGATGGAGACTTCGAGTATGCCCGGGACGGTGCTGCAGAATTTTCCAAGATTATTGAGGTTGAGGTCGTGACCTGCGTTTAATCCCAGGCCGATTTCATTTGCGAACCTTGCAGCGGCGGCATATTGCTCTAATATTTCGTCGAGCTTTTCGTTCGTTCGAAAAGCTCTGGCGTATGGTTCGGTGTACAATTCGATGCGGTCGGCGTCGATTTCACCGGCTATTTTAATGCCCTGGACATCGGGGTCCATAAAAAGACTAACGCGGATGCCGAGGTCCTTCAACTGTTTAATTATAGGAAGAAGACGTTCTCTGTTGGCTTGCAGATTCCAGCCGTGGTCTGAGGTATTGGCATCGGGTGCGTCCGGCACGAGTGTGGCCTGGTTCGGCTTTACTTCGCTGACGATTTCCATATATCTGCCGAGGAAGGGGTTGCCCTCTATATTAAACTCGACGGTTATCATCTCGGCGAGTTCGTAAACATCGGCATATTTTATGTGGCGTTCGTCGGGGCGTGGGTGAACGGTTATGCCGTATGCACCTGCTTTGATTACGGTTTCGGCCGATTCAATCACATTGGGTATGCCGATATTGCGCTGGTTCCGCAACAGAGCGATTTTATTTAGATTGACGCTGAGCTTGGTCATTTTTCGAGCCCTCGGAAAACCTGCGCAACTATATCGCGGTGAGAGCTTCTGTCAAGTAAATTAAGCAGGCAAAAAAATTGTAAGTTTTTAGCTGGTAATTCGTCGTGCATAGTCGAAATAGAATGTCGGAAAAAACCCCATTTTTGCAATAATTTGTTGATTTACTCTGCATTTGTGATATACTATGTGGCGGTACCGAGCAAATCAATTTGGCAGGAATGGGACGAAGTGTTATGTTGAGCAGAAAAATATGAGGTTTTGTGTACGCGCAGCAGCGTAGCTGAGCGGGACTTAAATTGGAGAAAAACAGAAAAAAGGAGACATATAATGAAGAGGATTTTGCTTTCAGTGCTTGTTTTGCTTGTTCTGTTGTGGAGCAGCGGTTCGGCCTTGGCCGGGGCAAAAGGTAAAGGCAAAGGTGCAGGCGGACAGAAAAAAGAGGTAAAGAAGGTTCAGGACAAGGTCAGAAGCCGGGAGAAAAATAAAGCTGTCGAAAAGGCCGGTGGAGAGAGCAAAGGCGAAGTTGAGGCTGAGAAAAAGGGTAAAGGCCGAGTCAAGACAGAAGAAAAGAAAGCCGGCCAAGATAAAGCCAAAGTCAAAGAGTTGGAAAAGGAAGCCGGTAAAGGTAAAGTCAAGCCTGCAGAAAAGGAAGACGGCAAAGGCAAGGAGCATCAGCAACAACTCAAAGCGCTACAGAAGCAAATGATTCGTGAAGAAGCGAAACATCGGCAGCGCCAGGCCCGATTGGAACGAATCAAGCAATTGGCTGCCAAGGCAGGTAAGAATGACATCCTTGAACGGGTCAACAAGCTTCAAGCAAAAGAACGACAGCGTTATGAGCGTAAGCTGAATCATATGCGAGAAAGAGTGACACAGATTCAGCAGCTTGGTGCAAAGACTCCAGGCAAAGATGTTCAAAAAGCCGTCGAGAAAGACGCTGCCAGGGAAAAGGGAAAGGTAAAAACCGAACCTGAAAAAGCAAGGGAAAAACTTAGGGCTGAAGTAGAGAAAGTCAAAACCGAAGCTGAAAAAGCAAAGGAAAAACTTGAGGCCGAAAAGGCTAAAAAACAGGCAGAAAAATCCGAAGAATAAAATAAGTGAATCCGGCCGTGAGAATACTTGAGTTTTGAACTGGTCACAATAAAAGGATAGCCATTTAAAAGGAACATAAAAATGCTTCGAAAAGTATTAGTTATGATAGTCTTGGCAAGTATAAGCTTTTTTTGCATTAGCGGGTGTGACAAAGGTGCTGAACCCGAAGAGGAAGTCGTTAAGACCGAGGCTGAATACAGGGCTGAGGCGGAAGAGCAAATAAACGAAGATAATATGGCCGAAGAGCTTGAGAAGATTGAAAAAGCGCTGGAAAAGGAACTCAGCGAGGAGCCATAGCCGGCCGTGCTTTTGCCGCTCGCCTTGTCAAGAGCATCCCGGCCGAGGACTCGGCACAAAAAAGGATTAACCGCACCTGTGCCTGCGCAACCACAGATGCAGGCAGAGAACGCAGAGGAGGGGAAGTGAAATTCGAAGCGCGAAATACGAAACAAATATAAATGACCAAAAAATGAAATTCGAAAATAAGATTCTTCGCATAGTTTACTATTAAGCGCAGCGAAGTGCTCAGAATGATAAGAAGGGGTGAGAAAATTAGTTATGGCGATGGGAGAGAAAAATCTTAAAGAAGCGGTGCTCTGGGAGCCCTCGGCGGAGGATAAAAAGGTCCGGTGTAAGCTGTGTAACTGGCGATGTCTGATTGATGAGGGCAAATTAGGCCGATGCTGTGTTCGTAAAAATATAGACGGCACTTTGTATTCGCTAAATTATGATAAGGTTTGCTCGGCTAATCCGGACCCTATTGAGAAGAAGCCGTTGTTCCATTTTCAGCCTGGCTCTCGCAGCTTTTCTATCGCTACGATGGGTTGTAATTTTCGGTGTGAGTTTTGCCAGAACTGGCAGATAAGCCAGGCGGCTGTTGAGGATGGGCGAATCGACGGGCAGGCAATAAGCCCGGAGAGAATAGTCGAGGCGGCTGTGAGCGGCGGATGCAAGAGTATAGCTTATACCTATACTGAGCCGACGATTTTTATGGAGCTGTGCAACGATTGCGGGCGGCTGGCAAAGATGCGAGGTCTGACGAATGTTTTTGTTAGTAACGGATTTATGACCAAAGAGGCAATTGATTTTGCCGGCGATTGGCTGGACGGTATTAACGTTGACCTGAAATCGTTTAGTGAAGATTATTACAAGAGGTTGTGCAAGGCCCGACTGCAGCCGGTGCTTGACACGATTATCTATATTGCGAAAGAGACAAACATCTGGCTTGAGATTACTACTTTGCTCGTTCCGGACGAAAATGATTCCGACGATGAGTTGAAAAGACTTGCAGATTTTATCGTTTCTCGTGCAGGTGCCGATGTTCCCTGGCATATCAGCCGATTCCACCCGCAGTATAAGTATCTGGATTCGGGCCCTACCCCTGTAAGTAGTCTCGAACGCGCCGAAGAAATAGGCAAGACGGCGGGGCTGCATTACGTTTACTTAGGCAATGTGCCGGGTGCGAAATCGGAGAGTACTTTTTGCTATGAGTGTGGTCGATTGTTAATTGAACGCGTGGCTTACCATATATCGGCTAATCATATAACGAATTCCTGTTGTCCGGATTGTAGGACAAAGATTGCGGGATTCGAGCTGTGACATTACCTTCCTCGGCCTCGTCCATGTCTACCTGGCCCACCGTGTCCTCGTCGAAAACGGTGTGGGGGTTCGGGAATCATCTCGGGGGGGACGATAAGTTCAATTGAGCCGCCCTCAATTGACAAGGCTTTTCCATTGACGAGGGCGTCGGCGATTTTTTTGTGGGCGGATTCGAGGATTCTGCCGAAGGTCTGGCG
>Ga0209427_10007184_pt1 | contig 12624 bp, 11 predicted proteins | sample DeeMarSWOR136_30_FD_187465 | JGI IMG/M metagenome (GOLD analysis project Ga0209427, IMG submission 187465) | Marine sediment microbial communities from White Oak River estuary, North Carolina - WOR-1-36_30 (SPAdes) (version 2) | ecosystem: Environmental > Aquatic > Marine > Intertidal zone >... | reverse complement strand
TACACCGTCACCTTTACGGTTACTGACAACGGAACACCCGTTCAGAGCGATTCAGAACAAGTGACTATTACAGTATCGGCTGACGACTATCCGCCGGCAGTTCCAATGAACTTGCAGATAATAGGCGAATAATGCAGTAGAACCTGGGTAGCAAAAGGTGTATTTCGCGATTTTGGGTTTGACTACGTCGTCAAACCCAAAATCGCTTTCAGCGTCACTTAGCAAAGTGTCACATGGAGACTGATATACTCATCCTGAGTGCTCGGTCTATTTCGGTTGGCTGGCTCCTTGAAGCCGTTGGACTGCAGAGCTCATTGCCAGTTTCTATCTGTGCCGACATCTTTGGTCGAGCACCTGTTACTGAAAAACACTATAAATCATTAACTCGGCTCACCTCAGAGTCATTTTGATACCATTTTCATATCTATGCTCTGAGCTGTGTGTGATGGATCATTATCATGCACGCTGAAACGAGATAGTCCTCTGCCTCAACAAATGGTCCACAATTACCAGTCTCACCATGGCCTCGCAAACAGGAACGATCCTGGGTACGGCTGATACATCGTGTCTCCCTTTTACAGAGATCGTTGTCGGTTTCATATTGATATCCACCGTAGACTGTTCCTTTTCAATGGAGGAAATGGGCTTTACAGCAGCTCGCAACACAATGTCATCACCATTGGAAATACCTGCCAGGATACCACCGGAGCGGTTCGTTACAAATCCTTCGGGCGTGATTTCATCATTGCATTCAGAACCGAGTAGCCGGGCCGCCCCCAGGCCCACACCAATTTCAACGGCCTTCACAGCCCCTATACTCATAAGCGCCTTCGCAAGATCGGCATCAAGTTTATCAAATACAGGTTCCCCTAGTCCGGCAGGACACCCCTGAACCAGCACCTCTACGATCCCCCCGGCCGAATCTCCGGCCTTCTTAATCTCCATGATCCTTTCGTGTATTTGGTCTGCTGCATCCATGTCTGGCGTGAGAAACGGATTCTTGTCAATGACGTCAAGGGCCACCCGTTCCGCCCTGACCCCTGCCAACTCCAAGGTATAGGCCCTTACACTGATCTTCTCTCGGTCCAGCACCTTCCTGGCAATAGCGCCTGCTGCAACCCTTGCCGCTGTTTCCCTGCCAGAGGCCCTGCCCCCGCCCCTGTAATCGCGTATCCCGTATTTCTTTTGATAAGTGAAGTCTCCATGGCCTGGCCTGAAGACGTCTTTGATCCTCTCGTACGCTCTACTATCCACATCCTTGTTATAGATAAGGAGCGAGATAGGGGTTCCGGTAGTCACTCCTTGGAATGTGCCGGAAAGCAGTTCAACTTGATCCGGTTCCCTTCTTGAGGTACTTGAAGGTGCACCCTGCGGTCTTCTTCTATCAAGGTCTAGCTGAACGTCAGATTCGCCAAGAGGCAACTTAGGAGGACATCCGTCGATAATTACCCCTAGGGCCTTGCCATGGGATTCACCCCAGGTAGTCACCTTAAAGACCTGTCCGAACGTGTTGCCTGCCATTTATCCTCCATACTCTCCCAGTTTCTGGACGATCTCATCAAGAACCTGGTCGATGCTCTTAGATGTCGTATCCACAGAGAAATCCATGGCCCTTTGATACAAAGGCATCCTGAATTCCAAAACCTCTTCTATTTCCTTATATGGGTCCTTTCCGGTCAGGCTTGGTCTCTGTTGTTCGGTCTTTTCATCACTCCGCATTCGTTCCAGGATGGTCTGGGTTGTGGCCTCAAGTAAAACGACGATTCCTCTGTTCCTGAGATTCTCAACGTTTTCAGCGTCCAAGATGGCACCCCCACCCGCAGCAATTACGCAATCCTTACGGGACGATACCTCGCGGATCGCCTCCTTTTCCTTTGCCCGAAAAAAGGCCCAACCTTCCGTCGCCACCATATCACTAATCGGCCTTTTAACTTTTCCTTCGATGTAGTCATCCGTGTCACAAAATGCCTTTCCAAGCCTTTTGGAAAGTGCTATCCCCACGGATGTCTTGCCGGTGCCCCTATATCCAATCAGGACAATATTCATATCCTAGTTAAGGAGTTAAATAGTTAATTGGTTGAGTCGTTAGCCGGTCAACCGCTCAACTAATTGACGACTTGAGCATTTAACCAAGAGACTCTAGCTTTTCCCAAAAATCCGGAAACGATTTCTTGACACAACCAGGATCCTTAATCGAAACACCCTCTATGGCCAAGCCGGCTATGGCAAAACTCATGGCAATCCGGTGATCGCTGTAGCAGTCTATTTCAGCCCCGTGGGTGGCGATTCCCTGAACGACCATCTGATCTCCTATTTCTTCAGCCCGTGCACCGATCTTTCTAAGCTCACAGGTCAGGGCAGCAACCCTGTCCGATTCCTTCACCCTCAAATGCAATATGTTTTTCAGGGTGGTCTTTCCCTTCCTGAAGGCAGAGACCACAGCGAGTGCCGGGACCATGTCCGGCACGTCGTTCAAGTCGAAAGAAAGATCCTCATGGTTGGACAACGGCCCGGTTACCTGAACCCCTTCTTCAGATTTGGACACTCGGCACCCCATGGTCTCCAGGATCTCCAAGAAACGCAAATCCCCCTGAAGGGAGTGCGGGTTAATATTAGATATGTTTATGCTCTGGCCAAGGATGGCGGCAGCAGCCATAAAATAGGTGGCACTTGAGAGATCGCCCTCTATCACATATTCTTTTGGCTGATAGACTTGAGGTGCCTTAACATAAAAAAGTCTGTCTTCTGAAACCGATACCTCCACGCCAAAGTGTGCCATCACATCTATGGTCAGTTCTATATATGGCCAGGATGGAATCGGTGCACAAATCTCGATCTCGGTATCTTTTTCAGCATACGGCGCGGCCAGAAGGAGGGATGATACATACTGACTGCTGAGCCCCCTAGTCAAGCTTGTCCTGCCCCCTGGAAGCCCTGTTGCCCGGACCTCCACAGGGGGGCACCCGTTTCCTTCAACGCACAAAGCCTTAACCCCCATCTTGGTTAGGGCATCAACAAGAGGCTGGATCGGCCTTTGACGCATGCGGCTGTTGCCGTCAAGTACAAAAGTGCCATGTCCCAAAGAGGTGGTGCTGGTCAGAAATCGAAGCCCGGTTCCGTTGTTTCCAAGATAAAGATTCGAAGAAGGCGTAACGAGTTTACCGCCTGTCCCCCCCACAACAAGATCGTGGTGTTCTTGGGTAACGGTTGCGCCCAGCAACTTCAGCGCCTCTATCAAATGCCGGGTATCCTCCGAAATTAAGGCGTCTCTTATAACAGACCTGCCACCAGCCAGCGCAGAGGTGATCAGGGCCCTCTGGGTATAGCTCTTTGAACCGGGCACGCGGATCGTCGCATTGATATTCTTGATCGGTCTAATCTGCCTCATATTGTCGTCAACCTTTCATAAACCACCTCCCTCATCTCCTTGACCGGAGCCTCCCTACCTGTCCAAATAGTAAACTGTTCAGTCCCCTGATATACAAACATCTCAAAGCCGCTCGCCACCACGCATCCGGCTGCCTCTGCCTCCCTTAGGAGCATTGTCTGAAGGGGATTGTATATAACATCTGCGACCGCCTTGAATGTAGTTATCACATGCTTTGGTACAGGCATCTCGTCTTCTTTGGGATACATTCCTACTGGTGTGGTGTTGACCAAACAGTCCCCACGAACGCTTTCGATCTCAGAAAGGGGAACAAAAACAGAGTCAAATTCCTTGGCCAACGCGCCTCCCTGTTCCCCTGATCTGCTCACAACAACGGCTTTGCCCCCCCTGCTGGTTATGCCGAAAACCACAGCCCTTGCCGCCCCCCCGGCACCGAGCACCACAAACATATGACCTTCTATGGGAAGCAAGGTCTCAAGACACCTGACAGCCCCAACCCAGTCTGTGTTGGTACCTCGGACCCTCTCTTTCCCAAAGACCAACGTGTTGACCGCCCCGATCTTTTCGGCTGTATCATCAATTTCGTCGATGAGCCCAATGATCTGTGTCTTAAAGGGATGGGTCACGCTCGCACCCTTTATCCCAAGGGCTTTCATCCCGGCTACGGCTCCCTGGAGATCCTTCACTTCAAAAGGTAAGTAGATTGCGTCTATGCCAAGAAGCGTAAATGCGGCATTGTGCATTAGGGGACTCATGCTGTGTGCTACGGGATTTCCCAGAATGCCATAAACTGAGGTCTTTGCGCTCAGTGCGCCTGGGTTGCTGTGACCCGCCGATTCCACTGGCGGTTCACCTTCATCGCCGGTCATAGCGGACTGGAGTCTTCTCGAAACCGACATAATCTCGGAAAATATTCTGTTCATCTCTGAAGTTCTTATCGGCCCCGGGTTGTGTTTGGCCAGATACCCGTATATCGCCTCTTCCCGGCCAGGGTCATAGATACTCAGCCCGTTTTGGACCTTGAGTTTGCCGATCTGAACAGAAACATCTGCGCGCTCGTTAAGAAGCTTTAGGAGTGCCACATCAAGATCTTCGATCTTGCGCCTCAGCCTGTTTAATGAATCTTTACTCATCCCTGAAGTTCCTCAATGGCCTCCACCACAACACCTGAGGGAACCTCAGGTGTCACAAAGGGAACACCTATTTTTTTTACCAGCACAAAATGCAGTTGTCCACCGACGGCCTTTTTGTCCGTTGCCATGAAGTCCAAAATTCGTGCCGTCTCTAAGCCTGCCGGAATCTTAGTGGGCAGTTCGTAGTGTTTGATCAAATCAACGATCTTTGTGTAAGGGGCCGTATCCAGGTAATCGAGCCTATGCGAAATATTTGCAGCCCCCACTATCCCTATGGAGACAGCCTCTCCATGAGAAAGGCCGAAGCCCGACGCAGCCTCCAGTGCATGCCCCAGGGTATGGCCAAAATTGAGAATGCGCCTCAAGCCGAGTTCTTTTTCATCCATCTCCACAATATCTGCCTTTATCTTGCAGGAACGCCCAACCAAGCTTTCCATCAGAGAAGGCTTGCGCTTCTTAATCCCATCGCTTTCTTGTTCGAGGAATTCGAAGAGGTTATGATCGGCTATTATGCTGTATTTGATGATCTCTGCCAACCCGTTTACAAGATCCTTCTCCGAAAGCGTCTTTAGGAAAGACAGCCCTATATAAACGGCCTTTGGCTGATAGAAAGTTCCCAATAGATTCTTGCCCTCTGGGAGATCCACCCCGGTCTTGCCGCCTACGCTGCTGTCCACCTGGGCAAGAAGGGTTGTGGGAATCTGGATGTACGGGATTGACCTCATGTATATGGATGCAACAAAGCCGGCCACATCTCCGACTACCCCGCCACCCAGGGCAATAAGCAGCGATTTCCGGCTGACCTTCAGCCTGATGAGTTGTCTAGCTACGTCAAGAACGGTGTCGAGAGATTTCGATGATTCACCGGCAGGTATTTCAACAACGTCAACAGGGATGGAGGTCTGCTCGAACCTTTCCGTCACCATCTTCCCGTATAGAGGGTTGACATTTGAATCCGTAATGATCACGTACCGATCCACATGATTCTTGACCTTGGTGATCACTCCCACAGGGTCCACGATATCTTCATCAATGAAAATTTCATAGGAGTCCTTGCAGGACGTTTCCAGATTCACTCTAATGCGTTCCATATTATTATGCATACCCTTTTCTGACGATTTTTGCAATCGATTCAATTTCATCCATGAGCTTAGAGAATTTTTCAGGCTTGAGGGACTGGGGTCCATCTGATAGGGCGTGCTGCGGGTCCGGATGAACTTCTATTAACAGGCCATCGGCCCCAACCGCCACGGCGGCCTTGGCCAGGGGTAGTACGAACTTCCACTGGCCGATGGCGTGGCTGGGATCAACAATGACCGGCAGGTGGGTCTTATCCTTGAGCACTGGCACCGCGCTTATATCAAGGGTGTTGCGCATGGCGGTTTCAAAGGTGCGAATGCCCCGCTCGCAAAGTATGACATTATCGTTGCCGGATGCCAATATGTATTCAGCAGACATGAGTAGCTCTTCCAGCGTGGTCATCATTCCTCTTTTCAAGAGTACCGGTTTTTTCGCCTGCCCCACGGCCTTGAGCAGTGCAAAGTTCTGGGTGTTTCTGGCGCCCACTTGAAGCACGTCTGCATAACTCTCAATAAGCTCTATGTCCGAGGCTCGCATGACCTCGGTAACTACAGGTAGCCCAGTCTTCTCCCGTGCCTTGGCAAGGATCTTCAGGCCCTCTTCTCCTAGCCCCTGAAAACTGTAGGGAGACGTCCTTGGTTTAAAGGCCCCTCCTCTGAGCATAGAGGCCCCTGCCTTCTTCACAACATAGGCTGACTCCATCAGCTGCTCTTCACTCTCCACAGCACAGGGTCCTGCTATGACCACGAATTCTGGGCCGCCTATCTCCACATCGCCTACCTTGATCACGGTGTTACCTTCCTTGGTTTCCCGGCTTGCAAGCTTGTAAGGCTGTAAGATCGGCATCACCTTTTCGACGCCCGGCATGTTTTCTGCGGCCTTCAATGCCACCTTTCCACGCTCGTCACCAACCGCACCGATAATGGTTCTTTCCACGCCTTTTGACACATGGGCCTTGTACCCAACCGATTCTATCCACTTGATGATGTTATCAAGCTCCTGTTGATCGGCCTTGCTCTTCATGACAATAATCATCGGTCAACCTCCTCTGCAAAAATATTAAAGGCCGCGGTGATCTTTGCCTCCGCGGCCCTTTACCCAAAAACAAAAAAGCCGGGGGCATGGTATCTGGCCTGCCCCCGGCTTGGAATTTTTATGGTTTATTTCTACCTAACGCATACTCCTTTCAAGCCCTGGGCAGACCTGTCCGAGATACCAATAATAATAGTAGCAAAAAAATGCCCCCATCTCCGCCCGCCTTGTAATTTCCATATAATTTGTATGTCTTTCTTCTCTGAAGGCGAATGCCACGTTTTTTCCTTGGTGTCAAGAAAAAAATCGCCCCCTCATTTCCCTCAGGGACGTAATAGGCCCTGGACACTTTTCATAGATTCGTGGAGCGTAAGCATGGCGCTGTCCAGGTCATCTTCCCTTAATCGGCAGCGTGTCAGCGCCTCTTTGATTTTTCTAAAGCTCCAAGTGTCCGCGCCCATGGTCCCGCCGATCAAAAAATACGCCTGGTCTGCAAGGAAAACCAGGGGCGTGGAAATATCCTCAATAGGGGCTTTCTCAAATTGGTGATGGAGGGATATGGGGCTGGCGATCGATGCTGGGATACCCCATTCTTGAGCCATTTCCCCACCAACCTGGGCGTGATCCATGCCTAGAACCTCCCTCTCTGCCATAACAAAAGAATACTTCTTGTGGGTAACCAACTGCGTGATTTCATTGTATTTGTCCCTAACAAACGAACTGAGAACCACCTTGCCGATGTCGTGCAAGAGACCCGCCGTAAAAACGGTAGATGTTTCTTCCAGTTCTATCCTTTCCCCCAAAATGCGGCACATGAGTGCTGTGGAGACTGAATGACTCAGTAGATCCTCTCCTTTGAGGCCATAACCGGTATACTCTCCGCGGAAATAGCTCAAAGACCCGCTTAGGAACAGCATGTCCATTATGGCTTTCGTACCCAGATAGGCCACGGCCTGCTTAAGCGAGGTGACTTTGGCCCGGAGTCCGAAATAGGCGGAATTGGCAAATCGCAGGATGTTGGCAGTGATGCTTTGGTCGTACTGGATAATGTTGACTAGGTCCTGGGCAGAACTGTCCGAATCCTTGATGACCTTGATGGCCTTTAACGCGGTTTCCGGAAAAGGGGGGAGGCCTTTAATGGTATAGAGAATTTCTTCTTTTTTCATTAAATAACAGACCTTTCACAACAAACCAGAAAAACAAGCCGTCTATCTTGGATTTTGGCCAGCTCATGCGAGCTGAAAACTGCCCAATTCATTTTCCGATACCATACTTCGCTTGTGTGGGGTCGGGTTTTATACCCGACCGGGATTGCTTTACAAATATATATGATAGGAAAAGACCGGTGGTGTGTCAATCATAAAAGCATTGGGATCCTTATCCGGTAAACCGAAAATCGTATGATTGACTCGGCAACCTTTTTCCTATAACCTAACCAGGACAATCTGGAAAAAAACATCAAATTTGAACATATTTCTTATAGGATGAGCAAGTGAATTCTCAAGCGATTGGTGAGGCCATTTTGGACGAAAATCGAAACCTCCTGGCAAGGGTGTCAAAGGAGGAGGTGGATCATCTAATCGAAGAGATCGACAAGGCAGGCAGGATTTTCTGCGCTGCCCAGGGAAGGTCCGGATACATCCTGCGCTGTTTTTGCATGCGGCTAATGCAATTCGGATATCAGGCCTTCTTTGTTGGTGAAACTATAACCCCCAGGATCGGCAAAGAGGACATGCTCATTGTGCTTTCCGGTTCCGGGCAAACCACTTTGACACAAGAATGGGTCAGAGTAGCCAGGCAGCGGGGAGCAACGACTTTTGGCGTAATAGGGATTGAAGATTCCCCGATCGGAAGAGCCATCGATTACAGCCTCTCTCTTCCAGCGGGGTCAAGGCTGGAATTTTCCAAGGAATTTTACTCCATCCAACCCCCGGGGTCTTTGTTTGAGCAGGCGGCCTTTGTCTTCCTGGAAACAATCGTGCTGGCATTGTACCAAAGGCAGGGAGGTGATCCTCAGGCTTTGCTGGAGCGGCATGCGAACTTAGAGTGATCGTAAGTGCTTTGCAGTTTGAAGTAACCGCTAAGCATGATTTTGGATTATCGAAAATCCGCAATGGAAGTAGGGTGTGTCAATGAAACCTGTTCTACAACTGGCCCTCGATTTTGTTGATCTAAAGCGGGCTGTAAGGAATGCACAGGCCGGAGTGGCTGGAGGCGTGGATTGGCTTGAAGTCGGCACCCCCTTGATCAAGAGCGAGGGGGTCCAAGCTGTGCGGGAACTGAGGAGATTGTTTCCCCATGTGACCATCGTTGCCGACATGAAAATTATGGATGCAGGCCGCATCGAGGTTGAAACCGCGGCCAAGGCGGGAGCCAACATCGTTGATGTCCTTGGTGCTGCCAGTGACGCCACGATTCGCGAGTGCATTCAGGCAGGAAAAAACTACGGGGCCAAAATCGTAGTGGACCTGATTGCAGTCAAAGACCCTGTGCCTCGGGCAAAACAGGTTGAGGATTTTGGAGCCGATTACATCACAGTCCATTGTTCCATAGACGAACAAATGGAGGGCAAAGACCCATTTGAAACCCTGCGCAGGGTGGCCGAGGCTGTTTCTGTGCCCGCAGGAGTGGCTGGAGGGATTAACTCTGAAACAGCGTCCCGCGCACTGGAAGCAGGGGCATCGGTCGTTATCGTGGGCGGAGCGATTACAAAGGCAGCTGATCCCACGGAGGCGGCCCAAAACATAAAGAAGGCCATGGAGCAAATGATCGCCATCCCTACGAAGCTTTTTAGAAGGGGCTCCGAGGCAGAAATTCGAGGCATCCTCGAGCAGGTTTCAGCAGCGAACCTGTCAGATGCCTTGCACAGGGGTGGCGTCATGGAGGGGATACACCCTCTATTTCAAGGGATCACCATGGCAGGTAGGGCCGTGACAGTCAGGACCTATCCAGGCGACTGGGCCAAACCTGTTGAAGCAATTGATATTGCTGAAAAGGGAGATGTGATCGTAGTTGATGCAGGCGGGGTTGGCCCAGCTATCTGGGGAGAGTTAGCCACACATTCTGCACTGCAGAGAGGGGTGGCAGGAGTAGTCGTAGACGGCGCCATCCGCGATACCTACGATATTGCCCAGATGAAGTTTCCCGCCTTTACAAGATTGATCATGCCCAATGCCGGCGAGCCGAAGGGTTTCGGAGAGATCGGTGTCCCTGTAACGGTGGGCAGCCGCAGGGTGGAAAATGGCGACTGGATTCTCGGGGATGATGACGGGGTCGTGGTTCTGCCAAGGTCAATGGCTACTGAATATGCCAACCGCAGCATGGACGTGTTAGAAAGAGAGAACCGAATCCGTGAAGAAATAAAGGAGGGCAGCACACTTAGTAAGGTAACAGAACTTCTGCGCTGGGAGAAAAAATAAGAGGAGCCACCTCTCAATTCCCTTTTCTTTGTCTGAGTCGACGGGCTTTTTCCCGGGCAGCCCTAACCATCCACAAAGTCAAAAAATAGCCTGCTACGCCAACAACTATGCCGGACAGGGTACCGCCCACCATTAAGGAGAGAAAGACGCTCTTGCTGGAATGCCACAATGTTTCCCACGAAGGGTTTGAAAAGAACGGGGCATTTAGTGGATAACCAAGCAGCTTTGCGCCTGCCATGTAATTGAATCCGTAAATAAAGGGTGCGGTGACCGGATTGGTAAGCCACACGGTCGCGGCCGCTGCGATCTTGTTGATCCTGAAAAAGGCCGCAACTGGCACGGCCAATAAAGTCTGGATGCCCATCGTTGGGGTCATGGCCACAAAGAAGCCTACCGCTGCCCCCCAAGCGACCTCCTCAGGGCTCCCGTGAAGGCGGATGAAACGATCATAAAAATACCGAACAAATCCCCTGATGCTGCCACGTGGAGGGTTTGGAGTTTCCGACCTCTGCTCAGTAGGACATTCTTCTTCTCGCACAAGCCTCTTCCTGAAAATCTTCTGGATTCTTGCCGGCTCTAACGAGGCCCCCGGCCCCGACTGCCATGTCTCCACTTCCCTATCCAAATCTTCACCCAAAAACAAGAAAAATGGCCTGTCCCGTACCGGATACGTAAGCGTCCGGCCCCCCGTCTCCGGCGGATCAGCTTTCAGCTATGCAATGGCACCTATACTTCCGGTTTGTGAAGCAGGGTCCCTGCCCATGCCTGATCCACAGAGCATGCCATTTCGATGGCCCTACTCTGGACGTATGGAAGCAAAATGGAATCCTTATGGGTCTGACAAAAGCCTGATAATATAAGCCACCCACCCGGTGCAACGGCCCGCCACAAGGTCTTGCATGCCCTCACATGTAAAGTGGGAACCAGGTTGGCCAGCACCAGGCAGAACGGCCCTTGAGCACACGAAAGCTCACCCAGGGCCAAAAATACCTTGGATCCTGGTCCCCGGTTGTGCCTGAGGTTGCCCAGGGTGGCATCTATGGCTCGAGGATCAACGTCCACGGCAAGAACCTTGAAACCACCGAGGGTTGCTGCAGCCAGGGCCAGCACCCCGCTGCCGCAGCCAGCATACAGCACCCATCCTTCAACGACAGGAGGCGGACCATATTGACCACTGAGGAGTTCATCCAGCAGCCGTAACGCAAGACGCGTACTCGGATGGTTTCCATCGCCAAAGGCCTCCTGTGGATCAATAAGGAGTACCTTCCGACATTGACCACCGTGCACGGGCTGACAGGGGTGGGCTACGGCAAGACGCGGGGAAACATTTACAGGTCGAAGCTGCTCATGCAAGGCACCAGAAGGCTCATCGGCCTCAACAACCCGGAGATCTACGGCCAAGGGCTCTGAAAGCAGATGTCTTGCTTCGACCCTCCGAAGGGCCTCTTCTATCTTTGAGATGATACGGTCAACCCTGGCATTCATCACCACAGCCGCCTTAAGAAGACAGGGGCCACTCTCCTTTCTCTGATTTTGCCACATCCGTGAAGGGACAACTTTGCTCAGGACTGCGCTCACAACCTCTTCCATTTCGTTGGGCACCTTCACTGTCACTTTCAGCCAAGATTGACCTTTACGAACTGCCATTGCGTTGCCTCGAGCTCATAGTTAGTGCCCATCCACAAACGGCATCTTTTGCCCCGATACCGCGTTCTCCGCAGGTTTCTATCCTCAACGTAGCGCTGCTACGCCTGCGGTAAAAACCTTTGTGCGGCCTTGTCTCTGGACAAAATCTACCATTTCTGGACGGACACTAGTTATCAAAAGCCGGATCAAAAGAAAACAGGTATCTTCACCGCAAATTCGATTTCCAAGTCATCCTTGTCGTCGGACTTATTCAGCTTATCAGTAGATCGTTACCAGAAAGACTGTAATTATGTGGAATTATTGACTAGGGTGTCTTTGTTGAATAACCCGAAGGTTCAGGAATGGCCTTGATGTGCGGTGACAAAATGACATCGCCTGATAGCGTCCCCTTGAAACGAAAAAGGCAAGCTATGTTTTCATGCTACCGAAGCATGCGGACCTTCATGCCGCCAGATTGCAGGCTGTTTTCGTGATTCGTTTTAAGCTTGTTGGCCCGGAACCTAGTGTCATGTCCCGGAAATAAGTTTCAAAATCTAAGTACTACAGTGGTCCCAGTCCAAAGCCATTTGGCTCGCTCCGCGAGCTCGCAAAAGGCCTTGGACATGTCCCAATTATGGAAGGTGTTTCTGGGACACGACACTAGAGCCGCGGCAAATATCACACGAGCGGTTGATTTTCCACCAGGTTCCAGATCCCGCAAGGGCAAGCTCCTGCACAAAACCCGCATCCAATGCATTTATCGGCGTCCACTACCATCTCAAAGGCTTCATTGCCGTTTTCCTGTTTGGAAATCGCCCCTTGAGGACAGATGGTGATGCAGATTCCACAGTCCCGACAAGCCCCACAAGAGGAGCACTGTTCGGCACATTCTTGAATGTCATGAAACCGCATCAGCCGAGGATCAAAGTATTCCAACTTTACGCGT
>Ga0209427_10007183_pt1 | contig 12625 bp, 8 predicted proteins | sample DeeMarSWOR136_30_FD_187465 | JGI IMG/M metagenome (GOLD analysis project Ga0209427, IMG submission 187465) | Marine sediment microbial communities from White Oak River estuary, North Carolina - WOR-1-36_30 (SPAdes) (version 2) | ecosystem: Environmental > Aquatic > Marine > Intertidal zone >... | reverse complement strand
AGTATTTACAGAAACGGATATTAAGAGTCACTGGTAGAAGAGGACCGGGAGAATATGTTCGAATCAAGAGATCAGAATTCTATAAAGAATTAGAAGAACTCAGAAAACAGACGAGAAGAATACCCTTTCACCAACGCTCCACATTTATCTGTCCAAGGAAGATAAAAGACGAAGAATTTGAGACTCTAGAAATTCCTCAGTCTGTAATGCAGATGCTCTCAGATGAATTCAGCACAGCACCCCAGAACATTGATGCTGTCGTGATGATTGCTGATACAGAGAAAACACTGCTTTCCTTATGGTTTCCTCATCCCACAGAGAAAATAGCAAAAATCTTTCTTGAAATTGACTACATGCCTAAATCTCTCTCTGCAATTGCCACATTTCTTTCTAGAAAAGGAGTTGATCTTTTAGAGACTGATTTGAACCTTCTTGCTGTAGGAGACAAGTGCGTCTGGAAAGTAGTGGCAAACATCAATGGAAATGTGGAATATCCCTGTGCATATTCTGACTGTCGTTCTATTGAAGAACTTGAGAAGAGGCTTGTGGCGGACATGAAAAAAGCTGGAATAAAGGCTTTCAGGGGAATAAATTACTCAAGCGAAGTGGGAAATTGGGCACGAAAACCAATTTGGAATCTTCCACAAGAAAGAGAAGTTGTTATTGAGCGTGGGCAAAGAGAAAAGGCAGAAGGGTTTCTCCAGAAATTCTTCAACAGTTTTGGCAGTGAGGTCAGAGCTGTCCTACCCTACATGGATAAAACAACCTTCGATTACCTTGATCAAATCCCAAAATGTTGTGGTATCAAAGTGATCACCTCCATTGTCAAAGATAGAAAGAAATGCCTGGAGAAAGTAGACGAACTGGTAAAAGATCGTCCATTTCTAGAAATCCTTGAATTGGCATTGAAATCAGAGGACGACCACTTTACTCCATTGGAACATACACGATGGGTGTGTGACAAAAATCTCTTTGTGGTCTTGGATACGGATTTAAAGAAAAGCTCTCTGAGTAGCAGGGATTATTCTATCGAAGTTAAGGAAACGAGCAATTGTGGTGGGAGAATAGAGAAATTTGAGAAACGATGGAGTCAAGAAATATCTGATTTAGAGAGAGAAATCGGAACGACTGTTATTAGGAAATACTTCTATTGTTCTGACTCTGCATGATAGATTTTTACAGAAATTAAGAATACTACTATCCTCTCTTTCCCCAATTGAGTGTTTGTTGTTACACGTGTAACATTGAATTCTCACCAGAAGGGTGCACATTCAATAATTACAGAGAAATCAGGAGGCTCACCCAGTGGGGGTTAACCACTCTTCAAAGGTAATATCTCTCAAATCATCAAAGTTCTTACCCTCAGGAACAATCTCTTTGGGTGGAACTACATACATGAACTGCGTCTGCGTCCAGGTAGGAACAAACCCTTTTCCATAACGAAAGATATTCTCTTCATCTTTCTTTAGAGGGTCACTCACATCCATAAGTACATAGATTTCCTTGTACTCTACTGGACAGGCGATATTCTCTATCTTCTCACAAACAAGTATACTCTGCGCCAGAGATTGAATTACATCAGTTTTTTCGTCCTCTCCTGAAATATAGCCTGAATCTTCCATTAACAACTTACAGCCCCTCTCAGGTATGCCCACAGCAATCCCTGAGTAGATTCGAACATGGTCATGGTCACACTTTTCGTCAGCATACAAAAAACCGGAGTACTCTGTAGAAGCTTCAAACACGTGGCAACCAGGATAAACTGGAAATCTTTTCAAGTATGTCTCAGTCACTTTCAACACAGAAGATAAATCATAAACAGGTATTTCTCGCTTGTAATACTGAATTGGTTTCACAAGAGGAAATTCTGGTCTGAGAATATCGATTCCAAGGATAGCTCCTGTCAGTTTTTCCTGGACAAAGGGATTAAAAAAGGATGTCAACGTTGAAAAATTGATCTGTGGTGGCTCTGTTCCATAGTGGGCTGCTATTCTCAACAAGTTTTCTCTTAACTCAGATATCTCAAGCTCATCTTCTTGTATACTATCGAGGCTAAAATGTCTCGAGTTGATGATCCCCATACACCCGCACACATCTCGTGTGCCATAGGTATAACCTGATACTGGTGAAAATTCCATTGTAACTACCTCATGTTTATTTCGTGCCCAAGGCTATAACCCTTTCTCAAATAGGCAGATGCAACAATTTTCAAGGGTCAATTGTGGTGTTCGAAATCTCTTTTCTTTAAATATCAAAAATTACATTGCAATTAACAGAAAGAACCTTTTTGTTACACGTGTAACAACTGAGAGAACCACTAAAGTCCAAAAACCCACTCAGACAGAAGATGTTCAATCAGGTTCAATATGTGGTTAAGCAATATAGTAATAGAAAGAGGATATTCCACTTTCATCCTAACAGGGCAATTGAAAAATACTATTGGAATCTAAAAAGGGAACAAAAAACTGTACTAATAAAATGAAAATTGAAAAGAGAACAAAAATCCTCAATAAATTTGTTTTGACTTCAGGAAATAGACAAAATACCTACTATGTTGATTATGGAGGAATTTGTCATGATAGTCTACGGTATATTTATATATTTGCGGGAAAAGGGAAGGAACACAAGAGGAGATAATAGAATAGATACGATAAGACAAAAGAGAAACCACTACAAAACCAATTAGCGGAGGTGAAGAAATGAATTCACAGGGACAGAGACTGATCAACAAAATTGCTCAAAAAGGTATCCCTGATACGTGGCAGAGATTTGGGCACATGCTTTCTAGGGATTCAGCCATATCCACCTTCATTGTGGAAGCAGTGGAGGAAGCTCGCCGTGAGAGAACCCCTGAATCCCAGGAAAAGGTCTTCACCCTCTTCGAAAGAAAGCTGAAGAACCTGGCTGAAGCTCGGAACCTAATCAGTAATGTGCTCCCCGAGTACGATGCTGCTCACACATGGGAAAACCTGGATGCTGCTCTCAGCAGGCTGGATACTGAAAGTCTCATTGAAGTTCTTGAAAAAGACTTCGGACTCCACCCTTACCCTGTTGTCTTGGAATCACTCAAAGCCAACTGGAAATACATGAGAGAGAACGGAGTGCGGGCCTTCTACGAGATGACTGACGAGTATCTTGCAAAAGTCGAACAGATCACCATAAATGCCCGAACATCGTTCCAGGATGAGATCAGAACTGGTTCAACTGAGCCGTACTGGCTTATTCATGTAGATCTCGTGTCTATTGAAGTACCGTGCCACTGCGACACCTGCAGAATCACTATCACGCCAATCATCCTGCTGATGGAAGAGCAACTTGAAGAGCAATATGTGACAGTATGAGCAATGAACCGTAGTGATGCATTTGATGAAGCGCAGTCCAGAATTCCACTGTGGTTCAAACGTATGAAATTTCCATTTTTCTTTTTATTTTTGATTAACATCAATTTTCAGCCTCATTTCTCACCTTTTCTTCATAGTTCCCCCTGGACGGGATTAGCAAAAAGTGCAGTGCCAAATGCTCTCAATATCCTCAAATACCACAAAAACGAACATGCAATTAATAAAGAGCGATTTATTGTTACACGTGTAACACTATTAAAAAAATGCCCACAGATTCGATAACTCCCCTGATTCTCTTTTCAATTTTGATTTTCCTTCTGGTTAACCCTTCGTATGTTTTTTCAGTACAAAGAGGGTGCACATTCCTAAAAAAGCAAACGCTACACCGCATACACTCGCTGCGGTAAGCCCCCGCCACTCGATAAATGCTCCCATAACCACTTGTAACACAATTATGCCACTGCTTGTCAGCGTACTAACCAATGAATTCATGGAAGCTCTAATACTACTGGGAACAAATGTATTCATGTACGCATGGAGCAGAGGAAGAAACCCACCATATCCAACCGCAATTTGTACCAACCCACACACAAAGGTGACTATTCCACTGGTGAAAAAGATAGTGGTAAATCCAGTAACAGCCACTGCAAAACAGAACAAGAGAACCACAACTTCCCCAACTTTTTTGCTGATCCTTCCTGTGACAAATGCTCCCAGTGCAGATCCTGCCATAAAGACCGCGTACAAATACCCTAGGTTCCCCTTTTGTATTCCCAATTCAAGTGCTGTGGGCTGCCAAATGAATCTGAAAACAGTGTAACAGGACAACATCAATACAAATGCTCCTGACAAAACCAAAAGAGGGTACGAATGTACGTAGTGATGGACAACCTCTTTAGGTAGACCAAACCACTTACCAGAAGGTTTTCCATAGTTATCAGGAATAGAAATGAACACAAAGACCGCTGTCAAAATAAAGAGGATACCGCTCGCATAATACAGTATCTCTAAAGGCCCCTTAAAAAAAAGACCGATAAGAACGCCTCCTGCTACCCCCCCAACTGATGCGGAAGCACTCCCGTCTCCAAAGACTTTGGCTGTCATATCACTTTTGTTCACCTTGATCAGTTCGTCTATAACCCACGAGAAAATTGATCCACTGATCTGGGCAGATCCAAACCCTACAAAAGAGGCTGCCGCAAAGAACATCCACAAATGGGTGCCCACACCATATACCAGCATACCCACACCATACAATACAATTCCAATGACATAAGCAGTTTTCCTGCCGTAGATATCGGCAAAATTCCCTGTGGGAAAATCCAGTACAGTAGCCACAAAGACAACGACACCCCATACTGCCCCCACCTCAGTGTAGGAGAGGCCCTTACCCAGCAAGTATATGGTAGCAATGCTGGCTGTCAACGCAGTAGCAACAGCAAATATGAATCGGACAATTATGTAGAAAGAATGAATCCGTTCTATCCAGAATTGATGAATTCGTGAACTCACGAGCATTCCCCCTTTTGTGTGTATGGAAAAGGTTGTGCCACGTGCCCAGCTTCCTGGTTTTCTACCCACAAAAATTTTAGAAATCCTCCTATTTTACGCATAACATCCACATATGAAACCCATGCTCGTACGTCACTACACATGTGCTGCTCTCCACTACTGAACTTATAACTTTTATGCATCAGTATCAAGAAGATTATCCCTTTTTGATAGTGCCTCATTTTTGTGAGGTGTTACCCTTATTTTTTTGCAGAATACTCTCCTTTGAGAGATAACCTCATCATGCTATTGGATTACATGTAATGCTGGTCAGCATATCTTTGTGTTTCTCTCACTTTTGTTACACGTGTAACATTTTGTTGTTTTTTTTAGTTATTTTCTAGGATTTCTGATATTTAAAGATATTTTAGATTTATGCGTCTGATTTTTGAATTCTCAGAACCTCAGAACGGGGTTGTCAAATTTTCGGTGGATAGAATCTCCTCGGGTTTACAGATTTTCTTTTTACAAATTGAATTGTTGGAAAAATGATATATTATCTGAGATGTTACACGTGTAACACATTGACCTCTAAAGACTTGACAACCCCCTCAGAACCGAAATCTTTATATACTCTTCTGGTGCTGTACATCTAGGTGATAAAAATGCTCAGAAGGGATTGCCTTCACAAGGATTAAACCAAAACGTGTTCAAGGTAGTTTTAACTGGGCAGCTTTTTCTCAAAGAATAATGAGGTGGTTTTATGGTAGAATTTAGTTTACCGCGAGGTACTATGGATTTTCTTCCCGAAGAAAAAGCTCAACGACGCTATGTGGAAGAAATTGTTAGAAAGACGTTTGAATCCTTTGGATTCCAGGAAATAGAAACACCCATATTTGAGGAGTTCGCTTTGTTGGCAGCGAGATCAGGAGAAGAGATCAGGGAGGGAATGTTCACCTTCGTGGCAGATGGTGTGGAGTATGGGCTGCGGCCAGAGATGACAGCTGCAGTGTGCCGCATGATCGTCACGGGGAAGCTGAACATGCCCAAACCCTACAAGTTCTACTACATTGGCCCCTGTTTCAGGTACGAGGAACCGCAAGCAAGCAGGTACAGACAGTTCTGGCAGGCAGGTATCGAATTAATGGGGAGTTCATCTCCTGCAGCAGATGCTGAAGTCATTACTGTGGGTGCCAAGACATTAGAGAACGCAGGTGTGACAGGGTACATATTGAAGGTAGGGAACATTGGCATTTTCAGAGGCATCTTAGAAGATGCAGGGTTTGACACAGAAGATCAGAACCGTATCATCGGGAATATAGATTCTATCATGTCGACCAGAGACAAATGTCAATTAATTGCTGAAAAAGAGGACCTAAAGGTAGAAGATGAGAGCTACATCAAAACCTACTTGAGTATGCTCTACGACATGCAGATGCAGTTGATCAGTGAAGGGATACAGTCTTCCTTTGGTGAGTACGAGGTCCTCCCTTCTGCGTTAGAGGAAATCCCTCAATGGACAAAAAAACTTCCTAAGGCATTGGAGGAAACCTACAGGGCAGTGTGGGTGGCAGATGGTATCCCTGAAGAGACAGCTGATTTACTGTTAAGAGTATCTAGGATCAGAGGACCCCGCAGTGAGGTCATGCCTCAAGCGAAAGAGTTGTTACAGGGAACAGCAGTGGAAAAATCACTGGAAGATCTCGATGAAGTCTTAACGTACTTGGAAGCTTTTGGTGTCACCAATTACGAGGTCGTCTTAGGCGTGGCCAGAGGGTTAGACTTTTATACGGGAACTGTGTTCGAGTTTGACTTTCCCTTGTTGGGTGCACAAAAACAGGTGTGCGGAGGAGGCCGCTACGACAAGCTAGTAGAAGAGTTCGGCGGACAGCCCACGCCTGCCACAGGGTATGCTTTCGGATTTGACAGAGTGGTGCAATCTCGACAGTTAGTAAAGGATATTCCTGTACCTGAGAAAGTGGACGTCTTCATAGCCACAGTAGATGGGAGTTTAGATAAAAAGGCTATAGAAATCTCACAAGAACTGCGAGAGAAAGGGTACAGAGCAGAGATTGAAATGACAGGAAGAGATCTAAAGGGACAGTTAGGGTACGCGTCAGAAATTGCTCGATACGCTGTTATTCTGGGTCCGAAAGAGTTAAAAGAAGGAAAGGTCATGCTCAAGAATCTGGAAACAGAAGAACAGACTCCTGTTCTTGTGGATGAACTGTCAGATGCACTGGGATGATACTATGGAAAAACCCATGATTAATCTGGTGATTGCAGGCCATGTGGACCACGGAAAGTCCACGCTGATAGGGCGATTATTTGAAGAGTTAGACTTAGTCTCCAAGAGTGAAAAGGATAAAGCAGAAAGAGATGCCAAAGATTTGGGAAAGGAAACCTTTAGGTACGCCTTCTTCATGGATACCAGTTTGGAAGAGAGAAAAAGAGGGTTAACCATTGAATTAGGGTTTAAACCCTTTGAGACTGAAAAGAAACGATTCAACATTATCGATGCTCCCGGCCATTCAGATTTCGTGAAGAACATGATCACGGGAGCTGCAGAAGCAGATGCTGGCGTTCTAGTGGTGGATGCACAAGACACCTTAGATAAGATCATGCCTCAGACCAAGGAGCACGCTATACTGATGTTGACACTGGGGGTGAACCAGTTAATCGTGGTGGTCAACAAAATGGATTTAGTGACCTACAGAAAGGATGCTTTTGAAGAGGTGCAAAGGAAAATTCAGGAGTTTCTCTCTTCTTTAGGGTTCGCTAAGATGGAGAAAATGCTGTACATACCAGTATCAGCGTTTTACGGGGAGAATATTGCGACAAAATCAGAAAAAATGGAATGGTATACGGGGTTAACCTTTTTGGAAGCGTTGGACACACTGGAGGAGCCTCTTCGGTTAGTGGATATGCCTTTTAGGATGCCAGTTTTGAGAACGTTCAGGTCGCGAGGTGTGGGGAAGGTTATTGTGGCTGGCAAGGTGGAGAGCGGACAAGTAGAAGATGGTGATACTATAGAGGTCGTCCCGTATGGGGGGAGTGGGAAGGTGTTATCTATTGAATGGCAGCATAAGCGGTTCAAGAAAGCTGAGCCAGGGTTTGATGTAGGGTTAGCGTTGTCGGGAGCAGTCAACAAGAGAGAAATCAAAAAAGGGTACATGGTGTGTAAACCTGAAGAATTGTCAGAGGTGGCAGAGAAATTTAAGGCGAGGATTATGGCATGGAACCGGTACATTGGAGAAGGGTATTGTCCCATTATTCACTGTCACCAAGCGGTGGTACCGGTTAAAATCGTCAAAGTAGAGAGCACCTTTGATATTACCACAGGTGAAGTTCTCTCTGAAGATACTAAGGGAGTCCCTCCAGGTCAGGGGGGTATAGTGTGGATTCAGCCGTTAAAACCGTTAGTGATTGAAAAAGCTTCGGAATTTCCACGGTTATCTCGGTTCGCGTTACGAGATGGAGTTACCACAGTGGCCGCAGGTATGTGTACTGATATTGTACCGAAGAAAGAAGAAAAGAGAAGGTCATTGTAGGGAAGGATTCGAAATTGGAATCCAGACAACTCGGACAGGTTATCCATTTATGAGAACTGCTATTTCAGAAAACTCATGAAACCACGTATCAAAGAAATTGTCTGGTTTCTCCTTCAAAAAAAGTAGAAGGTAAAAGAAGTAAGAAAAAATCTATTTCTTCTCCACTGCTGACTTCAACTTTTCGTACTCTTCCTTGGTGATTTTCCCTTGGGCATATCGTTTTTCAAGTGCTTTCATAACAATATCTTCTTCTGGTTTTGGTTTCTCCACTATTGACTTCAACTGTTTGTACTCTTCTTTAGTGATTGCTCCTTTAGCATACTGGACTTTGAGTGCTTCCAGAATAATGTCTCCTGGCTTGGCTGGAGCTTCTGCCGGTGGTATTTCTGGTGTGACTTCTACTACTGCTAGTTTTGGCCTGCGTTTACGCACGACAACGACCACCACGACCATCACTACTGCAGCCGCCCCTCCAACAATGACCAGCATCCTGTTTCTCTTGATTCGTGCAATTCCATTACTGCACAAAGTAATCTTCTCTTCACATGTTGCCACTTGATCAGAATCATTGTACTCTTCCCATTTACTCATGGACTGTTCGAATATGGATTTAGCCTTTTCATACCCTGCGGTACTAAAAGTACTTGGTGCTCTACTGAGGGCATCTTCTCCTCTCTGGAATAATAAGACAGCCTCGATCTTTGTGGTGCACTCTTTTGCTCTTCCCCTATATTGGATCTCCTCGTACAGCACTTTTGCTTTTTCAAACTCATCGACCGCTCTCTCGTACTCCTGGCTGTCAAATAGATCCGGAGCGTTATCAAAGGTTTCGTCAGCTTTTATTCCAATCTCACACGTTGCTAGGAAGCCATGAGCTTCTTCAATGCCTTCATCTGCTTCAGCATTTGGATAAGCCTCTTTGGATTCCTCGAATGCACCAACAGCTTCCTCAAATTTTGTTTTTGCCTCAGGAAACTGGTGATCCTCATACAGAGATACAGCTTCAGATAAAACGTTCTGTGCCTCTTCGTTCATGATCTTGTACTGTTTGTATGGTCCACCCAGTTCACCTAACCACTCCACTGCATTACGCAGCAAATCCAGGTTCTCCTCCTCCCCAAGAACTATCGTGTTCCAGAACGATGTTGCACCCCCAAAAAAGACTGCCCTTCCTCTGCCCACTTCCATGGCCAGAAGGATGTCAAAAGGACCTTCCTCCTCATCCGCATCTTTTGAGCCAAGATCTTCCTTGTCTGCCCATGAGCTCCCACTTGTCCTCGCCAGCACTTTCCCTGATTCGTAGCTTGATAGAGGTATTCCAAAGTTGAGAGCAATCCGATCGACACCCTTTGTGATTGGATGCTCCTCTATATCAATGACATAGAACTGGTGGTTATCACCAGCAAATGTCACTGCTTTGTTGTCAGCAATGACTGCTGTTTCTGAGTAGAAAAGAACATCAAATGCCTGTGCAATACTATTGTTGGGGTACTCAAAATCTCCCAATAAGAGCAGCCCCCCACCATTCTCCACGAATTTTCTGATAGCATCCATCTCTTCAGAGGTGTAATCCTCCTCAAATGACGCTATAACCAGTATATCGTACTCTCTCAATGTGGAATAGCTAAGCTCCCCCTCTTTTTTGATAAACACAGTAGCTACTTGCTCAAGTTCCAGCTTCGCAAACGCAAATCCCCAGGGTTCGAATATATTGTTAAAAGAATACCCCCAATCATAAACATCCCAAAAAAAATCGGGCAAATCAATCGTGCTGATCAAGAAATCTTGAATCAGTGGATCTATCTCAAACAGTCTCGACTCATCTACCAGTACCTTTATATCTTTACCTCTTACAATGCTCGCACTGCTCGCCAGGAGCACTGCCGCAACTGCAAAGACTACCATCTTTCTCATACTATCACCTTCTTACCTCCTCCATTCATTGAGAATGCTTTCCCATTCTATCTGTATGATAGATGTGCATCTTTCATCCTCAAAATATATAAGGTTTGGGTTAACTCACCAATAAATTTTCTTCCTGATTTTCTGAGAATTTCAGAGAATAGAAAAGTATATTGGCTTTCCGATTGTGTTTCTCCCATATTTGTTACACGTGTAACACTCGTGTCCTTTTAGTACTCTCAAACCTTTTGTGACAATAAAAAATTTTTACATTCCACTTCCTATTCTTTTTACACAGAAATTTCTGATATTTACGACAAGTTCGTGGTCAGTTCTCCCGAAAAATGTGAAAAAAACCTGTAGGTGTATTTGATAAAAAAAGGTTATCAAAACCCAAAAAAAGGGAAATCATTCTTTCTCCAATACTGACTTCAACTTTTCGTACTCTTCCTTGGTGATCTTCCCTTGGGCATACCGTTTTTTGAGTGCTTTCACAACAACGTCTTCTGATTCTGGTTTTCGTTTCTTCTCTGATATTGACTTCAGCTGTTCGTACTCTTCCTTTGTGATCTTCCCTTTGGCGTATTGGTTTTTGAGTGCTTTCACAACAACATCTTCTGATTCTGGCTTTCGTTTCTTCTCTGATATTGACTTCAACTTTTCGTACTCTTCCTTGGTGATCTTCCCTTTAACGTATTGGTTTTTGAGTGCTTTCACAACAACATCTTCTGTCACTCTTGGTTTGCGTGTGCGTACGACGATGATGACTACTGCAACTCCTATCACTACCACTGTTACAGCTACTCCAACAATGACCATCATCCTGTTTCTCTTAATTCGTGCAATTTCATCACTGCATAACGTGATCTTCTCGTCGCAGGCTAACACCTGGTCAGAATCGTTGTACTCTTCCCATTTACTCTTGGACTGTTCAAATATGGATTTGGCCTCTTCATACCCTGCAGGACTGAAAGTACTGGGTGCTGCAGTGAGGCCATCTTCTCCTTTCTGGAATAATGAGACCGCTTCCATCTTCGTGGTGCACTCTTTTGCTCTCTCAGTGTATTGGATCTCTTCGTACAGCACTTTTGCTTTCTCAAACTCCTCAATCGCCCTCTCGTATTCTTGGTTGTCAAATAGATCCAGGGCGTTACCAAAGGTTTCGTCAGCTCTTATACCAGTTTTACACTTTTCTATGTAATCATTAGCTTTTTCAATTCCTCCATCTGCTTCAAAATTTTCATAGATCTCGTTGGATTCCTCGAATATGCCAATGGCTTCCTCAAATTTCGTTTTTGCTTCAGAGAACTGGTGATCCCCGTACAGAGATACAGCTTCAGACAACATTTGCTGTGCCTGTTCGTTCATGGCCTTGGACTGTCTGTGTGGTCCACCAGGTTCACCCAGCCATTCTACAGCATTTTCCAGTAAATCCAGGTTTTGATGGCCGTACTCGTCTACTATCCAGTTGAAGAATGACCATGCACCTCCAAAAAAGACTGCTCTCCCCCTGCCTATTTCCATGGTCAGGAGAATATCAAAGGGACCTCTATCCTCACCGCCTTCCCTTGTGCCAATCCCCTCCCCTTTAACTTTGTCTGCCCACGATCCCGTACTGGTTTTAACCAGCACCTCCCCTGATTCGTAACTGGTAATAGGCACTCCCATGTTGAGAGCAATCCGGTTTACATCCTCTGTCACTGGATGGTCTTTAATATCAGTAATATAGAACTGGTGGTTGTCTTCAGTAAATATTTCACCCTTCTTGTCAGCAATAACCGCACTCTCTGGATCAAAAAGAACATCAAAAGTGCGTGCAATACTGTTGTTTGGTGATTCAAAATGCGCTAATAAGAGCAAGCCGCCGCCATTCTCCACGAATTGTTTGATAGCATCTACCTCTGCTGTACTGTAACTCTCTTCAAATGATGCAATGACCAAAACATCGTAGTCTCTGAGGACAGAGTAATCAAGCTCTCCTCCTTTTACAATATCTATGGAAGCTACTCTCCGAAGCTCCTTTGCAGCACTGCCAAACCCCCAGTCTTCATCATAGTTGTCAAAAGAGTACCTCCAGTCAGGAGTTCTGGACAAAAGAAGGGATAAGAATTTTTGAGCCAATTCATCTACAGAAGCTACCCTCGTCTCATCTACCAGTACTTTTATAGTGTCTTTGCTGTGTGCAACATCCACGTTGCTGAGGAGCAGTAGCACCGCAAATACAAGGGTTATTATCTTCCTCATTTTATCACCACCATTACAGATTCCTTCTATTCTACTACTGTCACCTTCTGCAATCCTTCATGAATTGTAAAGGGATAGAATTTATTGGTATTTCAG
>Ga0209427_10007182_pt1 | contig 12626 bp, 9 predicted proteins | sample DeeMarSWOR136_30_FD_187465 | JGI IMG/M metagenome (GOLD analysis project Ga0209427, IMG submission 187465) | Marine sediment microbial communities from White Oak River estuary, North Carolina - WOR-1-36_30 (SPAdes) (version 2) | ecosystem: Environmental > Aquatic > Marine > Intertidal zone >... | reverse complement strand
ATTAACGCGTCACTGCGCGAACTAGAGCGTGGTCTTATGATTGCCGACAGGAACTATTTTGAGGAAAGTGCCCGTTCACCGATACGGGAAAGAAGCCCCGAAGAACAGGGCATGATTTATATCCAGTACCAGAAAACATTACTGTCCGAAGCCGGGGTCAATGTTCCTGAAGAACTAATATTGAAAATCATGGACAGACTGCAACAGCTGTACGGTGGATTGACCTTCGCCATTTTTGATGACGTGCTTTCGACCCTGAAAGAACTAAAAAAGCAAAATTTCACAACGGGACTACTAACCAATCTCCCCAGCGGTATAGATTCTATCTGTGAAAACCTGGGAGTAAAGCCCTACCTTGACTTCATCGTTACCTCTGCAGAGGCAGGGGCTGATAAACCCAATCCAGCCATTTTCCGGCTCGCACTGGAACGAGCCGGGGTAAAGTCCAAAGAAGCAGTCCACATAGGCGACCAGTATCACCTTGATGTAATAGGTGCCAGAGGAGTTGGGATAAATACGATACTTCTCGACCGGTTTGATTTCTATCCCGACGTTAACGACTGCCCTCGAATTCAAAGCCTAACAGAGTTAGCCGAATACCTTCAGTAGATTCACTTCTCTACCGAGTAAATATTTGCCTACAGTCTATCAACTATTTTTTAAGTAGCGATTCCGGCATCTTCCACGGAGATTCTCCGGGCAGGGGCTGATCCTTAAAATCAGGATGGTCTGTCCTAATTCCCATGCTATGCTTGGCAGCTGCTTTGAACCGCTCCCAATCAGCCTGCTGATAAAGAACCATCTTCTGGGTTGCCAGAGACCCTTCAGCATGAATGCTAAGGACTCCATTAAAGGTAGAACCCTCCTGGATGACCATGTTAATGGCTCTAATCCTCTCCTCAGCCGAATACTGGGCATCTCCCTGTAGATATTTCTCAAGGTAAGGACGGGTTTCGGGGTTCTGCCAGTCTTTCATGGAAGGCATGGTAGCAGCGATCCCTCCGGTTATATCCTGAAGATACTTCATTGCCTCGTGCCACTGAGAGGCAAACCAGTATTTAGCGCAATTGGTATAAACCGGATTTGGCCGTGCCTGGCCTGTCTCGGGATCAACCGAACCGGCTAAAGCAGCAGCCCTGCCCAGAGCTTCGGTTACGGTAGCATACATGGCAAACCAAGCCAGCATGTCCTGGATACGAGTAGCATGTGTTAGCCCATTATATTCTGCCATCAGCATAGCCAGCCCGGCCAGGGCATCAAGCTGCGAAGATTTGTAGGTGGCAGCCGTGAGGCGATGGTAGCGGGCAAACGAGGTAGCTACTTCCCTGGTAAACTGCCATTCACCGGCCAGGAAAACCCTCTCCCAGGGAACAAAGACTTCGTCAAAGATTATCATGGGGTGTCCGCCACCATATGACCCGCCGGTTGCCATGAAAGTTACTCCCTTGGCATTACACGGTACGGCACAAGCCACAGCATAATCCTTGCCCGTTTCATTGTGGTTTCGAGAGGGGAGTAGTATCAGCTCATTGGAGATAATAGCCTGGCTGATGTGTAGCTTACAGCCGGTTATGATTATACCTTCATTGTTCCGGTCAACTATCCTGACGTAGAAATCTTTGTGTGCCTGTCTCGGGTCTTCGGCATGATACCTCCTGTGACCCTTGGGGTCACTTACCGCAGCGCATATGCTGGGGTCGTTTTTCTTGCACCACGCCCGGTATTGAGCCATGTTTTCGGCATAATGGGTCCCCAGTGCTGCATCCACCTGAGTAGTGCCATAGGCGACGCCATTCAGGCCATCAATACCGGTCAACCGGGAGCCTCCAGCCCCCAGGCGGCCCAATGTCTGCAGAATGTCTCTACGCCTTTGAAGATCCGCGGGAGTTTCAGGCACTTTAAAGGCGAAAGAAACCTCTTCTCCATCCTCCATCATGGTGAACAGCTCCCGGTGTTCAGGGAGTGTAGCCACGAAAAACTCTGCAGCAGCCCGCTCGACCGCACGCGTATATCGTGCCGGTACATCCTCAACCCTCTCTCCATCCTGATAGACTACCCTGCCATCCCTCAGGCTTTCAACATATTGTTCGGGTGTCCTTATCATAATAACCTCCTTTGTCCAAGTGCCTGTTGATATGTTATTTTTAATATTCTTCGCGCCACCACCTTGCTGTTTTCACATCGTGCCACCTCCCCTTTGTAATTCAGCGGTTGTAGTATAGCACCACCCAAATAAGACATCAAACCATAGTTTTACTATGGTATAATACCCTGCTCTTTAAACCGAACGATATCCTCCCAGGTATAACCGTTCTCGAGAAGGACCTCTTCGGTATGCTGGCTGAACTCAGGTGCCGGGGTTCTAATGGTAGCCGGTGTCTCGCTGAGATTAACCGGATTAGCGATTACCTCCATACGACCGTAAGTTGGGTGGTCGATGGGAACAAAGAAGTCGTTTGCCCTCGCTTGTGGGTCGTTAACGACCTCAATAAGGTTCTGTTTGAGAGAGTAAGGAAGCTCCTTCAGGAGCGGCCGCCACTCAGCCAGGGTCTTAGTTTTAAAGGCGTCTCTGAAAATACGATACAGGGCAGTGCAATTTTCGGTTCTAGCTTCGAAGGTATTAAATCGCGGGTCATCTTCCAGGTCTTCGCGACCAATAGCCCTGCAGAATCTCGACCAGTAAAGGTCGGGCTGAAGTATAACGAATGTCAGCTCACGGCCATCTTTTGTTTCATATAGCCCCGACAGTGGATTGGGGATATTTTCCCGAAAGAAATCACTGAGAGGAGCCATTGCTTCCCGAACTGCAGCCTGCAGCTCGGCACGACGTTTCAACTTCTCCTCGTCATCTTTGTAGCGGTCCAATGCCCAATCTTCACAATCTCTCCCGGTAACGAGGGTACCGGCAATATCGAAGCCCATCTGGTAGATGCCGATATGGAACAAAGACAGGTCTACCTCCTGTCCGATACCAGTCTTCTCACGGACATAGAGAGCCATCATTACACCGAAAGCCAGACCCAGTGCCGCCACATTGTCACCGAAGGCGGCGGTATATCCAGGGGTGGCTACTCCCTGAGCCTTCAGCCTGTGCGGGATTCCCGCCCGAGACCAGTAAGCGGTGGTATCATAGGCAGGGTCATCTTTACCAGGGCCTTTTTTACCATAGCCGGTTAGAGAACCATAGATCAGCCCAGGATTAATCTCATGGAGTGTATCGTACTGCAACCTGTACCTTTCCTTCTCGAACGGTCGCAGGTTGGTCACGAAAACATCGGCCTGTTCCACCATTTTATATAGTATCTGCTGACCACCCTCGTGGGCCAAATCCAGAGCCAAGCTCCTCTTATTGCGATTGAAGTTCTCCCAGTTGTAATTAATCTCGGATTCGACGCCATTGGTCCCCGTGCCCTGACCTTTCTGAAAAATCCTCCAGGAATCACCCCTTACCGGATGCTCTATATGAACTACATCAGCACCAAAGTCAGCCAAGTGACGGGCACACATTGGTACGGCGGCAACCTGCGATACATCCACCACCTTGATACCTTCAAGAGCATAAGCCATTTCTTCTTTCCTCCTAGGCTATCACTTTCTGCTGCTTAAATTGTGCTATATCCTCCCAGTTGTAACCAAGCTCAAGCAGGACTTCTTCAGTATGCTGGCTGAACTCGGGTGCTGGCGTCCTAATAGTTGCTGGATTCTCACTGAGTCTAATAGGATTAGCAAGTACCTCAAAACGTCCGTAAGTGGGATGGTCACAAGGAACGAAGTAATCGTTTGCCCTTGCCTGAGGGTCATTAATCACCTCACTGAGCTTCTGCCGTGGAGCGAAGGGAATACCAAATTTACTGAGGAGCGGTTTCAATTCATCCAGGGTATTACTGCTAAAGAATTCCCGGACAATGTGATACAGCTCCAGATGGTTCTCGATCCTAGATTCGTAGGAATTGAACCTGGGGTCATTCTCCAGGTCCGGGCGGTCAATTGCCTGACAGACCCTTGACCAGTAACGGTCAGGCTGAAGGACATTCAGGTGTATTATTCTCTCGTCTTTTGTGGTGTAATCTATTGCCAGCGGATTTGGGATATTCTCCCTGAATAGTTCTCGCAGACGATTGATGGCTGCTTCAGCTTCATACATCAGCTCCTGATGACGCTTCGCCAGTGCCTCATCCTGCTCGGCAAGCTGTTCAGGAACCAGGTCTTTGGAATCCACTCCTGTGACCAGAGCCCCGGCAATATCAAAGGAGAGCTGGTAAACCCCGATGTTAAACAGAGACAGGTCAACCTCCTGTCCTACCCCAGTCTTATCACGCATGTACAGGGCAGTCATTATTCCGCCAAACAAAGCGAGTCCAGCAACGGTATCCACTAAACCAACAGTAAAACCGATACCAGCTATACCGGAAAGCATATGGGCCATCCCCGCCCGATACCAGGCAGCGGTGTGGTCATAAGCAGGAGCATTTCTATCAGGACCTTTTTTACCGTAACCGGTGAGGGAGCCGTAGATAAGGCCGGGGTTCAGCTGGCGAAGGGTATCATATTCCACAGCGAACTTCTCCCGCTCCCATAAACGGAGGTTAGTAATAAAGATATCTGCGTTTTCTACCAGTTTATGAAGTATTTGCTGACCGGTCTTTTGAGAAAGGTCAAGGGTAATGCCTCTCTTGTTGCGGTTGTAGGTTTCCCAGCAATAGTTGATGTCCGAGGGAACACCAACATTACCTCCCGGAGTCCCTGCTTGAAAACTTCGCCAAGAATCGCCAGTTTGCGGATTTTCGACATGAATTACATCGGCGCCGAAGTCAGCCAAGTGCCGGGCGGCTATCGGTACGGCTACCACCTGTGACACATCGACTACCTTAATACCGTGAAGAGCGTGTGCCATGTGAGTTTTCCTTTCGTTAAGCTATTACTCCACCCTCCTTAAGTTTAGCGATGTCCTCCCAGGAGTAACCGTACTCAAGAAGAGCCTCTTCGGTGTGCTGACCGAACTCGGGGGCAGGCATCCTGACGGTGGCGGGGTTTTTACTCAGCAGGACCGGGTTCGCTACTGCTTCGATACGTCCGTGGGTAGGATGGTCATAGGCAACAAAACAGCCACTTTCCCTAGCCTGAGGGTCATTAACAGCAGCCTTGATACCCTGCATGGGGGCGTAGGGTATGCCCTCAAGGAGGGGTATCCACTCATCCAGGGTCTTGGTGAGGAAGGATTCAGTTATGGCCTGCCGCAGAGCAGCGGAGTGCTCAGCCCGACCCTCAGTGGAAGCGTACTTAGGATCATCGGCAAGATCGTCGCGGCTAATGGCCCGACAAAACTTCACCCAATAGCGGTCAGGCTGGAGGATAACGAAGACCAAGGACCTTAAGTCTTTGGTAATGTACATGCCGGTGAGCGGGCTCAAAGCTTTGCTTCCGTAGAAAGCCATAATCGGAGCTATCGCCGACATAGCATTGTTGACCATTTCCTGAGGTGGAGCTTCACGCCAGTCTTCGAAATCCATGCCGGTAGCCAACGCCCCAGCAATATCAAATGAATAGTGGTACAAGGCAGTGTGCAGGAGGGAAACATCCACTTCCTGACCGACACCAGTCTTGTCCCGTACGAAAAGGGCAACCATTACGCCATAGGCCAAAGCCAGACCGACTACGTTGTCACCGATAGCCGGTCGGTAACCATAAGTGGGTATACCAGGAAAGGATATCATGGAGGGTATGCCTGACCGGACCTGATAAGCGGTGGCATCGTAAGCAGGGAGGTTTTTATCGGGGCCCGTCTTACCATAGCCACTTACGTTACCAAAGATAATCCTCGGGTTGATACGGCTCAAGGTCTCGTATTCCAGCTTGAACCTCTCAAGCTCAAACAATCTGAGGTTAGTGAGGAATACGTCAGCCTGTTCCACCATCTTGTAGATAACATTGCGACCATCTTCCTGCGAGAGGTCAATGGTGACGCTTCTCTTGTTGCGGTTGAAGTTCTCCCAATTGTAGTTGAATTGGCAGGGGGCGCAGGCGCTCGCAGCCTCCTGGGCTGCCTGAAAGACTCGCCAAGAGTCACCGGTGGCAGGATTCTCGATGTGGAGCACATCGGCTCCGAAGTCGGCAAGGTGCCTGGCAGCCATGGGTACAGCAGCAACCTGCGATACATCCAAGACCTTGATTCCTTCAAGAGCGAGAGCCATTTCTTTTACCTCCTTTACCTTTTATCTGTCATGACAAATATATTCTGATTTTGGCACAAACCTGGACAGACTAAAACTTTCAGCAAGCTTTCTGGTGCAGTATGGTCAGGCAATACAGTGGGTCTAACACAGCATGCACTCGCGAGTTAATATAATTAGGAGTATAGCAATGGATGTAGGGAAAATCAAGCACAACGTGATGAAGATTCCGGAGAATTGCGGGGTGGTGTTGCCCAATGAAGCCAGTAAAAAGCGGTCGGTATTACATTGAAATGAGATAGGGATTTCAGCTATAATAAAGGGTCGACACGCTTAGTCGATAGTTCCTGTGGTGGGTGTAGCCTAGTGGTTAAGGCACCAGGTTGTGGCCCTGGAGATCGAGGGTTCGAATCCCTCCACTCACCCCATTTTTCACACTTATACCATTCTTTATCTATACTCGAGGACTGTTATTCACAACTCATTGACAACGGCAAGCTATGGCACTAGAATGCTATTGCGTGCGCCTATAGCTCAGCGGATAGAGCACTGGTCTTCGGAACCAGGTGTCGGGGGTTCGAATCCCTCTAGGCGCGTTTCTAACTGTTCTTTCCTGCCTATAGTCTGCCAAGCCCTAGCGTATTAAACGGGCAATTTCGTGGGTACGTCTGGCCAAGTCTGAAATTTTACATTCACTGAATCCACACACAGCACTGAAAAGACGGTCGTGCAGTACGCCTACCCATTTTTCAGGCAGGGCGCTGGCACCGAGCATCATCCCACAGACCGAACCCGCGGTGGCACCGTTGCAGTCAGTATCCCAGCCACCACGCACAGCGACTACGATACTTGTCTCGTAATTACGCTGAGCAAGCATCAGTGCCATCACGACGAGGGCGGCATTGTTGATGGTATGAACCGTGTGGTAGTGGCCATACTTTTCATTGATTTTCGTCCACACCTGTTCCCAATCAGACAGCTGCTTACTCCAGGTGACTGTGTCGCGAACAGCTTCAGCGAGACGACAGTTTGCGGGAATCTCGGAGAGGCCAATATTGATAACCTCTTCGACATCAGTGACTACAAACGCGGCGGCCAGAGTGGCGGCAACAAACATTTCTCCATAGATGCCATTCTTAACGTGGGAAATGCTGGCATCACGAAAGGCAAGCTCGGCGGCTTTCTCAGGCCAGCCGGGGGCTACATAGCCCCACATATCAGCGCGAATCTGGGCACCAATCCACTCACGGTAGGGATTACGATGTGTAGCTGATTCAGGGGGCAACAAATTGTTTACCAAGTTGCGGTAGGCCGCCCTCTCGGCGGTGTAAACGAGATAGTAGGGTAATCGGCTGAGCCAAGTATTAGCAACGTTGAGTGAGGTGAAGTCAGGCCCGTGGCGCTCCATTATATGTAGTCCCAGAATAGTGTAATCCATGTCATCATCACGAGCCATGTATTGAATCTGGCCACGGGTACATTCGGGGAGACGCGGCAGGCGTCCGTCAGGATGCCCTTCCACCAGAGGGATATAGTCATCCAGCGGTAATGCCTGAGCAAACTGAAGATAACTATCAATCTGTTCCTTATGCCAGCCCTCAATTGACTTACCCAAGGTGCAGCCAGCAGCTCGTCCGAGCCAAGCCCCATAGATAAGGTCAAATACCTGTGCATTGGTAAGATTCAATTCCAGACGGCGCGGTCCATCGGGGCGAAGGGTATGGATCTCGTCAAGGGTGGACGGTTCTACGTAGGGAAATGATTCAACAGGTCGCAGGCTTTCGAGGTCGTGCAGGATAGTGTACAGTTCAGTCCCTTGCAGAGCGTCGCTCTTCTCCAAGGCACGCTCAACACGCTTCTCAATTTCTCCCACTTCGCAACCTTCTTCCCGACGTTGTATAATCTCGTAGCGGACAAGATCGAGCAATTCTGGGGAAATTTCCACTTTAGTCTGTCCTCCATCAAACTCTAACAGTTATTTATTACTGGTTATCGTCGGTCGCAGATAGAAATATATCTATCTCGTTTGCTGAGGGCATAGAATTCTGGGCTCCCCTGATAGTAGCTGAGAGGGCTGCCGCTGCCGAGGCTCTACGCAAGGACTTTTTAACCGATATGCCGAACGACAGCGAGCTGGCAAAGACCCCGCAGAAACAGTCACCGGTTCCAACAGTGTCAACAACTTCGACGGGAAAGGCCTCTTGATAGTACGTTTCTTCAGCGGTGACGAGGAGTGAACCCTTTTCACCGAGGGTAACGACCACATTTCTTACTCCCCAGCCGAGGAGTTTGTTAGCGAGAACCTCACTATTGCCCTCACCGGTAATGGCTATCAACTCAGGTCTATTACAAATCAGGAAATCGACGGCTTCAAGGGTTGCCTGAGAAGGTTTCTGGTGACTGGCTGGTGCCATATTCCACAGAACCAGCATCTTTCGTTTCTTGCATTCCCGTATTACGGCTTCGGTAATCGGCTGGGGGATTTCATTCTGGAACAGGGATACTGCTGCGGTATGTTTAGGATATTCAGGAATAGTGACATCCTTCAGGTTAAACAGGAAATTAGCCCCAGGAGCGACAGCAATAATATTCTCGCCATTACTATCGACAATAATTTGAGCAATACCCGAATGAACACCTGCTTTGATGGTGATGTTTCGTATGACAACACCGGCTTTTTCAAGGCTAAGAATACGCTCCCTACCCAGGGAGTCATCACCGACACTGCCAAACATCTCGACCTCCGCTCCCGCCTGTGCCGCGGCTACTGCCTGATTGGCGCCTTTACCACCGGGAAATGACATGAACATGCCGCCAGTAACAGTTTCTCCCGGTGAAGGAAGAACGTCGACATATGTAACGAGGTCGGTATTAATGCTACCAAAGACCAATACTCTTCCCTTCAAATAAACCTCCTCACGTAGGATAGAACACCTTGTAGCGGTTAGCTCTGCACGGTCTGCATATATGGAGGTATACTGAGCATAATTAATTCATTCGACCTAGAGTAAACAAGCAGGCACAGTAGTTAACTCTACAGGCATTATCTATTTACTCATAGTGGCTGTAATAAGGGCATAGTCTTTACCCTTAAGATACCGAGGTAAGGACTATGCCCTCCAAGAAACCATTGTAGCTGGAGATACGAAATCTATAGCTCCAGCGCTTGAGCTACGCGCATCCGGTGGAAGTATGGATCCCCGAGATAAGAGTACAGTGTCTTGGCTTTTTTGCTGTAGAGGTAGAGAGGGTACTTCTTATCAACGCCGACACCGGCATGAACCTCATGACCCAGATGACCACACTCATGGAAAGCATCACTGGTGACGGCTTTAGCCAGCGATACTGCCTCATCCTGTTCCCGTTGAGGTTTATCGGTATCCATTTTCCACAATGCCTCGTAGGTAAGCCAGCGAGCTTTTTCCAGATGGTTGGCCTGACCGATAATATAACCCTGCACCCACTGGAAGGCAGCAATTGGCCGACCAAACTGGATTCTGGTCTGAGCGTACTCAATAGTCCTATCCAGTAAATGCTGGCAGCCGCCTACCATATAGGCACATAGAATAACGATAGCCCTGTTAAAGGGGTTATTAAGAGCCGACCAACCTTTATCCACCTCCCCCAGAACATTGGCGGCAGGAACTTCAACCGAGTTAAAGGTTACTTCATTTAGTTTCTCGCCAAGGAAACCTGACAGATTACGACTGGAGAGTCCTGCGGATTCCTTATCGACCAGGAAGAGAGTAATCCCGTCTGCCGGATTACTGCTTTCGCCAGTCCGGGCAACACATAGAAGCTGATTAGCAATCTGAGCATCATGAACAAAGCGTTTTGTCCCGTTGAGGACGAAACTACCACCATTTGGCGTTGCCGATAAGTGGATACATTCCGGTCCCCATCCATAATCAGGTTCGGTTAGAGCCAGGGTAAGTATCTTTTCTCCCTGCGCTATAGCAGGAAGTAGTTGCTTCTTTTGTTCATCTGTCCCAAGCTCATGAATGATTGAGCCACAGAGCATTGCCGAGGAGAAATAAGGACCGGGCAGGAGTGCCTGTCCCATTTCCTCGTAGATAACAGCAAGGTCGGTGAGAGTGCTATCCATGCCACCGTATTCCTCAGGAAAAATCATCCCAAGCCAACCGAGTTCGGCTATCTTACCCCAGAGGTCAGGTGAGAATCCGGTCTCACTTTCATCTATTTCTTTTACCGTGGTCCAGGGGCATTCCCGTTTTAGAAAATCCCGAGCCGTATTTCTTAGCATTTCCTGCGTTTCAGTTAGAGATAGGTCCATCAGACTATCATCCTCCTAAATTCATCCAATTAACCAGCGTTTCGTGCGGCACCCCTGCCGAGACCCAAACCACGAGACATCATAATCTGCTGGGTCTCAGGTGTACCGCCAATGTGGGTGACATCAGCCAGTCGGACCTGATGCTCCACTTCTCCTATCAGTATCTTCAACTCAGGGTCATCAATCAGGCAGTGGGGTCCCAAGATGTCCATAAAAGCCTTCCCTAACTGAGGAGAGAAGCGCTTGTTGTGGAGAGCGGTCTGGGTTCCGGTATAGCGTACTCTCGGTATCTGCCCCTGAGCCATAGCGAAGTTGCGTAATCCCCAGAGCCGGGTTACACGGTCTTCAATATAGAGCTGGACGAGGATGTCCTGGATAGCAGGGTCTTTGCTTATCGGCTGACCATTGCGTAGCGTTTTCTTGCAGTAATCAATGAACCTTAACACCAACGAGCCACGCTGGGGAATAATAACGCCTCCGCCGCCATGTTCTGCGGCCAGCGTTGCCTGAGTCACCAGCCACCCCTTGTTTTCCTCCCCGATTAGACATTCGGCAGGACAGCGCACATCCTCGCAGGTAACCTCCCACTTGCTGCCCTCGGCAGCGATAAGGTCAAGTGGAGTATAGGTGATGCCAGGGAGGTCTCCAGGTATAAAGAAGGCGCTAATATTCTCGTGGCGGGGAGCAGTGGGGTCAGTAACCGCCGGCCAGTAGAGGTAATCGGGATGAATCGGAGGCGGACTGTGACCAACAAACACCTTAGTTCCGTTGACGACGTAGACATCTCCGTCACGGACGGCGGTGCTCTTCATAGATGCCTCATCAGTCCCTGCGTCGGGTTCGGTAAAAGCCTGAAATCCGTACCATTCACCCTTGAGCAACCTGGGTAAGAACCGACGTTTCTGTTCTTCGGTGCCGAAAGCCATAAGCCCACTGGAATGTATCGCCGAGACTTCGGTAGACCCAGCCGAGGCAACAGGCCAGCGGCGTTCCAACCTGATCCTGGCAAATTCCTCGGCAAGTACAGCACGGTGCTCACGGTCCATACCGCCACCGCCGTATTCCTTGGGGTAACCAGGAGCATACCAGCCTTTAGCACCCAGCTTACGCTGAATCTCCCGACCTTTGTTCCACATTTCAGGAGGTATTATCATAGGGTCGACTACAGTAAGTGGTTCTTTATAGGCATTTTCCTCAATGAAGGCACGTACCTCCTTACGGAACTCTTCCTGTTCCTCAGTATAATGGAACTCAAAATCCATACTCAATAGCCTCCTTTCTTATACAAATACCCAGTTTCCAAACGACGCAAGTTTTAATTCAGACTCGGCAAACTTTGGCATTTGAGTTTAGCTTTATTTTATAAGAATGTCAATATTTGCATTGGCGCTTTGCCAGGTATACCAAGGAATGTAAATTCATATATGGGGAATCTTTACAAAATATTTACAGGTTTAACCCAGATATTTATGCTTTATCTATCATCTTAGTTATAAGCTGATACCAGAAGCAAGAAAGAGGCGGTCTGCAATGAGAAACACCCAGCGCCGCAAGCGTAATTAAGGTCTTTTTAGACCGTCTCCTTACCTCTTTCTGCCGAGAGGACAGTGCAGACCAACCGAACCGCACTGTCCTCTCAAATTAAAAACTGAATTATCTGGCTCCTAACAGGAAAATGATAGAACTGCGGACATGCTGTCCGCATATGAAAAAAGGAATATGGTCTACCCAGATAGAGATAATTTTAGAACTGCTAACGGGTGGTTCCCTACTTGAGGCGAACCAGCCCAGGAATATAAATGAAAATAAAAAAGTAACAGGAGGTTGTTACGAAACAAATTCGGCAGAACGAGAGAGGAGGGAGAGATGTACAAGAAAATTACTACAGCCATGAAGACGGCCCTCAAGAGGCTGCACCGGGACGAAAAAGGCGTAACCGGGCTAGAGACGGCAATTATCCTGATTGCTTTCGTTACAGTAGCCTCCGTGGTGGCCTACAGTGTTCTATCGGCTGGTCTATATTCAGCAGAGAGAGCCAAGGAGACAATCTACAGAGGGCTTGAGCAGGCCAAAGGCTCCATAGAGGTCAAGAGCTCTATACTCGGACTAAGTAGCGATGGGGTGCAAGTTGACAGCGTACAATTTCTCATCGGCCTAGTAAT